>Michael_p1__coassemble_727_pt1 | contig 166854 bp, 131 predicted proteins | sample Michael_p1__metabat2_high_PE_014 | metagenome-assembled genome bin Michael_p1
TGCCCCCGCAGCCGCTCCTATGGGCGGTATGGGCGGAATGGGCGGCATGATGTAATCAAAAAACAACACCCTTTTACAAAGGCTGCGCCGTCGCATCAGACAGCGCAGCCTTTTCTGTATTAAACAAGCTCTGAGAACACACACAGGGAATCGGTTGTTATATCATCAGAAACCTAATAAATTTTTCAACTATGAAAATCAAAGGAATTATGATTTTGGCGACTGTCGTAGCCCTGAATCTAACCGGATGCGTCAGCCATAAGAAGTATAATCTGCTGCAGGCTGATTACAATGCATCGCAGGTGGCCCTGGCCGAGAGCCGCAAAAAGAGTGAAAGCCTTGAACATCTGCTGTCTGAAGCACGTCAGGAAAATCAGGAACTTAAAAACCAGTATGCCTCGTTGCAGAAAACGCTCGACCAAAGCATTCTAAACAACCAGTCGGGAAATATCAACATCTCAAAACTGGTCGACGAGATCAATTCGTCGAACGCATATATCAAGCAGCTTGTAGCAGCAAAATCAAAAAGCGATTCGCTGCTGATGGTGCTTTCCAACAATCTCACACGTTCACTCAACAGCTCCGAGCTTAAGGACGTGGATGTGAAAGTGCTAAAAGGCGTAGTCTATATTTCACTTGCCGACAACATGCTGTTCCGTTCAGGCTCTTATGAGATTTCTCCAAAAGCCATGGATATTCTCAGCAAGATTGCCAAAATTATCAAAGACTACAAGAATTACTCCGTACTGGTAGAGGGCAACACCGACAATGTGCCTATCAGCCGTCCCAACATCCGCAACAACTGGGATCTTTCGACACTGCGTGCATCGTCTGTTGTGCAGACTCTCCAGAATAAATTTGGCGTTGATCCGTCGCGCCTCACCGCAGGCGGTCGTGGCGAATATAACCCCATCGCCAGCAACGACACCGAAGCCGGCCGTAAGCTCAACCGCCGTACCCAGATTATTATTACCCCGAGTCTCGATCAGTTCATGGATCTGATTGACAAGGCTCCCGATTCCGAAACTGCTAAATAACCCGAAACGTCATGGAAAAGAACGAAGATTCCAAGGATTTACTCGACAACATCGATTTCCCGCAGCAAGGTCTTTCACCGGAGGAGCTATATGACACTTTAGAGGGCGCCGGAGACATTGATGTCAAGGAGGAGAAGAAAACGCATGACACCAAACCCGCGAAATAGACATCCTCCCCGCGTCGGCATCATTTCTAAACCGACATAAAAAAACAGCAGCAAACTTAAAAAAGCATAGCTTTCAGGTTTGCTGCTGTTGTTTTATTAAGTAAGGCTTGCCGATGACTCCATGTAAAATGGAACTGGAGCGGCAGCCCGACCGCATGTCGGTGTTACTTCTTGTCGTTGCCGAAGTAGCGGGCATAGAGACCGGCGAAGCCGCGACCGTGACGTGCTTCGTCTTTAGCCATTTCATGAACGGTGTCGTGGATGGCGTCGAGGTTGGCCTTTTTGGCGTTGGCGGCGATACGCATCTTGTCGGCATTGGCGCCGGCTTCAGCGTGCATACGCTTCTCGAGGTTGGTCTTGGTATCCCATACGCAGTCACCGAGAAGTTCAGCGAACTTCGATGCGTGCTCGGCCTCTTCCCAGGCATAACGCTTGAATGCTTCAGCGATTTCGGGATAGCCTTCGCGATCGGCCTGACGCGACATGGCGAGATACATACCTACTTCAGAGCATTCGCCAAGGAAATGGGCGTTGAGATCCTTGATCATTTCCTCGCCGGTGCCTTTTGCCACGCCGATTTCATGCTCGGTGACAAACTGAAGCTCTGCTTCGGGAGTCATTTCTTTGAACTTGCTGCGGGGAGCGCCGCAAAGGGGGCATTTTTCAGGAGCTTCGGCGCCTTCGTATACATAACCGCATACGGTGCAGATAAATTTCTTTTTCATAGTTAGCTAAACGTAAGTTTGATTATTTACTGGATTAGTATTACAAAGTTACGAAAATTATTCGAGATTGTTATCCTTTAATAGTAAAAAATTTAACAAAAAATCTTAATACTTATACGGGTAATTCCAACACTTGAAAAAGGTCAGCACGAACGGCCCGCAATGAGTAGTCGCCGCAAATACCATATGCCTGGAATTACTATGATAATGCTTGCTATCAGACATGCCACAGCCCCGGGAGCCGAAAGATCGCTGCCGATTTGAGCAAGAGAGGCAGGGTCGTATTCGGAGGGTGTGCCCGACATCATATACTGGGAAATCACGACAAGGGAATTATTGAGTATATGCAACAGAATCGGAAGCCACAGCGAACCACTCCATACAAGCAGATAACCGAAAAAGGCTCCAAGAAGCAATCGGGGCACAAACCCGAAAAGCTGGAAATGCATCGCGCTGAATATAAAGGCAGAGAGCCACACGGCAATGTGGATGTTGAGCCGCGTGGCCGAAAGGATGCGCTGCAATGCTCCTCGGAAAAACAGTTCCTCACTGAAACCTGCCATCAAAGCCACTATCAGCAATGTGACAATGAGCGCGCCAACCGAACCACTGTTCGTAAGCATATCTGAAGCCGCCTGTTGTGAATCCTCCATCTGACGGAAAAATCCCTCCATAGCAGCCATGGATTCGGGGAGGTGCCAGTTTTGATTCCACTCTACAATAAGATTCATCACAGGAATTGAACAGAGAAACACTATGATGGCGGCAAGTGTGCCGCGAAGATCCGGAAGTCGGTCAACGGCAAGGAGTCTCGCAGGGAGTCGGGTAGAGACCATGGCGGTGGCGATTGCCGGCAGAATGAACACCAGAATCTGCTGCAACAGAGTGGCTATGCGCAAAGCTTTCACCTGATCGGGAATTACACGCATCAGCAAAGTGGTCAGTACTCCCATGAGCACCACGCAGAACAGAAACATACATCCTAAAAGAGCAAGCGACAATCCGGGACGGACAATAGTTGCTCCGGCAGGGCATGACTGAGATTTTTCTAATGATTGAAACTTTGACACGGTTTAAATATTACAGTTAGTTTGTGCTTGACGTTATTATTTTGAAATCGGAATAATAGTTTTCAGAGCTTGTTTAAAAATTCAGATAAAAATCGGCCAGCAATTCTTTATATTCTCCGGAAAAAGTGCCGGATGATTCGTAAATCATCAGAATGGATTCATCACATCCGCCTGATCCAGCGGTAGCCCCCTTGGTCAGTTCGGCGAGAATCCTGCGGAAAGGCTTTCTCGGCACAGTCCGCACATTAGTGATGCGCGACAGAGTAAAACCATTGAGCGTCGCCAGATACCTGAGATCATCCACTCGCTCCGCCGGAAGAACCAGACTAAGACGTCCATCGTCGTAAAGAGCCCGGAAAGCTTGCCGCATCAGCATATCCAACGATAAGGCACCATCGTGCCTTGCCATGCTACGCGCATTGTCGGGCGCTTTAAGCCCATCGGAATAGAATGGTGGATTACTTACAATGAAATTGAATTTTCGGGACACCGCACATGGATCCGAAAAATCACCTCGGACAGCATCGAGTCGGCCAGGCCACGGAGAGCGACAGAAATTTCCGGCAGCCTCACCGCAAGCGTCGGCATCGATCTCCAGACCGGTAATTCGAGCCGCGGAGAACCGCTGTGCCAGCATCAGCGCAATCACCCCCGATCCTGTGCCGACGTCGAGAATCGAAACAGCAGCATCAGCAGGTAGGTCAGACATTGCCCATGCTCCTAAAAGAACGCCGTCGGTGCCGACCTTCATGGCGCTCAATGTGTTGACGACATCGAACTGTTTGAAGCGGAAAGTGGTTTCGCGGCCGGGATTACGCATACAATGAGATCAAAAGCTGTTTCATGTGGATTGTTCCGCACAAAGTTAATAAAAAAAGCTCTGTAATTTGGTCAGTATTGCCAGAACTGTTAATTTTGAAGAAAAAATAGTATGATAGTAAATTCAGCCCGATTTGTCATCAGCAATTCCACTGCCGCAAAATGCCCTGCGGATTCACGTCATGAATTTGCATTTATCGGCCGGTCAAATGTGGGAAAATCCTCTCTGATAAATATGCTCACCAACCGCAAAGGACTGGCAATGACATCGGCAACTCCCGGCAAAACCCTCCTGATAAATCACTTTCTGATAAACGATCAGTGGTATCTTGTGGATTTGCCCGGATACGGATTTGCACGACGGAGCAAAGAGGGGAGAGCTGAGATTTCACGCATCATCAAGGATTACATTCTCACCCGCAGGCAGATGACGTGCCTGTTTCTGCTCATCGACGGCCGACACATGCCACAAAAAATTGATATGGAGTTTATGCGGTGGCTCGGCGAAAACGGAGTGCCTTTCTGCATAGTATTCACCAAACTCGACAAAATGTCGTCCACCGCCGCAAAAAAAGTCACGGGAGACTATTGCGCACAACTGCTTGAAGAATGGGAAGAACTGCCACCTGTGTTCCGAAGCAGTTCGGTCGACAAACGTGGCCGTAATGAGATTCTCGACTACATCGAACAGCTGACTAAACTGCCACTTGATTGCGATTCACCGCAATGATGACATACCCGGGCCATATCAACATATTGGCCGCCTGAATCATAAACCATAGTAAAGTAAAATGTGTTTAATAGGGTAAAGAAACCTCGGAGATACAGCTGTGTCTCCGGTTAAAACTTACAGCACTATGGATTTAAACAGTATCAAAGATCTTGCCTCACAAGAGAAAATCGCCGACATCAAGGAAAAAGTCTGCGACATCGCTGAGACCGTAGAAGAAAAAGCGCGTGTACTCGGTGAGAAAATCGACAACTACAAAGTCAGGGAGTTTGCCGACAAAGTCAAAGGAAATGCATCAAAGGTGAAGAATGCACTGGAGAATTATCCCGGTGCAGCCATCGATTCTTCCGACGGCGACAAGGTATCGCCCAAAATGGTAGCGGAAGATGTAAAGCAACTTAACAACAACCCACGGAACAACGACATCTGAATCGTATTTCCCGATGCAGAAAACAATGGAGCCGTCGTCCGGATTTTCCGGTGACGGCTCCATCTTTATGCAAGCTGTAATTAAGGGTCTTAGGGAAAAAATCTCATTTGCGGGCTTTAATCCGCCCGAATGAAGAGATTGTTATTTGCCCTGATGCTCGTATTTGAGGGTAAGGGTAGGCTGATCGCAGACTTCAGCAGGGCCGAAATACTGGATGGGACCGGGGTACATGTAGCTGGTGTTCACAGCCCAGTCATCGCGCATGGATGCGAACTTGAGGAAGGGTGCGCCATCGAGACGTACGAGAGCCTTCTGGATCACGGGCTTCATCTCGCCGTTGCGGCGCTCCATGTTCATCATCATGGTGATGGGTATACCGCCGGCAATCCACTGCACAGAAGGTTTGGTGAGGTTGCGTACCGACGACATGTAGCCGGTGACACCTGCCTTGATGAGGCACGCGGCATTGAAGCCGAGAGCGTAGCAGTAGTCGGCATCGAAGTTTGAGGGGTCGGCGCAACGGCCTTCATAACCGAAGAAGTGGTGCAGGGCGGCGAACTTGCCGTTGAACTTGCCTTCTGCAGCCCACTGTTTCAGGCGTTTGCCCACCATCTCGGAGAGGAGCTTTTCGGTCTCGATGAGTGAAACCTGCACATTGCCGTGGGGGTCGCGGTCGAGGCTGAGCTGACGGGCGACACCTTCGGGAAGTGATTCGTAGATGGCTGCGTTGTCGGCCGAAAGATGACCGATGATGTAAGCGCGCTGGTCGGCGGGTGCGACAGCTGCGAATTCATCGGCATTGGCGGCAAGCAGGTCGTTGAGTTCAGCGATGAGTCGCTTTACCGCGGGAATGAATTCGATGAGGCCTTCGGGGATCAGCACTGTACCATAGTTCATGCCGTTGGCGGCACGTTTTGCTACGATTTCAGCGATATAGTCCACAACCTGCTGCAGAGTCATGTCCTTTGCCTCTACCTCCTCGGAGATGATGCAGACATTGGGCTGGGTCTGGAGAGCGCATTCCAGAGCGATATGGCTTGCCGAACGGCCCATGAGTTTGATGAAGTGCCAGTATTTCTTGGCAGAGTTGCAATCGCGCTCGATGTTGCCGATAACTTCGGAATATACCTTTGTGGCGGTGTCGAAACCGAATGAGGTTTCAATCACATCGTTCTTGAGGTCGCCGTCGATGGTCTTGGGGCATCCGAGCACCTGAACACCGGCATTGATTTCCTTATAATATTCAGCCAGCACTGCAGCATTGGTGTTGGAGTCATCGCCACCGATGATTACAAGTGCCGAGATATTGAGTTCGCGGAGAATCTCCAAGCCCTTGTCGAACTGCTCTTTTTTCTCGAGTTTCGTACGGCCGGAACCTATGATGTCAAAACCGCCGGTGTTGCGGTATTCATCGATGATGGCAGATGTCAGCTCAATATACTGGTGATCGACGAAGCCGCCGGGACCCATGAGAAAACCATAGAGGCGCGATTCCTTGTTGAGTTTCTTGATACCGTCGAAAAGACCGCAAATCACATTGTGACCGCCGGGAGCCTGACCTCCGGAGAGGATGACACCGACGTTGAGGGGCTTCGAAGCGGTGGGAGCGGGATTTTTCTCGAATTTCAGCTCGGGAAGACCGTAGGTGTTGGGGAACAGAGATTTGATGGCATCCTGGTCAGCGACCGAATGAGTGGGATTACCTTCAACCGCTTTGACGGCACCGGTAAGCACGATAGGAAGCTTTGGCTTGTATGCGGCACGAGCTTTCTGCAGAGCGCTTTTTTTCATTGTAAATGCAATAATATCGGTTTGTGGATGTGTTGTAATTTCTTAACCACAAAGGTAAGCATTATTACGGAACTAATATTGTTAAAATATCCTAACCGGGCTGGTGCCCGGCCAAAGCGGTCACTCGCGGAGCTTCAAGAATGTAGCGTCGCGCGGCATCGCGCACATCAGCAGGCGTCACTGACATGATTTCTCTAAAATTCTTCGCAAATGTATCGTCGGGCTGTCCGGTAGTGGCAAGCATTTCTTTGTAACCCGAGATAGAGAATGGCGAATCAAGCAGATTGGCGGCTGAAGAGAGGAGTACATTGCGCACGGCTGTCATTTCTTCGTCGGGAAGAGTCTCCGATGCAAGTCGATCGATTTCGTTGTCGACCTCAACGAGAAGTGGACGCACATAGCAATTGTCGCATTCGGTACTTATCACCACCGAGGAACCCTCGATAGTGCTGACAGTAGATGCCGAAATGCCGTAGGTGTAACCTTTGTCCTCGCGCACATTGCTCATAAGCCGGCTACCGAAATATCCGCCAAGAGCCATGACAGCTATCCTGAGAGCAATGAAATCGGGATGCAGGCGATTGATCGTGGGAATCTGGATTCTCACACCGGTCTGCAGCGAATGTGGCATATCTTTTGATACTTCCACTGTCTGTTTCAGAGGTTCATAACTTGCGGCATGGCGGATGATAGCTTCCTGATTGTCAGTAATGAACTCCATGTTGCCGAAAACATCCCCGACAAGAGCAAGAAGAGAGTCGGCAATGCGGCCTGAAAGGAATATCACAGGCGGCGCGCTCAGGCATAAATTGCGGTGAACTGCCAGCAATTCACTCCGCGTAGTGTTTCTTATTTCATCAGGTGTAAGATGAAACGAAAGGGGACTTCCGGGGCCATAGAAAGCCTCGCGGCAGATCAGCGCCGCCTGCACCGAGGGGCGCTTTAACGACACCTCTCGGGCTGCCGCCATCTTCTGTACAACCGCCTCCAGACTCGTTTCCGGGAATAGGGGAGCGGCCACCATGTCGCGCATAAGCGGAAGCACCGTTGATGCGGTCTTGTTGATACCTTTCAGCGAGCAACAGAGCGAGTGTCCCGACGCCGATGCCCTGAACCATGCGCCGCACGATTCAAGCGTGTCGCTGACCTCGGCGCCGGTAAGGCCGACGCAACCTTCTACAAACAGCTCCTCCATAACATTGAGCGTGGCCAACCGAGGAGTGTCGAGATAGCCGGCCATCCATATCAGCGATATTCGCGACACATCCTCCTCGCATCCGTCGAGCCAGTGTATCGTCACACCATTAGGTAATATGACCCTGTCGAAATACGGCATGCTGAGGTCAGTAAAACCGGCAATGGCAGGAGCTTTCTTACGGTCGGGGGCTGTCATAGATTCTGTCCCTCTGCAAGCATTTCACGCGCTTTCTCAAGGTCGGCGGGAGTGTCGATACCAACTGTAGCCGCGTGTGTGATTCCCACCTTGATATTATAACCATTCTGTAGCCAACGGAGTTGTTCGAGCGACTCGGCAAGTTCAAGCGACGATTGCGGCAGTCGCGTAACCTTCCTGAGCACATCTGCGCGAAAAGCATACATGCCAATGTGGGTGTGGAAACTGAATGCCGCCGGCCATTCGTCAGTTTCCTTGCCGCGGATGAACGGAATCACCTGGCGGCTGAACAGAAGTGCGTTGCCTTGAGCATCCATCACCACCTTTGGACGGTTGGGATTGGCCAGGTCGGCGTACGAGCCATCATGGGGGAAGGGGAGAGCGAGTGTGGCGATGTCGGTCGACGGGTCATCGAAGCAATCCATAACCTGACGGATCTGATCAGGTTTTACAAATGGTTCATCACCCTGAATATTAATCACGACATCGGCGTCGCTGCCGAGATTGTCATAAGCTTCAAGGCAGCGGTCGGTGCCGCTGCGGTGTTTGTCGGAAGTCATCACGGCTTTGCCGCCGAATGCCTCCACAGCCTTGAATATACGAATATCATCGGTGGCGACTGCCACATCGGGAATAACCTCCCGCACCCTTTCACAAACATGCTGGATCACAGGTTTGCCACCGAGGTCGGCGAGCGGCTTCCCCTCGAAGCGAGTCGAAGCATACCGTGCGGGAATAATAGCTATGAATTTCATCGTGTCAAAATATCTAAAACCGATTTAACGAAAGCTGCGGGGTCGGAGTTGTCGAAAATTTCCTTCGACATTTCCACCCCTGCGACACCCGCCTTCAGGAGAGATTTAAGAGCATCGGCAGGAAAGCAGCCCGAGGCAACCAGATGCACTTCGGCACCGGCATCGCTGATACTGTGCGACACTCCCTGATAAAACTCTCCGGGAGTTTCGTTGCCTGTGTAGGGCACCGTTATGTAGTCGACATCGAGGCCACGCAACTGCTCTATATCCGCAGCGTTGCGGCATGTGACGCCGATTATGGCATGAGGACCGAGCTTTTCGCGCACTGCGATAAGATGTCCGCGGTCGCATGAAGTGAGGTGCACTCCGTGCACACGCAGTTTCTCCACAAGTTCCACATCGTCGTCAATGACAAGAATCGCGTCAGATTCCTGACAGATCGGCATCAGCGCCTTGACATCGGCTTCTGACAGGGAACCGGTGAGGCGGATCCATCGGCATCCGCCTCTGAGCACCGTCTCGGTCTGCCCTGCGGCGCTTATTTCTTTGGAATTGAATGTAGCGTATTGAAGCATATATAGATTTTACTGACGCAAATATCTAAAATTATCCGCAATCCTGCAAATGGTTTAAAAAAAACTCTGTAACTTTGCAATCATAAAACCAGAAATCAACTATGGCCGAATTTAAAAACACAGAAACTCCCGAAGAATCCAAAGGGCTCAGTTTTGTTGAGCAGATAATTGTTGACGACCTCAAGGAAGGAAAGAACGGAGGAAGACTCCAGACCCGTTTCCCGCCCGAACCCAACGGCTATCTCCATATCGGCCACGCAAAAGCCATATGTATGGATTTCGGTGCCGCTGAAAAATTCGGCGGCAAATGCTTCCTGCGTTTCGATGACACCAACCCCATAAAGGAGGACACAGAATATGTCGACGCCATCCGTGAAGACATCCATTGGCTCGGCTTTGACTGGGGTGAGAACGAGCGCTATGCCTCCGATTATTTCCCTCAGCTCTATGATCTGGCAATACGCATGATCAGAGAGGGGAAAGCATATGTCGACGACCAGACCTCCGAAGAGATTGCCGCGCAGAAAGGCACACCCACCACTCCCGGCACCCCCTCGCCTTACCGCGACCGGTCGGTAGAGGAGAATCTCGACCTTTTCGAACGCATGAACAAGGGAGAGTTTGACGAAGGCGCCCGAGTGCTTCGCGCAAAAATCGACATGGCTTCGTCGAACATGCACTTCCGCGACCCCATCATGTATCGCATAATCAAGACTCCCCATCACCGCACCGGCACTGATTGGAAAGTCTACCCGATGTATGATTTCGCACACGGACAGAGCGACTTCTTCGAGGGTGTGACACACTCGATATGCACTCTCGAATTTGTTCCCCACCGTCCTCTCTACGATTATTTTGTGGATTTCCTCTCCGACGGCAGTTACCGCCCCCGACAGATCGAGTTCAACCGACTGAACCTCACCTACACAGTGATGAGCAAGCGCAAACTGCTCCAGCTTGTCAAGGAAGGACTTGTGGCCGGATGGGACGATCCGCGTATGCCGACCATTTCGGGTATGCGCCGCCGCGGATTCACCGCACGCGCCATCCGCAATTTCATCGACCGCATCGGTTACACCAAGATCGAGGAAGCAATGATTTCGGTGTCACTTCTCGAACACGCCGTCCGCGAGGATCTCAACGCCATAGCTACCCGCGCCATGGCTGTTGTCAATCCCGTGAAGGTGATTATCGACAACTACCCCGAGGGTCAGACCGAGACCGTGGAAATGGAGAACAACCCAGAGGATCCGGAGGCTGGTACCCACAGCATGCCATTCTCCCGTGAAATCTTCATCGAGCGCGATGACTTCATGGAGAATCCTCCAAAGAAATTTTTCCGTCTGGCACCCGGTCAGGAAGTTCGCCTCAAGGGCGCATATATCATCAGGTGTAACGAGGACGGCGTGGTGAAAGATGCCGACGGCAACATCACAGAACTGCACTGCACATACGATCCCGATAGCCGCAGCGGCATGCCCGGTGCATCGCGCAAGGTGAAGGGCACCCTCCACTGGGTGTCGGCGGCACATGCCGTGGATGCAACGGCTCGCGTCTACGACCGTCTGTTCAATGTGGAGAATCCCTCGGCCGAAGAGGGCGACTTCCGCGATCTGCTCAACCCCGATTCTCTCAAAGTGATCGAGGGCGTGAAAGTTGAACCGTTTATTGCTGAAAATGCCCGTCGGGGCGAAAAATTCCAGTTCCAGCGTATCGGCTATTTCACCCCCGACTATGACTCTACTCCCGGCAATCTGATTTTCAACCGCACCATTGCATTGAAAGACAGCTGGGAAAAGGTTCAGAAAAAAAATGTATAACGACGACCAGAGAAAATCCGACGAACAATATATGCAGCAGCTCTACTCCCGCTTCCGACAGGAAGTGGAGAGTGGCGCTACTGTGGATTTTTATGAGATAGACGAGCTGCTCGACATCTACGACTACGCGCAGGACGAAGGGGATGTGATGGTGCAGATGTATGTGTTTCTCACTGCCGCCCGCCTGTATCCGCAAAACCATGAATTCGACGAGCGGATGGCTTTTTTCCTGTCATATGTCTCGCAGGATGCCGCCGGGGATATGTTCGAGAGGAAAGGACGTCAGGACAGCGCCCTATGGGAGGTGCTGAAAATGGGCGTGGACTGCTATCCCGACGGGAATCCGGAACATTCGCTGAAATCGCTGCTGAAAAAATATGATCGGCTCGACTGCGAAAGTCTGCTGAAAATCATCGACCTTTTGCGCGACATGGAACGGCTCGATCTGCTGGTGAAGTATTACACCGAACTGAACCGCCGCGCCGAAGACCCCAAAGGATTCTCTTTTGAAGTTGCGGAAGCTATAAAGGATTGTGACACATACCGCGAGGATGCACGCCGCATAGCCGAGGATGTGACCAAGATGGAACCCTTCAATGTTGAGGCATGGTTGCTGCTGGCTCGAGTGGAATTCGGACTGGAACATTTTGAGGATGCGCTCGCAGCCGTGGATTATGCCTTAGCCATAGAGCCCGAAAATGTAAATGCCAGGATTACCCGCGGAGTGGTGCTTGCTGTCACCGAAGGCCGACAGCATGAAGCGATAACCACGCTCGAGGCTGTACTTGATGAAGAACCCGCCAATATCTTTGCACTTGAAGGTCTGGCTGAAGCCTATGCCCGCACAGGGGACACAGAGAAAGCCGCCCGGTATTACTGGACGATCATGGAACGCGGCATCACGCCGGCATCCGCCTCGGATCCTTTGGTAAATCTCGTCACACTTGATCCTGCCGGCCTGCAGGATTACCTTCAGCAGTTTTATGCTATGGGCAACGACGATGAAAACGCCTGGATTGAACGCGCCGGCAACATTGCGCAGAAAAGCAACAAGGAGATTGCCGCCCGCTTCCTCGATTTCTTCCAGAAACGACAGGGGTTTCTCAGCGGTGTAATACATTATCTTCACCTGATGTATGCCGCCGGAATGTTTGAGCGATATGTGGAGGTTTTTGCCTCGGTCTGCTCCGACAAACAGCATCCGGCATCTGTGCCGGGGTATTTCAGTCTCACTGACTATCTGATGCTTGCGTCGGTGTATCTTCGTCTGGGGCACAACGACGAGGCGGCGCAGCTCAGCGAAGCCTTGATGCATCGCACCGGCTCAATTGATTCTGTCGACGACACATTGCGTCTGCGTGGAATTAAACTGACGGCAAAATTCATCAATGAACTTGCCACCCAACCGCATCCCGACCTCGACATACGCAATTTCGACCCCCTTACTTCAAGTCTGGGATTCTGAATCAGATATAAGGATTCTGACGGACTTCGTCGGCTATGGTTGTGGCGTCGCCATGCCCAGGATAAACTTTTGTGGAATAGGGAAGCGACAGCAGTTTTCCATGAATGCTCGCGATGAGCTGCGGATAGCTGCCTCCGGCCAGATCGGTGCGCCCGATACTTCCTCGGAAAAGCACATCGCCCGAGAATAGCACGTCGGCCGATTTTACGTAATAAAGTAGAGAGCCTGGGGAATGGCCCGGCGCGTGAAGAGCTGTAACAACGACATTGTCACCGAGGGTCAGCACGTCACCTTCACTTATGAACCGGTCGATAACCAGCGGTTCGAGACTGATCGGCAAATGGAACATTCTCGCCTGTTCCTGACGGCGCTGAGCCAGAGGCTCATCCGCAGCATGGGCCATAACAGGCGCATGGTAGACATTTTTAATATGATCCACACCGAAAGTATGGTCGATATGTATATGGGTCAGCAACGTAGCCTTAAGCTTCAGTTGTTTTCCGGCAATAAAATTGTCTACCACAATATCCTCGGCATCCGATGACATGCCGGGATCTATTATGGCAGCTTCCAGGGTATCTGAATCCCAGATAATATAGGTATTCTCTCCAAAAGGATTGAATTCAAATCGCTTTATTTCCAACATATTGCTGATAAATTATTGCCGCTATACCGTTGCAACGCTTCCACGGCGGCATCACAACTGACTAAAGTGGCTTGTAGATTATCTTTTTAGTTTCGAAAAACGGTTCTTTGAAATAATCTGTTACCGGCACCTCGAGCACCTCGCCCTGAGTGGCTTCGACTTCTGACGCCAGATCTCCGCCTTTTAAACAAATCAGACCGTTGTGAAGTTTGTTGCGCGACACCGAAGAGATGTTGCGGCGCGCGAGCGGCACGAGGGCCTCGAGCCGCATCACGGCACGGCTGATCACAAAGTCGAATTTCCGGTGACATTCACCGGCATCGCCATGCTGAAACGTGACGTTGGCAAGACCCAGCGACTGCGCTATTTCTGTGGCGACCCTGATTTTTTTGCCGACACGGTCAATAAGATGGAAAGTGCATCCGGGCCAGAGCACCGCCAGCGGTATTCCGGGGAAACCGCCGCCACAGCCGAAGTCCATGAATGCGGTGCCGTCGACGGGTGTCAGAAGCCTTGCTATAGCCAAACTGTGAAGGATATGATGCGAGTAGATATTGTCGATATCCTTTCGGGAGACTACATTGATGCGTTGATTCCACTCGCGATAGAGCGGCCCCATCATTTCGAACCGGTGACACTGAGTTTCAGTCAGTTCAGGGAAATATTTAAAAATAATGCCGGCATCGGCGACCGCGCCTGCGTCCATATTGTTATCCATGTCGGCAAATTTACGAAAAAATAGTCAGCCGCCCAAGCCACACGGGCTTTTCGGGCTGGAAGTTTGGTAGTTTCAAAAAAAATTGCCACCTTTGCACATTGTAAGAACATGTGTGCACCAGCGTGTGCAGATTTCCATACCGAAAAATGCAGTTTACAGCAAATCAGATAGCCGCAATGATTGGCGGCAAAGTGGAAGGGGACGGCAATGCCGCCGTGTCGACTTTCGCTAAAATCGAAGAAGGTCATGCGGGCGCTCTTTCGTTCCTGTCCAATCCCAAATATGACCATTATCTCTACACCACTGAGTCGACAATAGTGCTTGTCAAGACCGATTTCGCTCTTGAACAGCCCGTAAAAGCGACATTGATAAGAGTTGACGACCCATATGCCGCCATTGCATCGCTCCTCGACATAGCCCAGCAGGCTCTTGAGCCTAAATACGAGGGGGTGGAGCAACCCTGCTTCATTTCGGAAGGTGTCGAAGTGCCTGAAGGCGCCTATATCGGAGCCTTTGCCTACATCGGACGCGGAGTGAAACTCGGTCGCAATGTGAAAATTTTTCCACAGGCATATCTTGGCGACAATGTTGTCGTCGGTGATGACTCTGTGATCAAACCCGGTGTGAAGATTTATCATAACTGCCATATCGGCAACCGCTGTATCATACATGCCGGCTGCGTTATCGGCGCCGACGGCTTCGGTTTCGCTCCTACCCCCGACGGGTATAAGAAGATACCTCAGCTGGGCAATGTAGAGGTGGAGGACGATGTGGAAATCGGAGCCAACACCACCATCGACCGCGCCATGATGGGTTCGACCGTTATCGGCTGCGGCACCAAGCTCGACAACCTCATTCAGATTGGCCACAATTGCCGCATAGGCAGCCGGAACGTGATGGCCGCCCAGGTGGGCATCGCAGGTTCGGCACGCGTGGGCAACGGATGTATGTTTGGCGGTCAGGTAGGTATCGGCGGTCACATCAGCGTGGGCGACAACGTGCAGTTGGGCGCGCAGTCGGGCGTGGCATCGAATATCCGCGACGGGCAGACGCTGCTCGGCTCACCCGCCTACGATGTCAAGAAATTTGCCCGCAACGTGGTATATCAGAAAAACATCGGTTCGCTCTACGACCGCGTGAAAGAATTGGAAAAAATCATCAAAGAGAAATAATGAAACAGCTTACTCTCAACGGCGAATTCTCCGTCAAGGGGAAAGGCCTTCACACCGGGCTTGAAATCGAGGCTACATTCTGCCCCGCGCCCGAAAACCACGGATACAAAATTCAGCGCACCGACCTCGAGGGAGAACCCGTGATCGACGCATTGGCTGAGAATGTGACGAGCACTGAGCGTGGCACCGTACTCGAACGCGGCGAAGTGAAGGTATCGACCGTGGAACATGCCATGGCCGCTCTCTATGCCGCCGGCGTAGACAACTGTCTCATTAAAGTCAATGGTCCTGAGATTCCTATCCTTGACGGCAGCGCCCGTAAATTCAGCGAAGGCATTGAAAAGGTGGGATTGCTAAAACAGACTGTCGACAAAAACTATTATGTGGTCAAGCGCAAAATCGAAGTGCGCGACCCCAACACCGGCGCACATCTCACTGTGCTCCCCGACAGCTCCCTGTCGGTCGACGTGATGATTTCCTATGACTCACCCGTACTCACAAACCAGTTTGCGCGTCTGGAAGATATGGCGGATTTCAAACAGGAAATCAGCGGCAGCCGCACATTTGTGTTCGTGCGCGAGATCGAACCTCTGCTCAATGCCAATCTTATCAAGGGTGGTGACCTCGACAACGCCATCGTGATCTACGACAAGGTAATGAATCAGGCGACCCTCGACCACATCTCCGACCTTATGGGTGTGGAGCACAAAAAGGTTACCGAACTGGGCTACATAAACAACCGCCCTCTGGAGTTCGAAAACGAACCTGCCCGCCACAAGCTGCTTGATGTGCTCGGCGATATCGCCTTGATCGGCCGCCCCATGCAAGGCCGTATCATAGCCTGCCGTCCCGGCCACAAGATCAACACCACTTTCGCCAAGCAGATTCGCAAAGAAATCATACGTCAGGAGCTGCAGGCGCCCACCTACAATCCGTCGGCAACGCCTCTGATGGACATCAACGCCATCCGCGAACATCTGCCGCACCGCTACCCCATGCTCCTTGTCGACAAAATCATCGATAAGAGCGACAGCTATATCGTGGGGGTAAAGAACGTCACAGTCAACGAGCCTTTCTTCCAGGGCCATTTCCCTCAGGAACCCGTGATGCCCGGCGTGCTGCTGGTTGAAGCCATGGCTCAGACAGGCGGTCTGCTTGTCCTCGGCACTGTAGAGGATCCCGAGCGCTATTCCACCTACTTCATGAAGATTGACAATGTCAAATTTCGTCAGAAGGTGGTTCCCGGCGACACTCTGCTTTTCCATGTATCGTTCATGACACCTCTGCGCCGCGGATGCGCCCTTATGAAGGGCGTTGCTTTCGTAGGCGACAAGATCGTGACCGAATGCGAATTCATGGCACAGATTGTAAAAAACAAGTAAAGCAGTCTGCTTTCCATGGCACCTGCATAACCTCATAAGCTCAAAGAGTCTTTTCAGAAACATGAAACAGCCATTTGCGTATATTCACCCCGCCGCCAATATCCATCCGAGCGTGGTCATCGATCCTTTCGTAACCATCGACCAGAATGTGGAGATAGGCGAGGGCACACATATCGGCAGCAATGTTACGATTATGGAAGGTGCCCGCATTGGCAAGCACTGCACCATCTTCCCCGGAGCCGTGATTTCCGGCATACCTCAGGATCTCAAATTCCGTGGCGAGGAAACCACGGCCGAAATTGGCGACTACACCACTATCCGCGAATGTGTGACCGTAAACCGCGGAACTTCGGCCAAGGGCAAGACCGTTATAGGAAGTAAATGCCTCATCATGGCCTACTCACACGTGGCCCACGACTGTGTTGTGGGTAATAACGTTATTATCTCCAACGCCTCGCAGCTGGCCGGCGAGGTGCAGGTCGACGACTTCGCTGTAATCGGCGGCGGAACCCTTATTCATCAGTTCACCCATCTCGGCTCCCATGTTATGATTCAGGGTGGCTCGCGCATCAACAAGGATATCCCCCCTTATGTAAAGGCAGGCCGAGACCCCATCGCTTACACCGGTATCAACTCCATAGGTCTGCGTCGCCGCAACTTCACTAACGACCAGATCCGCGACATTCAGGAGATCTACCGATATCTCTATCTATCGCGTCTTAATGTCAGCGATGCTGTCGACCGTATCGAGGCAGAGCTTCCGGCCACCAAAGAGCGTGATGAAATCATTGAATTTATCCGCAATTCCAAGCGTGGCATAGTCAGGGGCTACGTATAATGATTCCTGCAAGCATGACGCTGTAAACATGACGCCGTAAACATGACGCTGTTAATTAGACACAGCGGATGTTAAAAAACCACGCAGAGACCGCATTTTAACGCGGTCTCTGCGTGGTTTTTAACAGGTTAAGTGTAATTCTACATATCAGGCAGAAACGACTGAAAGGAATTATCGGAATAAAAGACCACGATATTCGTGATTTTTTTATGAGAATCGGGGGCTATGGATACTCGGTGAGCTTCCACGTGTGCAGTCTCATGGTTAGGGGATTGGATGGGACTCTGCTGTCCTGATTGCTGAAACTGTTGATTGGAGTGGGGTGGTTGCGAAGGTACAGCGTGGTCTACGGCTCCACTTCGTGCAGAATATAGCGGAGTATTAGAATCAGAAACGGAAATCTCAGAATGCGGGTTGCTTGATAAAACAATATCATCGATATTGGCCTTTGATGGAACATCCTCTGAGAAATATACAGCTTGTCTTGGTTGTTCAGCCTTATCTGATATATACGCTTTTCCAACTTCTTCTGCAAAATTTGTTCCCGAACCGGCATTTTTAGAGGAATGCTCATCCTCATTTCCAGATTGAAAGGATTCAGAAGAAGCAAAAAGAGATGATTGCAAAGACCCAACTCTTTCATCATCAGCTCGTTCAGTAACCAAATCGTTATCTAAAATGGCATTTTGAGGCTCTGAGATTTCAATATTTTCGTTTACCAGCATCTGTCCTTCGCCAAACATCAACCATAGGATGGAAAGGTTAGGAAAACCATTATGAATCTTGTCGAAAATTTCATTGGAAATACGCTTGTTGCGTCCGCTGATAAGTTGCGACATTGTCGGACGGGGGATATTGCAGGTATCGGCAAATTGTGAGATGGTCAAACCTGATGAATCCATGAAATATTTCAGACGACTAACAACATCCATAACAAATATTGAATTATTAGGGGTAATATACAGAATAATTTTAGAATATTGATGAAATTATTCTGTTTGCAAATGTAAGAAGTATAATTGAGAAATGCAAATTTGCAGACGAAAAGATCAAATTTTCGATTAAAAAATCCAAATATGTCTCAAATTTACATCCTCAACCAGCCATTCTCACAATTCACAAATCCAAATACGATATTTACATATTAGAATTACATGAAAACAGCATTGGTTTTCTGTTTACAAACGCAAAATTAACAAACGAGAATAGGGGAGTGCTATCAAATCATGCATAAATAGTGATGCACACAGCATTTACAGACATGAATAATATATGCCCGATTTTATTTAAAGTATTTATTTGAAAAAAATAGTTAATATCGTCATTTCCAAAATAAAACACAAACCAATTATCAATATCATCCCTCATTAGGCATAATTCACCCATCAATTTAAATCATAGCTTTAACAATAATTCATAACAAGCATGGATTTTAATATATTAACTCCAGTGTTAAAAATCATTTAGGCATAATATAGCCTCAAAATTCCGTTTTGAGAATTATTCACCCTTCTAAATCGCAAGGAATAAGCTTCATAATTGCAACAGTAAACCGCAAATAGCATCATGTTTTTGCTATTTATCGATTAGAATTCGGATTACAAATATAAATTTTGTCGAATTCTCCCGATGTTTGCAACATGCAATCCTAAATTATAGATTTCGAATATCTCTTTACGTAGTTTACAGGTATAGATACACGCATTCACAACCACAAATTTTACCAATTGCAAAGAGGAGGCGTAATGTGTGGTTGTGAATTATGGAATGTAAATTGTAACCTAAATTGGTGATAATTTCAGATTTCAAGTCGTTCCATCACCGAGAAACAACGAATCTTGAATTTTGTGGGCTAAAATTTCAATATTCTCAAATCTTTACGATGGTACACTTTTATAACAATCTCAGAGGCTGAAAAAGCTGTCAGGAAGCCATATTTTTTCAAATAATTAACTGAAAAGTAAGAATTTAACATTCCGTAGCTTCAATTTTAATCATGTTCAGTTCTGAGTTCAAATAGAAATGAACCTGCAAAAAGGTAAAAATCACAGGATGATTTCCCTAAGAATGGCATCGGCAGTGAGCCAATGCGTCTCGGAGATGCGGATGGAATCGGTGGAAAGAATAAGACCGGACGACGGCGAAAGGCTCCTGATATTTTTAAGCAACTGAGCGGTAATCTCAGCGCCCCACAACTGTCTGAACCGGTCAATAGAAAGACCACCTGAGGTACGCAGCGCCGTGATGATATTGTCATTGACACGGTTAATCAATGTCTCCTCCTCAATGTCAGCTGCCGTCGCTCCCCTTTCGATCGTTTGCAGATAGCGGTACAGATTAGCCGGATTGATGCGCCGAATCTCGCCATCGAAACTGTGTGCGCTGCACCCCAGACCAAGATATGGGGTGAGATTCCAATAGGAGGAATTGTGAACCGCCTCGCGTCCCGGAAGAGAAAAATTGGATATCTCGTAATGATTATATCCCCGATTGGTTGCGACCTTGCAAAGAGCGTCATACATTGCCACAGCCCTCTCCTCCGACGCTTCTTCCACTCTCCCATTCTCCCTAAGGGCATAAAGCCTTGTCCCAGGCTCATAAGAGAGCAGATAAGCCGAGAAATGAGGCGGCCTGAAATCGAGAAGTCTGTCAAGCTGCATCTGCCAACTCTCAGCGGTTTGCCCCGGAAGTCCATAAATCAAATCGGCGGAATAATTAATCCCCGACCGGCTGAGCGTCTCAAGAGCTTTCAGCGACATATCGGCGCTGTGCCGACGGTCCACAGCCTGCAACTGTTCACCATCAAACGACTGCACGCCTATACTGATTCTGTCAACGCCGACACTGCAAAGCCTGTCTATGGCATTATCCGAAATATCCTCCGGATTAGCTTCTATGGTAAATTCTCCTATTTCACGAACGGGAACCGAGACACTGTTTCCCTCCGACAGGCGGCAGTTGAATCTCTCAACAGCCGATTTCAATTGCGACAGCATAGGCAGGAGAACAGATTGCGGCATAGCCGTGGGTGTACCGCCACCTATATAAATAGTATATACCGGTTCGTGAAGTTCCGGTAGCCGCAGATCAAGTTCCAGCATAACAGCACGCGCGTAACGGGCGAAAACATCTTCGCCGCCACAATGTCTTGCGGCAGACAGCGGCATGGAATAGAAATCGCAATAGGCGCACTTATTGCGACAGAAAGGAATATGCAGATAGATGCCGGCCATTATTATAAAGCTTATGCTGTTCGGATGTCCGTTAAAAACTATGTCAATTCGTTGTGTTTCGTCGACAAATCTGAGTGAATTTGCAATATTTGCAAGGTCCGTCGGACGATGCCTGCACAAAGGGCAATGATTCATCAAAGAGAGAGAGCAACTGCTCAAAAAGCATAGTGTTGAACTCCTCTACAAATTCACGGTAATCATTGACGGGAGTCAGTTTGTAACGTCCGGACTCCTCATCAGGCCTTCCGATTCTCACCGGGGCGAAATCATTTTTGCTCATCTTTCGCAAAGAATAGATCCATGGCGATATAGCCACATTACCCATCCCCGGTTTTCCGACTTTCGCTCCATGTTCATCCAGTTCCCCGGCATAAGCCTGACAATAGAGCAGAAGTTGCAGAATAGCCTTGGCGCGCTCCTGCGTCGCCCCTTTTCCGACAAAGAGATGCTCCAACCGCGATGCTTCCACCGGATCGCTCCCCGTCTTGTAATCAATGATACGGATTTGAGGTGTGGCAGCCGCAGAGTCATCTCCCACCGGACAGTCGATGCGGTCGATAGTATAGGTGAGATTAAAACGGAGGTCATCAATCAACTCGTCGTGCGATTTCAGGCAGAATTGCGAATCGCCGGTAGAGTGTTTGTGTTCTCCGCTTACATATCTGAACGGACCGGCCTTGCAATCCTTCTCCAGAAAACGTCGCACCACATCACGGATCACATGGAAAAATATCTCGGCATCACCTGTGAGAGGTGTATCAAGACACCCTTTGATTGTAGCGTCAGTGAATCGGTTATAATGCCGATTGATCGACTGTATTATCAGTCTTTCTATATCATTAGGCTCGGTAGCGGCAGGTGTGTCAAGTGATTTTTTGAGATTGGTGAGCATTTCGCGGCTCACTACCTCGCCTGCTGCATATTCCCCCTCACTACTGCGGAAACGATCATACAGTTTCTCAATTATTTCATGGACAATCGTGCCATAGGTGCCTTCGTCAAGATAATCCAGGATTTCATCCTCGCGGCTGAATCCGGCTATATTTTTCAGAAAGAACATAAGCGGACAGTTGATGAATTCATTGATCGAACTGGCCGATAAGTAGCGCGCGGCACCTTCAGCTCCGGCATGGGAATCGTCAGGTTTTACCCGATAACGTTCCACCTGCCTCATTACAGTATCATCGACGCCCTTTGATATCTCGAGAGTATAAGGCTGGCGAGCCTCGATAGTGTAGCCTATATTGCGGAACGAAATACCCTCCGGCGAGAAAAGATGCAGCAGTTGAATCAGATAACGCGACATCTGCCCTCTGCCGAGCGCATCGTTGCGGGTATCATAGAGCAGAAACACACGTCTCGACCGCGAGATCATGCGGAAGAAATAATAGGAATAAATCGACTCCTGATGCTCCTGTGTCGACATTCCGTAAGCAAAACGCAATGCAGGGGGAATCAGCGATTTCTGATAGTGCTTCCGAGGGAACACACGCTCATTCATCGAGGGGATAATCATATTCTCGAAATCGAGATTACGGGCTTCAAGCACACCCATCACCTGCAGACCTTCAAGAGGATGCCCCTCAAGCGGAACCACCTCCGACCCTACCAACCTCTCCATCATCTGATAAAATGTAGACTCGGTCAGTGAAAATCCCTTATGGCCATACATGTCGATAAGCTGGCGCAGCCGACCGAGGCTGTTTTCATACTGATGTACAAGCAGATAATCCACAACCGCTGCAGCCGAGACTCTGGCGGTTGCCTCATGCCGGCTTCCGTCAATATCTGTGATTACGTCGCCGCGGTGCTTCTCGATATCGGCATCGACATATCGGCCGAGCCAATGGGTCAGTTTGTAGAAATACGCAATCACATCTTCTGGGGATGCATTCACTCCTACAAAAGTAAACACCGGTTCAAGATCAGGATACAGATCCACGATGTCGGAGGGACGGACGTTGAACAGATGTTTTATTGAAAGCATGCGGTCAATGGCCTGGCTCTCATTCTGAAAATACTGGAGCATCAGTGGGTGCGAGAGCACTTTGCGCACATCCTCGCAAAAGAAAGTCCTGACACCGGCCTTGCTTATGTGGGAACGGTGGTGCATCGACACAATGTCGCGCACCAACGATGCCACACTGCTGTCACGAAGACGATAACCCATGGTGAAGTTCACAGCCGGCAACCATCCGGGCAAAGCGCTCATCACACCCTTCACCATGGATTCCTGAGGAAGCACAATCGCCGTGCGTCGCAACTGTTCTTTCAGATCTTCGGCCACCGAGGCATCAGCAAGAGCATCTTCACACAATTGCCGGGGATACAACGACCTTACAATCTCGCCGGCAATCTTCATCTGACCGACACGCGACGGGATGCCAATAATTTCAATCTTGGGAAATTCTCCAATCGGTCTTACAGCACCCTGATAGAGTGAAGGAAACTTCTTTTTAAGACTCTTTATCGCTATCGCAGCTCCATGTCCGGGTATAAAACGGCTGTTAAACACAGGTGAAGCATCATCGAAATAGAAATCGGCAAGGGGCACCGGAGCCTGTTTGTCGCGTAGCAACGCAAACACCTTTTCCTCGGCATCACTTACCATATTGAATCCCATGAACACATAACGGCGGTATGGCAGATCCTCAGCCGCAGTTGAATCGATATAGCCTATGGCTCTGAGATAAGCTTTGCCATTGTAACTCATCCCTTTGCTGTCGAGTTTCTCATTAAACCGGCGGTAGAGGGGGAGCATAATCTGCCACATTCTGAAAAAGTCGGCAGTCTGTGCGGCATCACCATCGCCTTGGCCAATATGATTCCAAAAACGGTCGTCGAGCGTGGAATAGCGTCCTGCACTGGTTTTCCAATGCTTCTGAATTTCGGCCATCACATCGGCCGAAACATAGTTGGTTGAAATTTCCTTGTACCGTTTTACATTCGGGAAGATAGATTCAGGATCGACACAGTACATGTCCACATCGTTGAAATCTCCCAGAATCATATCCGCCCACCGAAGAAAATGGTTAAAATCGAGCAGCGATTTCAGTTTTTCAGGCTTTATGTCGCGCCTTACGTTCTCCCTGATAATCTCGCAATAAGCGTCATAGAGCAGAAAAATCTTCTCCATACGGTCGGGTTCCACGGTGTGAGCCATCTCGAGGATGAAATCCGAAATAGTCACCGTGGCCGGATGTATCAGCTGAAGCCCCTTTTCATTACATGCACGGGCATAAGCGTGATGAAAAAAAGTGGCGCTTCGCTTGTTAGGGAACACAAAACAACATTGCGGAAGCAAATCCCGTTCATTGTCGATATATGTCTCGGCGACGCCGTGGATAAATGGAAGCATCAGCGTTGAATTACTTTTTCAGAAGAAGTATCACCTTAACTGCAACATCGAAAAAAATAATCTTACCATTGCCGTTGGCAAGAATGTCTATACGGGCCTTGTCGAATAGAGATATCAGCCGCTCCACATTCCGCTCATTGATAAATGGTGAAAAGCGGCTTGAAAACTGCTGTTCCGAACGTGTCTGATAATTCAGGCCAGCTATGCGTATGTTTCCGATGAAATTTTCACGGGTCTGGCGCGCGCAGTATGCGCAGAAGCGGGCACTTTGTTCGCGGCCCATTGCCGCCACATCCTGGCTCCATTTCTTCAGCAGTGCAATCTTGCGCTGATACGCCAGTCGCATCAGTTTCTGGAACTGCTCAAGGAAAAGTATCGTCTCTGTGTTGTTTCCGATGTTGCGGCACGCGGCGTTGATACTCCCGTTGGCTATGTGAGCCGCGGCCAGAGCATCGGCGCTGTCGAGCGAATATTCTCTTTCAATGAAACCGGCCACCTCGCTATCGCTCAATCGTTTAACTTCAAGACGCTGTAAACGGGAATAAATAGTAGGGAGAATTCCCGAAGGCTGATCAGAGACTAAAATAAGCTTTACGCCGGGGAGCGGTTCCTCGATAAGTTTCAGAAGCTTGTTGGCACACTGCACATTCATCTTCTCGGGCAACCACATCAGCACCACCTTATCCGCCGCCCCGTGCGATGTAAAAGTGAGTTTGCGGATAATTTCCTGCGACTCATCCACATAGATGACAGGCTGACCGTTGGGGTTGCCCAGCAGACTTTGCCAAAGCTCGTAGTTCATATACATGCTTTTTTGGAGAAAGTCATGCCATAAGCTGCTGAAATCATCGCTGACGGCTCCACCGGCCGATTTAAGCACCGGGAAGGAATAAATGGTGTCGATATGGTTGAATGTCTGATGCTGCACACACGATGGACATACTCCGCACGGCTCGCCATTGCCGCGATTCTGACAATGCAGATATTGCACGGCGGCTCGGGCAAGAGCGAATTTGCCGGTACCCTCCGGACCTTCAATAACAAGAGCGTGGGGCAACCGACCATTGTCAATCATGGCTTTAAGCCTTTCTTTGGCTGATTCCTGGCCTATAATATCGGAAAACTTCATAAGTAACTGTTCAAAATTATCTTAATAAATGAAATCAGGTCAGCCTATCGACGATCGGGGAATATCGTTGATGGAAATCAGTCCGTTGATTATTGCGAAAATGGTCAGACCGGCCGGCGAGTGGATATTCAGCTTCGATGTGATATTGCGCCGGTGAGTGGCCACGGTGTGTACAGAAAGGAAAAGTTGCGAAGCAATTTCTTTATTGGTCAGTCCTTTTGAGATAAGATATATAATCTCCTTTTCACGGTCGGAAAGCGAGCCGACACGTTCGGCATCGGAAGCGGAGGCATCGTGTGAGTTTGATTCCGAGCTTATGTCTTCGTCATTGACCGGAGCGTTGCAGTCGGCACATCGCATATCCTCCTCGGCGGCTATTTCGCTTTCCAGACGTTTGACGGCAGGGACAAAAAGATCATCCTCAACTTCACAATGACTTTTCAAATCCTGCTCGCAGGTTAGAATGTCAAACAGTACCGACGTCAGGAGATTGTTGCCTTCACCGGGGTAATAACGTACTATAATATCCTTAAGCTCATGGAGTTTAGGAGCAATTGACGTGTGTCCGCTCGCATAAGAACCTATGGTGTTGTTTTTGTCGGGTTGGCGTTCAAGCAACGACTCGACGAAAGGGAACACATGGTCGTTTTCCGCCTCCATGTGGGCACGCACCTCCTGCACGAAATCATCATAGAATTTCAGAATGAGGAAACCGATGGAGTCCACACCGGTGATATCTATGGCATCGAGCAACTTACGCCTGATCAGAGGCAGTTTGAAGTCAAGAAAATAATCATGAGCGCGTTTAAGATACGCCATCAGCTGTTCAAGATTAATATCTTCCGACGAAACGGATCTGCCCGAAATATAATTGGCCACTGCTAAGAAAGTGGCAGAATCGATGTTTTTTTCTCTACAGACCTCAACCACAGTCTTGTCGCCGAAGCCCAGAGGAATATCAAATCGTGCCAGCGCCGTCAGCAACGAGGCGTTGTCGGAAATCAGCGACCGCATGGTCATTGTCTGCGTGTATGCTCCGTTTATCTTATCCATGATCTTCTTTTTGCTGGTTTCTTTCTGCGTAAAATCCTGACGGTTAGACCGATTTGTCGGTCATAAGTGGCTCCGGCGTCGAGTCGTGATATGGTGGCGGCAAAAGCCTCTCCCCACCCCATATCAATCAGCAATGCCAGCGGCTGATTGGATCGCAGCGGCAGATACCCGAGTTTGTAATCTATGTGAGAAAGAGCCACATAGACGGCGACAGCCCACGGGTCGTGCTCGTTGTCAGGTTCACGGCGCAACTGCAGTGCCTGACCAACCCGCAGCGCATCCCATGCCTTGTCGGCATCGCCATAGAGCCGTCCGGCCACATAGGTATCGAAATAATAGACTTCGTCAGGTAAATTCATGGTCAGTGAATTAGAAAAAGCAGACATGGGACAATATGGCTAAAAAGCACCAAAAATAGTGAATTCGTTCGCCTATGCCTTGTATTTGTCCATTCAAAGTTAATAAATAAGGCTCAAATAACAAAAAATATAAAGCTGCCGACAGATTATACAGACAACTTTTTGTTACTCGATTAGGATTTTTTCGGATAAAATTTGATATAATGAGAAAAATTTCATTACCTTTGCACGTGGAAAGAGATTATTTCAAAAAAAAAGAATTTGCAATATGAAGTTTGACCCCGTCAATCTTGATATGATTTTCGAGACCAGCTGGGAAGTTTGTAATAAAATAGGTGGAATTTACACTGTTTTATCTACAAAAGCTCAGACTCTTCAGAATTTATATAAAGATAAAATAATTTTCATCGGTCCCGATGTATGGACTGAAGAAAATCCGTCGCCTTACTTCACTGAAGTGCCATCTATTCTGAAGCCCTGGCGCGAAAAAGCAAATCTTCCAGAAGGTGTAAAAGTAAGAGTCGGCCGCTGGAATGTTCCCGGTAAACCGATTGTAATTCTGGTTGACTTCCAGGGAATGTATCAGCTCAAAGACTATTATTATGGTGAAATGTGGGAACGCTATCGCGTGGACTCGCTCCACGGCTACGGCGATTACGACGAAGGCTGCGCTTTCGCACTTGCCGCCGGCGCTGTCATCGAGAGCATCTGCACCTACAAGCGCATGCGCCACAAAAACGTGCTTGCCCACTTCGACGAATGGACCACAGGTATGGGGCTGCTATACACTAAGTGGAAAGTTCCCTATGTCGGCACCATCTTCACCACTCACGCCACCTCCATCGGCCGCAGCATCTGCGGCAATGGCAAACCTCTCTACGACTATCTGAAAGGTTACAACGGCGACCAGATGGCTCAGGAACTCAACATGCAGTCGAAACACTCGCTCGAAAAAGCGGCTGCACATGCCGCCGACTGTTTCACCACCGTGAGCAATGTCACCGCTGCAGAGTGCGAGCAGCTTCTCGAACGTCGTCCCGACGTTGTCACCCCCAACGGATTTCCGTCGGAATGGGCGCCCACAAAGCTCCGTCAGAAGCGTGCCCGTCAGACAGCACGCGATGCAATGCTCAATGTGGGGTCGCGTCTGGCAGGCCGTAAACTTCCCGAAGACACATTTATTATCGCTACGTCGGGACGTTGCGAATACCGCAACAAAGGTATAGATGTATTCCTCGATGCTGCAGCGCGTCTCCGCTCCATGGAGCCCAAGCGCAACATCCTCCTGTATATACTGGTACCCGCATGGGCAAAAGGCCCCCGCGCAGACCTGCAGGAGGTTGATACTTCAGTCAATGAGCAGCCGCTGCCCGACAACGTCATCACCCACGACCTCAACAACCCCGACAGCGACGCCATCATCAACCGCATCCATCAGCTCGGATTCAACAATGCCGATTCCAGCCAGTCGGTTCAGGTGATCTATGTGCCATGCTACCTCAACGGTAACGACGGCATTTTTGACATCACATACTACGACATGCTCGCCGGCATGGATCTCACCGCTTTCCCCTCGTACTACGAGCCATGGGGATATACACCGCTGGAAAGCGTAGCTTTTGGCGTACCCACCGTAACCACATCACTCTCAGGCTTCGGCCAGTGGGTGCTTGCATCGGGCAACAACGGATTCGACAAGAGCGGCGTGGAAGTTATCACCCGCAACGACTCCAACTATATGGATGTAGCCGACCGCCTTTCGAAATGTATGTTCAATCTGTCGAACGCATCGGCCGATGCAATGGCATCATGCTCGGCAGCCGCCCGCGAAACAGCGGCGAAAGCCGAGTGGAACTATTTCATCACCTATTATATCGAGGCGTTCCGCATCGCACTGGCCGAGGCCGACAAGCGCCGCAACGAGCAACCACAGTGACAACTCCTTATATATAAGGATGGATGAAATGATTTTATCTTGACCCAATTACATTCATCTATAAAAACTAACCAAAAACATCTTATATCACTTTTTTCTCATGAAACTTCCTGTCAGTAACACTAATGCCCCCGTATGGCGCGACATTACAGTAAAATCCGACCTTCCCGCCAAGCTCAAGCCCCTCGAGGAGATTGCCCGCAATCTCTGGTGGGTGTGGAACAGCGAGGCTAAATCCATCTTCCATGATCTCGACACTGACCTCTGGCATGCTGTCGGCGAGAATCCTGTGATGCTCCTGCAGCAGATCGCTCCCGAACGTCTCGAAGAGGTTATCTCCGACAAGGAAATGATGCAGCGCGTTGACCATGTTTACTCCATGTTCAAGGAGTATATGGCAGTGCCCATGCGCAAAGACCTTCCCTCTGTGGCTTACTTCTCAATGGAGTATGGCCTCTGCAACGCTCTCAAAATATACTCCGGCGGCCTCGGCGTGCTCGCCGGCGACTACATCAAAGAGGCTTCCGATTCACGCGTGCCCATGACCGCTGTCGGCTTCCTCTACCGCTACGGCTACTTCTCGCAGACCCTCTCTGTCGATGGTCAGCAGATCGCCAACTACGAGCCCCAGAACTTCAATCAGCTCCCCATCGATCAGATGATGGACGAGAAGGGTCAGCCCATGATTCTCGAAGTTCCTTACCACGACCGCATAATCTACAGCCACATCTGGCGCGTCAACGTAGGCCGCATGAACCTCTATCTGTTGGACACCGACTTCGAGATGAACTCCGAATTCGACCGCCCCATCACCCATCAGCTCTACGGCGGCGACTGGGAAAACCGCATCAAGCAGGAATATCTGCTCGGCATAGGTGGTGTGCTCATGCTTAAGAAACTCGGCATCAAGAGCAACCTCTACCACTGCAACGAAGGCCATGCGGCGCTGCTCAACCTCCAGCGTCTTGTCGACTACGTTCAGGAAGATCACCTCGACTTCCAGGTGGCACTCGAACTGGTTCGCGCATCCAGCCTCTACACCGTCCACACCCCCGTGCCCGCCGGTCACGACTACTTCGACGAAGGTCTTTTCGGCAAGTACATGGGCGGTTTCCCTGCCAAACTCGGCATCTCCTGGAACGACCTCATGAACATGGGTCGCGAGAACCCCAACACCAACGAACGCTTCTCCATGAGCGTATTCGCCCTCAACACCTGCCAGGAAGCCAACGGCGTAAGCTGGCTCCACGGCGAAGTGTCGAAGAAGATGTTTGCCGGCGTATGGAAAGGTTATGACTGGCGTGAGAGCCATGTAGGCTATGTCACCAACGGCGTGCACATGCCCACCTGGGCCACTTCGGAATGGAAATCGTTCTACGGCGAGAAACTCGGCGAAAAGGTATTTGAGAACGAGGCCGATCCCGAGAACTGGAAAGGCATCCTCAAGTGCAGCGACCAGGAGATCTGGAACATGCGCATGACGATGAAGAACAAGTTCATCAACTTCGTCAAGAAAGATTTCAAAGCCAAGTGGCTCGCCAACCAGGGCGATCCCTCCTCGGTTATGAAAATCGTGGACCGCATCAATCCCAACGCCCTCATCATCGGTTTCGCCCGTCGTTTCGCCACCTACAAACGCGCTCATCTGCTCTTCACCGACCTCGACCGTCTGGCCAAGATCGTCAACAACGAGCAGTTCCCCGTGCAGTTTGTATTCTCCGGCAAGGCACATCCCGCCGATGGCGCCGGTCAGGATCTTATCAAGCGCATCATCGCCATTTCGCGCATGCCCCAGTTCCTCGGCAAAATCATCTTCCTCGAGGACTACAACATGATCGTGGCCAAGCGTCTCGTATCAGGTGTCGACATCTGGCTCAACACTCCCACACGTCCTCTCGAGGCTTCCGGCACATCAGGTGAGAAAGCCGAAATGAACGGCGTGCTCAACTTCTCCGTGCTCGACGGCTGGTGGTACGAAGGCTACCGTTTCGCCGAGGATGCCGGCTGGGCTCTCACCGACAAACACACTTTCACCGACCAGTCGCAGCAGGACCGTCTCGACGCCGCCACCATCTACTCCATGCTGGAGAACGAGATCGTGCCTCTCTACTACGCCAAGAATTCCAAGGGTTATTCGCCCGAGTGGATCCAGTATATCAAACGCTCCATCGCCAAGATTGCTCCCCACTTCACCATGACCCGCATGATCAACGACTATATCGACCGCTTCTACCTCAAAGAGGGCGACCGCACCAAAAAGCTCATTGCCAATGACTTCAAGAAAGCCAAGGAGATGGCTGCCTGGAAAGAGAAAGTGGCCGCTGCCTGGGATGGCATCAAGGTTGAAAGTCTCGAGACATCAGATCTGAGCAACCACACCTCCGGCAAGAACTTCACCGCGCAGGCAGTTGTCGACACCAACGGTCTCGGCAAAGATCTCGGTCTGGAACTGGTAATCTACAAAAATGCTGACGGCGAAGAGAAATTTGTAGGCACCGAGCCTTTCAAAGTTGTCAAGACCGACGGCAATGTCCTCACTTACCAGCTTCACAGCAAGTTCCGCGGTGCAGGCGTGTTCCGCTACGGTTTCCGTCTGTATCCCAACAACGCAGCCCTGCCTCACCGTCAGGACTTCGCTTACACCCGCTGGATCTAATCTGCTGACACTCAACAACAGGGATACCGGGCAAATCAAGCCCGGTTCGCCCTGCTCCATATAACAAGACCCCGGCTTTCTCAGGCCGGGGTCTTGTTTCTGTTTAATAATCTTAAGTAATGTTTCTGATTAGCTGTCTTAAGTAACGTTTCTGATTAGCTGTCTTAAGTAGCTGTTTTTTTAACTTTATATATCAACGGTCTGCTTATTTGGAGCTTGTTCAGAAAGCGAATGAAAGGCCGGTGGAGATGGTGTTGAAAGGGAGCTGTGTGCGGTCGCGCAGTTTCTTCATGGGAGAGTAACGGACAAAAACTCCGATATAGCGGTAGTTGAAGCCGGCAAACAGATCCAATGTAACCGGGCGCTGTCCTATGTTCTTTGTAACGATAGAGTATTCGTTGCCATCAAGCTTGTATTGCGTCTTGATGCTGCTGCCGGTATTGAAGCAGAGAATGGGACCGGCAACGAAATTGCAATAATTCCGGTGTCCGAACGAAAAAGTGTAAAGCAGCGGCATCTGCCAGGTTTTAAGTTGAATACGCGAGCGTAAATCAGTGGCGCCTTCGGGATAGGGAGTAAAGCCTATGCTGCGGTTTTCCATATTCAGGTTGAAAAACCGATTCCCTTTCGTCACATAATTCTGCCATAGAAAACCCACGCCGAGAGAAACTGCATGGTGTCCGCGGCTCACCCTGACGGCCAGAATATTGGTCCAGCTGATCTCATTGCTTTTCCACATCGACACATTCATGTCGGGGGAATCATTGATTGTCGTACCCCAGCCAAAAGTCAGGCCATTGGAGACGAGGTCCCACTGCACCTTGCCTTTTCGGGCAAGTGTGAAGCCGAAGTCGCTGCCATTCTGTCCGACGAATGATTTATATTGGCGGTCACCGGGGGTTTCAAAATAGAACGTATAGTTTTGCGATGCTCCATCGTCACCGGTGAAGTCGACTGAAACGCGGTCCTCATAGTTGACCACGACGATATTTTTCACGTCGTCACAAATGACGTTAGTTGTGGTAAAACGCATGTGGCGGCGTTCGCTTTTGCTCTGGTAGTAGAAATTGTCATTGGTGTGGTTAAGACCTTCCACTGTGATGTTTGTGGATTTGCGTGCCGACGAGATTTCGATGCTGCCGGCCGTAGCGGCATTGAGCAGTGTATCGGCGGGGAGCGTTGCAGCAGCTATTGAATCGGCCGACAGTTCAGTCTGAGCGGTGGCCACGGGGGCTGTAGCCAGCAAAGCTATAGAGAGTAAGTTTTTTAAAGTCATTTTTTCGGTAGTTTATTCTGTTTGCGATGAATGTTTAGTCTTTTCTGAGTGAGTTAATCAGCGTTTCGGCATGGAATCTGTCGATAGTGCCGTCAAAATATATCAGTATCACTGAGCCGTTCTGTTTCCTGCTTTCGTTGTTAAGGTAATAAAGGTATCGGTTCACCTTCTTGCCGTCGACGGTTGTGGGCGGCAGAATAAAAAAAGCATACTCGAGTTTACCGTTTTTGTAACGGACATCGCGCCCCGTCGCCTTCTGACCATCCTTAAGCACAAGAGGCTGCAACATGGCGGCATATTTGTCGTATGGACCAGAGAATGTGGCCAGGGTTGTAAGATTCCGCTTGCGCAGAAGCCGGTGATCACCCGTCATCACAGTCTCGCTCACCTGCGGATCCGTGACATATTTGCCTCCGAAAACCTTACTGATGTTCAGATTTTTCTGAGCAAACATTCCCAGACCTATAAAAAGCAGGGACATTAGGAATAATGAAAAGCGTTTCATATTTATTTATGATTTAATTTTCAGGGAAAGGCAGTTCGGTCTGATAGTCCTCGATGACCGGAGCAACCGAATCAATGACCATGGCAAATGACTCATCCATTTCGCGGGAGGCCTCGTCGAATTGAGCCAGATCGGCAGCCAAAATGTCAAGCACGGCAGTCTCGTCGGTAATACGCTGCCCGTTGAAATAGGCGATACAGGTGGAGTCGACCGAGTCAAGCGGTGAGCGCAGCATATTAATGCCCACGGTCAAGGCCACCGCCACCGAAGCAGCTATCCCCACAATTATCCTGACTGATTTTCCGCGGCTTTCAGCTCTCTGTGCAGGCTTTCGGAACCCCATCAGGGCGCGGGCCTCATCAACAACGGGATCACGCAGCCCGGTTTCCGCCACACGGCGTCGAAGCAGCTCCTCCTCCGCATCGCTCAGCGAGCCGTCGAAGTAACGTTCAATCTGCTTTAGCAACTGTCGGTCATTTATATCGTTTCGGTTCATAATTCCTGGTTTTGTTGTCGGTAAAGTTCCCGGATTGTCCGGCGTGCGCGGCTCAGAGTCATTCTCACGTTTTCCTGAGTAATGTCGAGTCTCAGAGCCACTTCCTCATAACTGTACCCCTCGATGTCATGGAGTTGGAAAATCTCGTATGCCTTGGGCTTCAGATGCTTTTGTGCGAGTCGGATTACAGCACGGTAGGTTTCTGACTTCGTTCTTTCGGATTCGGATTCCTCATCGGCAAAATCGTGGTCGGCAATATCTGACGAGAGATGCGCCCTGTCGTTGCGGTATGCATCAATGGCACGGTTGCGGACCACAGTGTAGCTCAGGCGCATAGCCTCGCGCTCGCTGTTGACCTGCGGATGCCGCTCCCACAGCCGGCAGAATGCGTCGTGAACGACGTCGTCGGCCTCCCGGGCGCCGGCAATACCTGCTGCCAGCCCCCTGAGTCTGTCGCCGAAGCGCGTAAAAACTGATGTCAGAAATATACTGCTCACACTATCATAACGGAACCCTCAGCAATCTGTAACAAAAAATCAAAAAATTTTTTTAAACTTTTACCCATAAAAAGAGAGTGTGTCATAATGGCTCATCCGGATAGAAAAAGCGCTGTGCCAAGCATTTTGACACAGCGCTGATATACTGGATTATTGCAAATCTGCTCTTTGCTGACTATTGATACAGTGAAATTTTAAAACTGCTGTTCCCGGCTGTCACTATATATATTCCCGGATTCAGTCCTTCAAGATCTATCGAAATATCAGAGTTATCGTCGGGGATGGAAAGATTCCTGACACATAAACCACCTATCGTATATATTCCGACCTGCGTGCCCGCAATGAAGCCTGACAGTCTTATACCGGTAGCACCGTCACGCGTCAGCATTCCGCTGTCGGAGTCATCGCCTTTAAGGTCATGAATACCAGAATTTTGCTCAAAAGTGATTTTATGTATGTCGCCGGAATCATAAGTGGCGGTTTCCTTACCGTCACAATAAATTGTCAGTTTGTCTCCATTTATTTTTAAAGACAGGCGACGCGAATCTTTAACATAAATTTTCTTGCCACCGTCGAGATTGAGACATATTTCAACATCTTTTGCCGTTACACCGGCGCTCATGCAGATGAATGTCAGCAATAGGGCAAGGATGCGTGTTGCCAAGCGCTTCATTGTTCGGTGATAATTTTCTTGAGTGCTTCAACCAACACATTGGCCATCAACTGATAACCCGGGTCATTGGGGTGCAGCGCAACATCGATCGACAGACGGTGGAGATTATGCTGTCCGCCACACTCGTCAAAGAAATCGGCCAACGGAATTCCTTCGTGCCGTGCTACCTGCCTTACAATATCGGCATAATCTTCGAGATGATGCCCCTTGCAAAGGTCATACCAATGGGCGGGAAGGAATCCTTTGTAACCATAACCCTTGCGGGGAGTGCACAGAACGATGCGGGCATCGGGGTTGACGGAATAGATTTTGTCGATCAACTGACGGTAAGTGGCCGCGAATGTACCGTTGCGCGTATCATTGAGATAGTCGTCAAAAGTTCCGGGATCCACCCCCTGTCCCCAGTCGTTGATTCCATGTTCTATGGTATAATAATCGGCCGGTATTACTTTATCAAGCGCCGATTCAAGAGTTCCGCCATTGACAGCCTGGTTGGTGTATTCAGTGAATTTGATCACATTCATCACACGACTCTGATATCCGGCCGTAAACGCTCCGTTGCTGCGGTCGACATTCTCGTTCCACCATGTGATTGACGTGCCGAGCGCACACCAATGAGCGTTAATTACCCGAGGAGCAGATGGCTTAGTGGGGGGGGGTAATTCCCTGATTATCAACATAGAACACAATAGAATCTATCTGTTCCATGTTGCTCCCCATCATCTTTTGGTCACCGCTGAATACCGCCAGACTCTGTCCATGGACTGCAATGGCAATACACAGCGACGCAAATGTAAAGAATAATTTAGACATAATGATGGTTGATTGTAACTGTGGTTTTTCACCCGCAAAGTTACATAATTATACTAAAATATTACAACGAACTTTTTGTTTTAACATTTCAGTCGATGGGGATATATTCCACGAAAGCTTCCATTGCCTCGTAGTCGGCGAAACCTAACCGATGATAGAGATCGGCGGTGGCACGGTTTCGGTCTTCGGCTCGCTGCCAGAACAGACGCGAGTCGTTGCCCAGGAAGGGCGCGAACTCCATCTGCGAGCTGTGGCGCAGGATGGCGTTGCGTTTGCATCTGAGTTCCTCAGGCGACAGAGGCACAGCCATCTGAATGTTTTCAATGTCCCATTCAGCCCAGGCACCGCGATACATCCATATGCGACAGTCGGCAAGCCACGCGGCACCCTCTTTTCGGGCTTCATCGATAGCGGCAAGCACTGCGTCGGTGCATTTGCGATGCGTGCCGTGAGGATCGGCCAAATCTCCCGCAACGTATATCTGATGCGGTTTCACACTGTCGAGAAGTGCTTTCACAATGTTCACATCGGTCTCGGTCATGGGCAATTTCTCAATCTTTCCACTTTCGTAGAAAGGCAGATCGAGGAAATGTATGTTGGGTTTTGGAATGCCGGAATATGCGCAGGCCGACCGGGCCTCGACACGGCGGATCAACCCCTTTACCGACAGGATGTCGCGGGTGTCGGAATCACCCTCTTTCTTGTCACGCAGAAACTGTCTGAACGCACGATATTTCTCGGTGGTGAAAGAGTCGCGTTCCTCCTTGAGGATCTCCTTGAAACCATTGATGAAGTGCATGTATCGCACCACTTCCTCATCATTGACGGCTATGTTACCCGAAGTCTCGTAAGCCACATGCACATCATGTCCGTGACGGCGGAGGCGCTGTATGGTGCCTCCCATGGAAATGACGTCATCATCGGGGTGGGGCGAGAACACCAGAACCCGTTTCGGGAAAGGCAGCGCACGCTCGGGACGGTCGGAGTCATCGGCATTGGGCTTGCCTCCGGGCCACCCCGTGATAGTATGCTGGAGATCGTTGAACACTCTTATGTTCACGTCATAGGCTGAGCCATAGATGTCAAGCAACTGTCCCAGCGAATTATCCTTGTAATCCTTGTCGGTGAGTTTTAGGATGGATTTGCCTGTTTTTTCAGAGAGCCATGCCAGAGCGGAGCGAAGCAGTCCTGGAGTCCACTCGATATCCCCTTTGAGCCAGGGATTTTCACCATGAACGGGTGTTATATTAATCTGAGACGAAAGATTCAGACGCATTTCTTATATGAAATTTTAGAGTTTGTTTGGTTATGGGCTTGTTTGGTTAAAGATGTCGAATGTATGAAGCAATCGGAGCGGCCGGCTACTATACATGCTCGATATCTTTGAAATAGCGATAAGTGCCCACCTTCAATTCCACGGTAGAAGCCTCGTCGCATATAATCATCCCCTTGGGATGAGTCTGAAGAGCGCTGATAGGCCATTGCTGACTCACGGCTCCCTCAACAGCCTCCCTCAGCGCGCGCGCCTTGGCATGACCGTTGGCCAGAATCATAACTTCGCGTGCCGACATCACTGTGGCAACACCCACTGTGAGTGCAAGAGCGGGCACTTTGTCGGGATCTCCGCCGAAGAACCGGGCGTTGGCTATGCGAGTATCTGTGGTGAGAGTTTTTACCCGTGTGCGCGAGAGGAACGAAGAGAACGGTTCGTTGAAAGCGATATGACCGTCGGGGCCTATACCGCCGATAAAGAGATCTATCCCGCCGTAACTCTCAATTTTGGCTTCATAGCGGGCACACTCCGCCGCGAGGTCAACGGCATTGCCGTTGAGAATATTGATGTTTTCGGCAGGGCAATCTATGTGATCGAATAGATTGCGGCGCATGAATGAGTGATAGCTTTCGGGGTGTTCCTCCGGCAAGCCTACATATTCGTCCATATTGAATGTGACAACATTTCGGAACGACACACGCCCCTCGCGGTATGCTTCCACCAACTGTTTGTACATACCGACGGGGGAAGAACCGGTAGGGAGTCCGAGCACGAACGGGTTTTCGGGGGTAGGATTTGCCTGATTTATCTTTTCTATGACTCTGCGGGCTGCGTAGGCCGATACTGAGTCATAATCGTCGAGGATTATTACTCGCATTTTGAAATGTGCTTATGATAGGTTAGTATATTTGAATAGCAAAATTAATGAATCATCGGAGATTAAACAAGCGAACATTGGTATTTTTTAATATCAATCGCAGCGGCACAGCGGCACAGAAATATTCATATGTCAATTATTTTTATTAAAAATTCAGCAAAATGATTTGTTTTTAAATAAATCTTTGTAATTTTGCAAGACATACACAAATTGCAAAAGCATTTTGCTTTAAGCAATCCGCGAAATACGGTCAATTAGCCGGCACTATTCATTGTAAACATTCATTTAATCAGATTATTTATGTGCGGTATCATCACTGTCTTTGAAACGCGTGGCGAAGAAAACCAGCTGCGCCCTGAAGTGCTGAAAATGTCAAAAAAAATACGTCACCGCGGTCCCGACTGGTCGGGAATATATTGCGGCGACAACGCCATACTCGCCCACGAACGCCTCTCGATTGTCGATCCTGAGAGCGGCGGACAACCCCTGAAAACCGACGACGGAAAGGTGATTCTGGCTGTCAACGGTGAAATCTACAACCATCGCGACATACGCCGTCGTTACGAGGGAAAATACAACTTCCTCACCGGCAGCGACTGCGAGGTGATTCTGGCGCTCTATCGCGACAAAGGGCCTGATTTTCTCGAAGAGCTGAACGGCATTTTCGCGTTCGCACTCTACGACGAAGAGAATGATTTCTACATGGTGGCACGCGACCCGATAGGCGTGATTCCCCTTTATATGGGGTTTGACAAGAAAGGGCACCGCTATTTTGCCAGTGAACTTAAGGCACTCGAGGGTGTCTGTGACGTAATCAAACCATTTCTTCCAGGCCATGTGTTCGACAGCCGCAGCGGAGAGATGCGTCGGTGGTATCACCGCGATTGGGAGAGCTATGAGGCGGTGAAAGATAACTCAACCTCAATAGCGCAGCTCCGTCAGGCTCTCGAGGAGGCAGTAAAACGCCAGCTAATGAGCGACGTGCCCTATGGTGTGCTGCTGTCGGGTGGTCTGGATTCATCGATCATCTCTGCCGTCGCAGCCAAATATGCTCCTACGCGCATCGAGGCAGACGGGAAAGCGGCCGCCTACTGGCCACGTCTGCACTCTTTCGCAGTGGGACTCAAAGGTGCGCCCGATCTGGCTGCCGCCCGCAAAGTGGCCGAACATATCGGCACCGTCCACCACGAAATCCACTACACCGTGCAGGAGGGTCTCGATGCCATCCGCGATGTGATTTATTTCACTGAGACCTACGATGTAACCACTGTCAGAGCCTCGACTCCGATGTATCTGCTTGCCCGTGTGATCAAATCCATGGGTATCAAAATGGTGCTCTCGGGCGAGGGCGCCGATGAAATCTTCGGCGGCTATCTTTATTTTCACAAAGCACCCGATGCACGTGCATTCCATGAAGAGACTGTCCGCAAACTCTCCAAACTTCACCTTTACGATTGCCTTCGAGCCAACAAGGCACTCTCGGCGTGGGGAGTGGAAGGACGTGTTCCGTTCCTCGACACTGCATTTCTCGATGTGGCGATGCGCCTTAACCCCGCCGACAAGATGGCCGGACATGGCAAGATCGAAAAATGGGTGCTCCGCAAAGCATTCGAGGATATGCTGCCGGCTGAGGTTGCATGGCGTCAGAAAGAGCAGTTCAGCGATGGCGTAGGCTATTCCTGGATTGACTCTCTGAAAGCAATCACTTCCGCTCAGGTCACCGACGAAATGATGGCCAACGCGGCGCTGCGTTTCCCCATCAACACCCCGATGAACAAGGAGGAATATTACTATCGCAGCATCTTTGAGGAGCATTTTCCCTCGGCGACGGCCGCCGCATGTGTGCCTTCGGTTCCATCGGTGGCATGTTCCACAGCCGAAGCGCTGGCATGGGACGCTTCGTTTCAGAATCTCAACGACCCCTCGGGACGTGCTGTAAAAAGCGTACACGAAGCTGCATATTGATTTCCGCGCTATTATACCCTCGTACAACGAAAAACGCATCAGATTTCCCGATCTGATGCGTCATTTTTTATTAAGACAAGTTTTTAGTTTCTAAATAAACGGAGAGGGAATTGAGAGGATTAGTAATAGGAGAGAAGCGAGGAATAGTAAGCAAAGTAAGCGTCAGCGGGTAACTGAATGTTCAAAATACCATCGAGCTGCGCGTTTAATAATCTTAATCATAGCTTCGAATCTTAAAATTTTACCTTAGAAATTGTATTCAATCCAACGGGAACTCTTTCCCTGTCGGTAAACCTTATATGCTTTATAACATATTTTCTCAACAAATAGTTCGCTGTTCAAGTCTGGAAAACATCACTCAAATCAGTGAACAAAGCATATTTTCTTTAATTCGGCTGCAAAGGTAGATATTATTTTTTAATCCTCCAACAAAATTAAATTTTTGCTTTTCAAAAAAAATATCTAACTTTGCAACCGTTCTTTAAAAAATTATCACGCGGTAGTAGCTCAGTTGGTAGAGCATCAGCTTCCCAAGCTGAGGGTCGCGAGTTCGAGCCTCGTTTACCGCTCTCAGGCGGCGTTGTCGTTCTTTCCGACTGCGCCGCTTTTCTTTTACCTTATCCCACACCCTGACCTATCGGCTATTACACACCGCCAATCATCATTACAAAACATAAACATGAAAACAATTGCAAAAGCACTGGTGCTGGCATTGTCAATCCTCACATCGTCTTTGAGCCTCTCGGCTCAGACAAACGACGCCTCCATGGACGACATGGTGCCTAAGGAGGATATGCGCAGCCCTATCACAAAAATCACCCCGGAGCAGAAACACATGTACCGCATCATTCCTCTCTGGGAGAACCGGCTAAATACCAACTTCAATTCTGATGCTTACGAGGATCGCCACAGCATGTTTGTCATCGGCAACACCATATATATTTATGTGGATTACGCTGACGGCGACAACGCCCAGAAGACCATACTGAAACGATACGATCTTTCCACCGGCAAAATGCTCGGTCAGCACGAAAAGACCAACGAAGAAATGAATGAGCTGATGGGGATGTGGAAAAATACATATCAATACAAATCATTTACCCTGACTTCGGATGATTTTGATCATATTGTAGCCACGAGCATCTTCACCACGTCGCCCGATGGTTCTGCGCAAAGCTCCGGAGGAGCCCTTTATATCGGCGTTTTCGATAAAGATTTCAACCATCTGAAATCATATAAATGCACTGATCACTTCGGATTGAACCTACGCTTTTTCAGTCATCTCAGCACTCCTCATATTGAAGGGGATGCAGCTTCCGGAGATTTTAGTGTAAGTTACAGCGGATGGTTTGCCAATGTTGTCGGTGAAGCTGCAAATCCGAGCAAGGAAAATCTTAAAGCCAAGACGTATTATCCGGCTATCGTCACATTCCCTTTTAAGAATTCCTCCTGTTCAGAGCCGAAACCGGTCTATTTTGAAACTGCCTGCAACTATAAAGAATGGTCTCATGGAAATGACCAAATGCCTCATTATTATTTTCCTGCTACCACCCTCATTCCAGAAAATGATATTACTAAAGATCAAATTGCCACCTGTCGGCTCAACGACAAAAAATGGCTTGTGCAGCGTCGACATGAACCTATGATGCTATTTGTCGACAAGGGCAACACAATCGAAATTAATGGTGAAAACTATCCTTTGCTGAATCAGGTTGAAGGAACAGCCAATCCGTTCAAATCCACCGATGCCACTTACAACTTCAATCCGGCAGTGGTCCGTCTCACCGACCGCTATTCTCTTTACTCTATCAGCTCTTTTGAAATCACATTCTCAGCCTACGACCTGCCTGATGAGAATGACTTGTCAAGCTTGACGTCGCTTGGTGAAATTTCTGGCACATCCTCTTTCCCGATCCCATCTGCCTTATATGAATATGACCTCTATCCATTTGTCACTGTGGTACCCGTATCCTACGCCCCCGAAACCGCTCAAGCCAATAAAGATACAAAGGCCACAATTATAGATAAACAGAAAGCCAACGTGGTCACATACTTCCCCGGCAGCGGCCTTGGTTCATATCTGGTGGAAGTGAGTCAGAGCGATGAACCGACCGGATTGGTAAATGTCGTGAAAGAAGACGCTATTAACTTCACCCTCAATGGCCGCAATCTCACAGTCGACCCGAACACCGACGTGGCTTCGGTAGAGCTATCCGTCACATCCACAACCGGCATGAATCTCCGGACACGGAAGATAGTGCCGGGCACTACGATCTCACTGGCAGATCTACAGCCGGGAGTCTATTGCATAACCCTCAATTTCCGTCCCTACATGATTTGTCTCAGATAATCATCTGAAAAAGATAAACTAAACCGGGCTGCATCAGCGAATTGCCGATGCAGCCCGGTTTATTTATATCTACTCTCTAAACAGGAGCAAATTATACCAGATGACGGATAAGATCCTCGCGGTCACCGGGAAGAAGATCGATAACGGGAATTTCCACCATGGTGTAGGCGCCGGGGGCAAGACGCATCGAAGCGCGAGCCACACCCACCAGCAACTGGGCCGTGAGAGCGGGGTTGTTGATGGTCATATTGAATTCGAAACGCTGGTTCTGGGTTTTGCCCGACACGCCTTTGCGGATCATATGCACGCCATGACCCATATCTTTCACAGCGTCGACACTCTCCACGGCCATTACATGCGTTTCGTCACTTGCGAAATAGGGATCAGCTTTAACAGCCGCGGCAACATCGGCGAGCGAGGCGCCCGGTTCGAGTTCCACATACACCATGCGGCGATGTACGCCGTCACCGAGAGGCATTGTCATCGAAAGCGCATCTTTCACACCCGGTTTCGACTTCACGCACACAGTGTGACCCATGCTCATGCCCGGGCCGAAGTTGGTGTAAGTAAGCCCCTTGGGCGCTGCGGCTTCCATGAGCGTACGGACCACTGAATCGCTTCCGGGATCCCAGCCGGCCGAAATCACGGCAACTCGTCCGGCCTTGCGTGCAGCTTCGCCGAGAGTGCGGCGAAGATCGGCAATGGAGGTGTGAATGTCGAAACTGTCAACGGTGTTGATGCCGAGTGCGAGGCATTCGAGCGCATGTTTCTCCACCTCACGGGTAGGGGTGGCGAGGATGGCTACATCCACATGTCCGAGTTCGCGGATGTCGGCAACAACTTTATATTGAGCGATTTCTGCGGGTACATTGTTTACATTGCGGCGCACTATGCCTGCAATCTCGAAGTCAGGAGCAGCCTCAAGAGCTTCCACGGAGAAACGGCCGATATTGCCATAGCCGACCACCGCAGCACGTATTTTAGTCATAAACAGTTGATATTAAAAAGTACGCGGCAAAATTACGAATTATTTTTTAATATGTCAAGAATCTGACCTGCGGCATCCTTGGTGTTCACCTTATTAATAATGTGGGTAATCACATGATCGGCATCGGTGATAAAGGTAGTGCGCACCAGCCCCATGTATTCGCGGCCGGCCATCTTTTTCAGCTGCCACACGCCAAAGGCCTTGCTGACCTCGCCGGTCACATCGGTCAGCAGTGTAAAGGGGAGATTGTATTTCGCGGCAAACTTGCGATGCGAATCCGGACTGTTGAGATTGATGCCCACCACAGCGTAACCCATGCGGGAAAGTTCGGCATAGCCGTCGCGGAGAGAGCAAGCTTCCGCGGTGCAGCCGGGGGTGTTGTCTTTGGGATAAAAGTAGATAATCATAGGCTGACGGGCATAATCGCCGTTAGCAGTCACGTTACGCCCCTCGGCATCAATGCCGAGTTCATCAGGAATGTATTCACCGATTTCCATATTTTCGATTTTTAAGTTGTATTTTAGTCAGGAACGTTTACGATAATAAAACGTCGGAAGTAATTGTCCGGTTCAAAAACACAAGCAACCGACAGCCGCCGCCCCGATAGGGTGAAGACGATGCTGTCGGTTGCAAATTCACGTCAAGGCTCCGGATTGCCTTTGGTGAAAGAGAGCGGATCTGATTATTTTCCGGCGATGGAGCAGGAAACAGTCAGACGAGCGCGGCCTTTGGCGCGACGGCGTGCAAGAACCTTGCGGCCATCTTTGGTAGCCATTCTTTCACGGAAGCCGTGTTTGTTAACTCTCTTGCGGTTAGAAGGTTGAAAAGTTCTTTTCATAGCGCTATGTAATTGTTTTTATTGTTTACACAATTCGAGGTGCAAAATTAACACTTTCCCGCGAATAAACCAAACATTCCGCCGAAAAATCTCATTTTGAAACCCATATTAATTGTTTTGCAATACGAAACATTGCGGTTTGTTTGGAAATATGGCCAAAAAATATTAATTTTGCAGTTCGTAAAACGACCATAATAAAAATCACCCTACAAATACAAAATGGCAACAACAGCTGATTTTAAGAACGGCATGTGCCTCGATATCGACGGCAACTACTTTTTCATCGTTGAATTCCTGCACGTGAAGCCCGGCAAAGGTCCCGCTTTCGTCCGCACAAAACTCCGCAACGTGAAAACCGGCCGTATCCTCGACAAGACCTGGAACTCCGGCGTAAAGGTCAACGAAGTGCGCATCGAGCGTCGTCCTTACCAGTTCTCCTATAAGGATGAAATGGGCTACCACTTCCTTCACACCGAAACATGGGAAGAAATCATCGTCCCCGGCGAATCCATCGAAGGCGTTCAGTTCCTCAAAGATGGCGACATCGTGGAAGCCATGGTTCACGCTGAATCAGAAACCGTACTCACAGTTGAAATGCCCGCCAACGTTGTGCTTGAAATCAAGTACACCGAGCCCGGCATCAAAGGCGACACCGCCACCAATACCCTCAAGCCCGCCGAAGTAGAGACCGGCGCCACAGTGCGTGTGCCTCTGTTCTGCAACATCGGCGACAAAGTGCGCGTCGACACCCGTTCGGGCGACTACCTCGAGCGCGTCAAGGCCTGAGGCTCCATTAAACCCGAAACCAATACAAAATAAATTACGGAGGTTGCGATTGTACGCAACCTCCGTAATTTATTTTGTACTGTTGTAATGTACGGCGTCAGGGTTATTTCTTCACCGTAGCGGCCTCGTCGGCAGCTTCAGCTGCTTCGGCAGCCTTATCTTCGGCGATTTCCGACTTCTTGAATTCGTGGATGTCGGCAGCAATCAGCTGATTGTACCACTGGAAGAGTTTGCGGATATCGGTAGTATACACGCGATCTTCATCATATTCGGGAAGAATAGTCTTGAAATAAGCGCGTACTTGAGCGTCATCACCGAGAGCCTTGATATCTACCTGCTTCCCGTCGTTTGCTTCACGCACTTTCTCGAAAACGTCGAAGAGAGGAGTATCGGAGTCGTTGGTGTAGATCGAAACATCATCGAGAGAAATCACCTTGTCGGAAGCATAGGCAGGCATGCGTCGTTTTGTGGCAATGTTTTCCACAATCAGCATGTTGTTGCCTTGGCTCACCAGTCGGAAAAGACCCGGTTTGCCGGAGATAGAAAGAATTTTCTGAGACATGACAGATATATTTTTATTGGTATTTGATATTATAACAAACGCCGTGAAAAAATGACGTTTTAACCTATAATAATGAGAAAGAGGGGAGCCTCTAAGAGCAGTGCAAAGTTAGTCAACTTGCAGAGGTTTTCCAAATTTCCGCATCTCTAATGTTAATTTTAGAATAAAATATGTTAACTTTGCATTCCGGATAGACTATTCAACGCTCAATTTGTTTTAATTTTAAACTTTCTCTACTCTCACTTATATTCACACGTACTTATTACATCAATCAACATTTTAAGATATGAAAACATTAAAGACTTTATGCCTCGGTATGGTGGCAGCTGCAATGCTGCTCACCGGATGTAATTCTATGACCAACACCGGCAAAGGCGCCCTCATCGGCGGCGGCAGCGGTGCTGCTGTAGGTGCCGGTATCGGCGCCCTCATCGGTGGCGGCAAAGGCGCTGGCATCGGTGCTGCAATCGGCACCGCAGTAGGTGCAGGCGCAGGCACCCTCATCGGCAACCGCATGGACAAGCAGAAGAAAGAACTGGAAAAGAGCCTCGCCAATGCCGACGTCGAGACAGTTCAAGACCAGAACGGTCTGGCCGCCATCAAAGTAACATTTCCCGGCGGTATTCTTTTCCCCACCAACGGCACCACCCTCAGCGCTTCCGCCCAGACCGAGCTGGCTCAGTTTGCAGCCTCTCTGAAGCAGAACCCCGAGACCAACGTCCAGATTTTCGGCTTCACCGATAACACCGGCGGCATGGAGGTGAACACCCGCATCGCCAACGGTCGCGCACTTTCTGTCGATCGCTTCCTTGTTGACAGCGGCATCGCTCCCACACGTCTTTCGTATCAGGGTATCCCCATGGCCGACTACGTTGCCAGCAATGACACCCCTGCAGGGCGCGCTCAGAACCGTCGTGTAGAAATCTACATCACCGCCAACCAGCAGATGATCCAGCAGGCCGAACAGGGCACTCTCAAATAATCTATCGTTTAAATCTCTAACGCAACGGCCGCTCGGAATGACATCCCGGCGGTCGTTGCTGTTTTCTACGATGCCGATGCATTGATTTCACACCCGGCAAAAGGAAGACAACAAAAGGAATCATGTGAGTTTAGTTAACTATTTCTTGGAAAATCAAACAAAATGCCGTAACTTTGCGTTCGAGTTGCGCATAATGCCATCTCATTACTAAAATAGACAACATTTTGGCTCTCATAATCCCGAAACAATACAAGCTCAAGCTCTTGCCCGAAACCACCGAGTGGGCGATCAAGTGTATAAAAGACCATTTCCAGCAGCAGCTCAGCGAAAATCTGCGTTTGCGTCGAGTCACAGCTCCGTTATTCGTTCTTTCCGGCACAGGAATCAACGATGATCTCAACGGAGTGGAACGCCCCGTGAATTTCCCCATAAAGGATCTCGGCGATCGCCGAGCCGAAGTGGTGCACAGTCTGGCAAAGTGGAAGCGGCTCAAGCTGGCCGCTTATGGCATAGCTCCGGGATTCGGACTTTACACCGACATGAACGCCATCCGCTCCGATGAGGAACTTGACAATCTGCATTCCTTATATGTGGATCAGTGGGACTGGGAAAAGACCATCACCGCTGCAGACCGCACTGTGGATTATCTTGAGGGAACTGTCAGAATCATATATAATGCATTACTCGATACGGAGCATATGATTTACAGGATGTATCCTCACATCACCCCACGTCTGCCACGCGAAATCAAATTTCTCACCGCCGAGGAATTGCTGCAGATGTATCCCGACGATCCCGCATCGGTGCGCGAATCGAAAGCAGCGAAAAAATTCGGCGCCATCTTCCTGAGGGGCATCGGCGCTCCGCTGTCGAGCGGTGAACCGCACGACGGACGTGCTCCGGACTATGATGACTGGATTTCAGATGACGGACGTGGCGGCAAAGGTCTTAACGGCGACATTATCCTTTATGATAACATACTCGAGCGCTCCATAGAAATCAGCAGCATGGGTATTCGTGTAAGCCCTGAATCGCTGATGCGTCAGCTCGAATCACGCGGATGCACCGAACGTGCCTCACTTGAATTCCATAAAGCTCTGCTCAACGGCGAACTGCCGCCGAGCATCGGCGGTGGAATAGGGCAGAGCCGCCTGTGTATGTTCCTCCTCCAGAAAGCCCACATCGGCGAAGTGCAGGCGTCAATTTGGCCCGCCGAACAGATTGAGAAATGCAAGGCAGCCGGCATCAATCTCCTTTGATATAACCCTGCATCAATCTCCTCTGTTATAATTATGGTAGTTTTCGATCTTGACGACACACTGTACAAAGAGACCGATTATGTGGCATCAGGCATCCAGGCAATCGCAAAAGAAGTTGATAATAAAGGACTTATAAGCAAGCAGGATGCTCTTGATTTAATCAACGGCGCTCCCGACACAGCAACAGGTTTCGACCTTCTCGAAGCACGCATACTCCTTGCCGACGCCAAATCGGGATTTAATGTCGACAAAATCGTTGCCCTTTACCGTACGCATACCCCCGACATCAGACTGCCGGAAGATACATTGAGAGCATTGAATTATCTGCAAACGGCGCAGATTAAAATAGGAATTATAACTGACGGACGCAGCCTCGCTCAACGGGCAAAAATCAAAGCTTTAGGCCTCGATCGGTTTGTCGACGACTCCAATATCATCATTTCGGGAGAAACAGGTGCCGACAAACACACGCCTGTTCCGTTTCAAAAGATTGCCAACGCCAATCCAGATGAAACTAAATTTATCTATGTCGGCGATAATCCTGAAAAAGATTTTTACTGGCCCAACAAATTGGGATGGGAAACCGTAATGTTACGAGACATCAACGGCGTAAACATACATAAGCAGCATCCCGATGATTTTTCCGAAGACCACAGAGCGAAATTTGAGATCAGCTCATTGACCGAACTGAAGAATTTCGTGTAAGGCCTATGCCATATACCCATTTGTTACATAATGAGGATTATGTAAAATAGACACAAGATAAGTTTAGGGAACACCCTGTTATAATCAAGCCGGGGTTAATCAAGGGGATTATCGGGCCAACGATGTTTGGGATAACGACGTCGCAATTCCTTTCGCACCTCAAAATATGTGTTGGTCCAGAATCCTCTTAAATCGCTTGTAAGCTGCACAGGTTTGAATCCGGGCGACAGCAGCTCCATCAACACCGGACGTCTACCTCCATCGAGCATGGGAGTATCGCACATGCCAAGACAATCCTGCAGACGCGCACTCACCACCGGCGATTCACATCCCTGGCGATATTCTATTTTCACAGTACGTCCGCCGGGCAACCGAAGATGGTCAGGCGCAATTCGGTCAAGTTCCGCCATATTTTCATACCCTACTAATCCACTGATTACCTGGCAAATGTCAATCTTTTTCAATTCCTGTGCTGAAACTGCTTTACCCGCATACAAGGGCAACCAGCTCTCTGCAGCGGCCAACAAACCGGGAATCGTGACGTCGGGGAAAGTCAGCTCGGGATGCCACGCCGCCACTATAGCGATACGCTGCTGCAACCTCGCGACATTTTCGTTAAAATCAAACATACTTAACCCCTCTTTCTGCGCAGCCGCACATATCGCCCGGTCGATTTCTCCCCTATCAACATTATCAAGAGGCTGACTATCAATTAGTAAGACGCCGATTTTCAATTCCTTACGGGCTATGACGCGCCCCTCGCGGCTGTCCCATATCACCCGCCGGCGCATCGATGCCATTTTCACAAGAGCATCCTTGCGTATCGGCGAACATAGGTAGATACGCCTCCCGAGCGACGCAACAGCCAGATACTCAGCGGCATTCAAATCATCATGGGAATCCAGATTCACATTCTGACCCGAAGCCAGACGATATGAGCCATTACCGAGTTGCACTGCCACCCTTTCGGGATAGGCCGAAGCTATCAGCATTCCCGCATCATACGGATCAACCGGGGAATAATCGGCCTTACAGCGCACCATTTGTCGATATTGTTGTGCCACCATCCTCACACGGTCGTAACCGCGACGGGCAGTGCCGCGCAGCCTGTCGATACGTCGGTTGATGTCGGCATTGTTTTCGTCATTATCCGGATCTCTTTCCTCAAGGAGTGCCGCGATGTCGCATGCAAGCGCTTTAAGCCGTTCATCCGAAGCGGTCACAAGCATATTGGCGATACGCGGATGACAAGGTAAAGCGGCCATGGCGCGTCCATGTCGGGTGATACATCCGCCGGCATCAATCGCACCAAGGAGAGCGAGCAGTCGGCGAGCCTCTTCGACGTGTCCTGCCGCCGGAGGTGTCACCCAGGGCAGATCTTCGATACGGGCGCCACCCCATGCCGCAACAGCTAAGAGCATCGAACTCAGATCAGCCTCCGTGATTTCAGGAGTTCTGTTCTCTTTCATCCTGTGTTCGGTTCCTTTGGTCCAGAGACGATAACATACTCCCTCGGAAAGGCGCCCGGCACGTCCGGCGCGCTGGCGCGCCATGTCGAGCGAAATACGTTCTGTCACGAGTTGCCCCAGCCCGGTGGCGGGATTATACTTCACGGCCCTGTACAAGCCGGAATCTACCACCGCACGCACACCTTCAATCGTCAGCGATGTTTCGGCAACGGGCGTGGCAAGCACTATCTTTCTCTTTCCCTGCGGATTATATTCAATAGCCCGCAACTGTTCCGACTGTGACAACATACCGTAAAGAGGTACCACCTCCGCTCCGGGCAACGCATCGGCCAGCATGCGGTGACATTTCAGAATCTCACCTTGCCCGGGAAGAAACGCAAGGATATTGCCCGGCTGCTCTCTGTAAGCTTTCAACACCGCCGATGAAACAGCCGGCACACAGTCGTGGGGATCTATATCGTCGCCATAGCGAATCTCCACATCATGGATCTTTCCTGAGGTTTCGATAAGCGGAGCGCCAAGTGCGTCACACAACTTCCGGGAGTCGATGGTCGCTGACATCAGCACAAGTTTCAGATCGGGACGTAGCATGTTCTGTGCTTCAAGTGTAAGCGCCAAAGAGAGATCGGCGGTTAGACTGCGTTCGTGGAACTCATCAAAAACCACTGCCGCTACGCCCTCAAGTGTGGGGTCGTCAATCAACATCCGTTCCATAATCCCCTCCGTAACCACTTCCACTCGGGTTGCGGCAGACACTTTCGTTTCAAACCTCATGCGGTAGCCCACCGTCTCGCCGGGTGACTCCCCTATCATATGCGCCATTCTCACAGCTATTTGCCGTGCCGCAGCCCTGCGAGGTTCGAGAAGCACCACCTTTCCGTCACCGAGTGTCCGGGCTATCGTCAGCGGAAGCAATGTCGATTTTCCCGATCCCGGAGGAGCAGTTACCACCAATCGGGGCCCGGTGCGCAGCGCCGAATCCACCTGTCCGATAACTTTGCCTACCGGAAGTTGCTCGATATAAGATTGCAGATTGCCGTAATCCACAGCTAAGAGCTTAGCCGTATTTGGAAATCTTACGCAGACGATTCTCGTCGAGAATGCGAATGCGGCGCCCGTCGACCGTGATAAGTTTCTCAGCCACAAAACCCGAAAGAGTGCGGATGGCATTGGACGTGGTCATGTTAGAGAGATTGGCAAGATCCTCACGGGCCATATATATTTTCAATGTCATATTGTCATCCTCATACCCGTAGTGATCGCTCAACACTACAAGAGCTTCGGCCAGACGGCCACGTATATGCTTCTGTGTGAGGTTGACAATCTTGGTGTCGCTACCGCCAAGGTTGCGTGATAATTCGTGAATGAAGAACCAGGCGAGTTCGCGGTTGTTGTTGATCATATCTTCGACCAGCGACATGGGCAGAGTACCCACAATCGACGGCTCGAAAGCCGCGGCCGATGAATTATACCGTTCGTTGGCGAAATATGCTCGATACCCGAAATATTGCACCGAACGTATCAGACGCAAAATCTGCACTCTGCCACCGATGCCATCTTTAAACTTCTTCACCTTGCCCTGGAGCAGACACCAGAGAAATTCCGGTTCCTCGCCCTCGGCATAAATCATCTGATTCTTCTTGAAATTATGAATCACGAAGGCGTCGACGATCCTGTGCTTTTCTTCGCTGTTGAGCACAGTCCAGATTTCCGACAAATCTTCGCTCATTACTTTCTCAAGCGCGTTCTTTATCATATGCAATAAAAACTCAGCGACGGAACCCGGTGAAAGGAGTTTGCGTCATCAATGAAAAGTGTATTATACGGTCAAACTTAGTCTGATTGCTATAGACTTATGTTTTACAACACAAAGGTACGATTATTTTTCTAAATAAACATATTTTTGCACTAATTATTTCACGGCTATAGCGACAGGAGCACCATAGCCCGACAAAGCCCAAAGAAATATCCCCTATTGAAATTCAGACACATACGAAAAAGTTTTTAAAAAGTAACAGAATTATTTGGTCAGTTCTATCGGAATTGCTAACTTTGCACTCGCAAACGGCGGGATAGCTCAGTTGGTTAGAGCGTCGGATTCATAACCCGGAGGTCCCGAGTTCAATTCTCGGTCCCGCTACTGAAAACGGTTGCCATCACATGATGACAACCGTTTTTCTATTTCCACGGGTATCCGAAACGTTTTATTTTGTCGGTCATTTTTCGTAACTTTGCACATGTGGGGGTCGTCTCTTTCAAAAGGATGGCATCACATTATGGCACCACATCAATCCGATATTCACATGTCAGCACTGTTTCCCATATATATAATTGTTGTGGCCGCAGGAAGCGGCTCGCGCTTTGGCGGCGACATTCCCAAACAATTCCGTAGCCTGAAGGGCCGTCCGGTGTTGATGCACACAATCGACCGACTGAGAACAGCCTCACCGGAGGCTACGTTGATTCTGGTGCTCTTGGAAGCCGAAGTGCAGCGATGGCGTGACCTTTGCGCCGAATTCAATTTTGATTCCCCTGAAGTGACAGCAGGCGGATCATCGCGCTGGGAATCTGTCAAAAACGGTCTCGCCGTAATCCCGTCCGATGCCAACCCCAACTCCATCGTGCTCATCCACGACGGTGCACGACCATTGGTTGATCAGGCCACAGTGAAACGGGTATGCGCCGCCGCCGTCAACACCGACGGTGCTATTCCCGCCATACCTGTCACAGACTCTTTGCGACAGCTCGATGAAAACGAAGTTGCATCAACACCTGTCGACCGCTCGCTCTTCCGTGCGGTTCAGACACCGCAGGGATTCTCGCTATGGCGTCTGCGTCAGGCATACTCCCTGCCATGGCAGCCTGAATTCACCGACGATGCATCGGTACTCGCCGCCGCCGGATTCGCCAATATATTTCTTGTAGAAGGAAATCCCGACAACATAAAAATCACCAATCCCCGCGACATCGCCATAGCCGAAGCAATCATAAGTTTCGGCCCAAAGTGATTTTTAGAGCCATAACAATGCACGACCCGCGCGAATACGACATAAAATTCATAAAAGGCATAGGGCCGGCACGCGCCGACCTGCTGAAAGAGGAGCTGGGAATCAAGTCGGCCTACGATCTGATACACCACTTCCCGACTCATTATGTCGACCGCTCGAAAATCTACCCTATTGCATCTTTTGCCGACGAGATGCCGTATGTGCAGGTTCGTGGTCATTTCGTCAATTTCCAGATTCAGGGCGAGGGGGGCAAAAAACGTCTCAAGGGACTCTTTACCGATGGCACCCGCACCATGGAGGTAGTCTGGTTCAATCGTGTGAAATATTTCCGCGAGGCATATCAGACCGTCAACGAGTATATCCTGTTCGGCAAACCTAAAGAATTTCAGGGACAATGGAGTATGGTGCACCCCGAAATAGATGCGCCCGAAGCCGTCACTGCTCAACAAGGTCTAAGGGGGGTATATCCGTTGACTGAAAAACTACGCAACAGAGGCATCACCTCGCGTAATATCTACCAGTGGATCAACACAGCTTTGAGGCTATTCCCTACATGGGAAGAGACTCTCCCGGCAGAAGTCACCGGCAGCCGTCTGAATCTTATCAACGCTTCCGAGGCGCTCCACACCATCCACAATCCCGGCAACCCGGAACAACTTCAGGCGTCTCGGCTCCGACTAAAATTTGAAGAACTTTTCTATCTCCAACTCAACATACGCCGATACACACGCAAGCGTGCCGTATCGGTGCAGGGACGTCGTTTTCCGCGCATAGGGCTGTTTTTCAATAATTTCTATTCTCAGATTCTACCGTTTCCGCTGACCGGCGCTCAGAAACGGGTGCTACGCGAAATCCGTGCCGACGTCGGTTCGGGCAGACAGATGAACCGCCTGGTGCAGGGTGATGTCGGTTCCGGCAAAACCATCGTGGCACTGATGTCGATGCTCATTGCCATTGACAACGGCACCCAGGCATGCCTGATGGCGCCTACCGAAATTCTCGCAACACAGCACTTTGAATCACTCTCGGCCATGTGCTCCCAGGTAGGTGTGAATGTGCGTCTGCTCACCGGCTCCACACGAAAAAAAGAGCGTGAGGAGATTGCCTCCCAACTTGCCGACGGTTCACTCCATATTCTCGTAGGTACTCACGCTGTGATAGAAGACAAGGTGACTTTTCGAGACCTCGGCATGGCTGTTATCGACGAACAGCATCGCTTCGGTGTGATGCAGCGCGCTCGTCTGTGGCAGAAAAACATTATCGCCCCGCACATACTTGTAATGACCGCCACTCCTATACCCCGCACACTTGCCATGACGGTTTATGGCGACCTTGACGTCTCGGTAATCGACGAGCTGCCGCCGGGCCGCAAACCGGTGACCACATTGCTCCGCTATGACGACCAGCGGCAACAGGTCTATCGTTCGATAGGAAGACAGCTCGCACTCGGCAGGCAGGTCTACATTGTCTATCCTCTGATAAACGAGAGCGAGAAACTCGACCTCAAATGCCTCGAGGAGGGTTACGAACTGATCCGCGACACTTTCCCTTCCTATAGAGTGGTCTTTGTCCATGGCAAAATGAAGCCTAAGGAGAAAGATTATCAGATGAAGCTGTTTGTGGAAAACAAAGCGCAGATTATGGTGGCCACCACCGTTATTGAAGTAGGAGTGAATGTTCCCAACGCTTCTGTAATGGTAATCGAAAATGCCGAACGCTTCGGGCTGTCACAACTACATCAGTTGCGTGGACGTGTGGGGCGCGGTGCCGACCAGAGTTTCTGCATACTCATGTCGAAACGCAAAATAGCGAGCGAGACGCGCAAACGTCTGGAACTTATGACCGCCACCACCGACGGTTTTATGATTGCCGAAGCCGATTTGAAAACCCGCGGGCCCGGAGATCTCGAGGGTACATTGCAGAGCGGTCTGCCGATGGATCTGAAAGTAGCAAATCTTGCCACCGACGGTCAGATCATCCAGCTTGCACGCGATGCAGTCGATGCCATCCTCGACGTTGACCCTACTCTCACTGCTCCAGGCCATGAAATGCTGCTCCCTAATCTGAGGAAACTTTTTGCACGACAAATCGACCTCAGCCGCATTTCATGACGCGCCTTTCAGTCTCGCTTTAGTGTTGCCATCACAAACACCGACTGCACGGAGTCTACATCGGGCAATAATCCGAGTCGGTCTGTCACAAACCTGCGGTAGGCGGGCATATCGGGCACACACACCTTTAGCAGATAGTCAAACGAACCGCTCACATTGTAGCACTCGGTCACTTCCGGCATCTTGCCGACAGCAGCTGCAAAATCGGCATGACTCTCGGAGTTGATGTGTCGCAGTTTCACGTTGCAGAATACGGTGAATCCCAATCCCAGTTTGTCGTCATTGAGGCGCACTGTATATTTCTCGATCACCCCTTCCGATTCCATGCGGCGGAGTCGATCGAAAATCGGAGTCGGCGAACGATGAACCCTCGCGGCGATTTCACGAACCGACAGGCGGGAATTGTCACGCAGCACTTCAAGAATTGCATAATCGGTTTTATCAAGCGCGGTAGCCATTACATTATATTTTAATTAAGGTGCAGACAGCTCATTTTAAGCCGGGTATTGCATTTGTTCGTTTTTCAACTGCAAATATACATATTAGCGAACAAAAGCACAAGTATTTCCGAAAAGAAATTAAATATGTTCCAAAATTATATATTTATCTGGTGCATTTGAAATACATTGCGTAACTTTGCAACGTAAACATTGCCAACAATCAAACATCACGACAATATGAGTAAGACAGCCGATTCACTTCGTTTTGAGACTCTTCAGCTCCATGCCGGTCTCGATCGTTCAGCCGACGCCAACAACGCATGCGCTGTTCCCATCTATCAGACTGCAGCTTTTGTTTTCAACAATTGCCAGCAGGCCAATGATCGTTTCGCTCTGCGTGATCCCGGGTGCATCTACGGCCGTCTCACCAACCCCACACAGGAAGCATTCGAGCGCCGCATCGCCGCGCTCGAAGGTGGCACCGGTGCCCTTGCTGTCGCATCAGGCGCCGCAGCAGTCACTTATGCTATTGAAAATGTGCTTTCTCCGGGCGACCACATCGTTGCAGCCGACAATCTCTACGGCGGTTCTTTCAACCTCATTGTCAATAACCTTTCGGCACGCGGCATTGAGCACACTATTGTCAACATTAACAACGAGAAAGAGCTGCGTAGCGCCATCCGTCCCAACACCAAAGTGATTTACGGCGAAACGTTCGGCAATCCCAACAGCGATGTCACTGACATCGAAAAGGTCAGCCGCATAGCCCATGAACACAACATCTTGCTGATTATCGACAACACATTCGGCACCCCCTATCTCATTCGGCCTATCGAACATGGTGCCGACGTTGTGGTTCACAGCGCCACAAAGTTCATCGGTGGTCACGGCACCACTCTCGGCGGCGTCATAGTGGAAGGTGGAAAATTTGATTTCAAAGCTAATGCCGACAAATACCCCACCCTCGGCAAACCCGACCCAAACTACCATGGCGCAATCTTTGCCGACGCCGCACCCCTGGCGCCATTCACAACACGTGTCCGCGCCGTCGTGCTCCGTGACGAAGGAGCCGCAATCTCCCCCTTCAACGCATTTGTGCTACTGCAAGGTCTCGAGACCCTATCGCTCCGTGTTGAGCGCCACAGCGAGAACGCCATCAAAATAGCCCGTTTCCTCGACGCACACCCCAAAGTCAAGTCGGTAAGCCACCCCGGTCTCCCCTCTCATCCCGACCATGAGCTGTACAAGAAATATTATCCCAATGGTGGCGGCTCGATATTCACCTTTGAAATAAAAGGTGGCGCCCCCGAAGCATGGAAATTCATCGACCGGCTGAAACTGTTCACCCTGCTGGCCAACGTGGCAGACTCGCGCAGTCTGGTCATACACCCCGCGACTACCACTCATTCGCAGATGAGTCCCGAAGAACTCGCCGAAGCACATATCACACCCTCTACAGTCCGTCTGAGTGTAGGGTTGGAACATGTCGACGACCTCATTGCCGATCTTTCCCAGGCACTCGACGACTAAATTCCTGTTTAATTCATCATATATCTTCACCGCATACCCTTCCGATTACCGATGACCACCCAGCACGAAAGCGTAGCCGACTTCCTTTGTTCCGACCATCCCACAGCATTCTCTTTCGAGATTCTGCCACCGTTGCGCGGCAACAATATCGACCAGACATTCGCCAATGTGAAGTCGCTGATGGAATTCAATCCCGCTTACATCAATATCACCACCCACCGCAACGAGGTGAACTATCGCGATATGGGGCAAGGGGTCTACCGTGCCGAAGTTGTGCGCAAGCGTCCCGGCACAGTAGCCGTGGCTGCCGTGCTCCGCGAACGTTTCGGCATCAGAGCGGTTCCTCATCTGATATGTGGCGAATATTCACGTCGCGAAATCGAGGATCAGCTCATCGACCTGTCATATCTCGGAGTCACCGATCTGCTGGTGCTCCGCGGCGACCGGGGTAATTCGCAGAATTTCACAACCGCCGACGACGGTCATCTGCACGCATCATCTCTGGCACGTCAGGTCAACGATTTCAACGACGGCATCATGGCCGACGGCAAACAGACGCAACCTGTGTTCCCACCTTTCACTTTCGGCGTGGCCGGGTATCCCGAAAAACATGAGGAGGCCATGAACCCGCATACCGACATGATGTATCTCAAAGAGAAGGTTGATGCCGGCGCACGCTATATCGTCACACAGATGTTTTACGACAATACAAAATATTTCGACTTCGTGAAACGTTGTAGAGAAGCAGGGATTACAGTGCCCATAGTGCCGGGCATCAAGCCACTCACATCGCTCAGGCAGGGTTCAATTATCCCCCGCATCTTCCATATCGACCTGCCGAAGGAGCTGACCGACGACCTCATCCGGTGCAAAACCGATGCCGACGTACGTGCACTCGGCATAAGCTGGGGCATCCGTCAGGCCCGCGAGCTACGCGATGCCGGTGTTCCCTCCATCCACTTCTACGCCATGCACGCCACAGCATCCGTGTCGGCTATCGCCCGTGAAGTATACTAAAATGTCGCCAATGACCAATCAAAGCCAACGATATACCGAATTCCGCAACGCTTTGCGCGAGCGCGTATTAGTGCTGGACGGCTCCATGGGAGTGCTCGTCCAGCGCCTGCATCTTTCCGAGGATGAATTCCGCGGTTCGCGTTTTCTGTCTCACCCACGTCCTCTCGCCGGAGATGTCGATCTGCTCAACATCACAGCCGAACAGCATATCCGCCATATCCACAGGGCATATCTCGAGGCCGGTGCCGACATCATAGAGACCAACACATTCAACTCCAACGCTCTGTCGCAAGAGGAATATGGTCTGTCGGGCTATGTCAAACTGCTCAACACCGCCGGCGCACGACTCGCACGCGAGGAAGCCGACCGTGCGATGCAGCTGCAGCCGGGCAGGGTCTGTTTTGTAGCGGGTTCAATGGGACCTTCTGCCATGTCGGCCTCACTCCCCTGCGATGTTGAGGATCCGACAAGCCGTTCGGTAGACTTCGACACGCTTTCCGACGCTGCGTTCCAACAGGCTTCAGCCCTGATTGAAGGGGGTGTCGACCTCCTGCTGCTCGAAACAGCATTCGATGCCTTGAACGTAAGGGCACAGCTCCACGGCATTGCCCGTGCACGCCATGCCACGGGAGCCGACACTCCGGTCGTGCTCTCGCTCACCCTCAGCGACGCATCCGGCCGATTGCTGAGCGGCCACACACCCGAAGCCATGCTGGCTATCGTGGAGTCATTCGCCCCCGATGCCGTGGGCTTCAACTGCGGCGCCGGGCCTGCCTCCCTATCTTCACACGTGCGAAACCTTGCAGCCATTTCACCCTATCCGGTCATTTTCTATCCCAACGCCGGTCTGCCCGACCGACTGGGACGCTACAGCGAAACGCCCGAAGCATTCGTGTCAGCCCTTAAGCCGCTCATCGAATCAGGCGAACTCAACATCGTCGGCGGTTGCTGCGGCACTGACACCGGCCACATAGCCGCTTTGGCCAAGGTGGCAAAAGGAGCCAGACCTCACACTCCCGGCAATGCCCGCCAACCCTGGCTCGCCGGATTGGAAGCATTTGCCGACGACCGCGGATTCATCAATGTGGGCGAGCGATGCAACGTTGCCGGCAGTCGCAAGTTTTTGCGTCTGATTAACGAGGGGAACCGCGAAGAGGCTCTTGCCATCGCCCGCCGACAGGTAGAAAACGGTGCCCAGATTATCGACATCAATGTTGACGACGGCATGCTCGACAGCGTTGCCGAAATGCGTTCCTTTCTGCGTCTGCTCGGTTCCGATCCCGCCACTTCGTCGGTACCCTGGATGATTGATTCCTCGTCATTCGAAGTTATCGAGACCGCTCTTAAAAATGTGGCCGGAAAACCTGTGGTCAATTCCATTTCGCTGAAACATGGCGAGGAAGAGTTTCTCCGTCACGCCCGCATCATCCGCAGCTACGGAGCGGCGGTTGTAGTCATGGCATTTGACGAAAAGGGTCAGGCAGACACTTTCGAACGTAAAATAGAAGTTTGTGCCCGCGCTTATCGACTGCTCACCGAAAAAGCGTCATACGACCCTCGCGACATAATTTTTGATCCCAACGTGCTGACCGTCGCCACAGGTATGGCCGAACATGACCGCTACGGTATCGACTTTATCCGCGCCGTTGAATGGATCAAGAAAAATCTGCCGGGTGCAAAGACATCCGGCGGTCTCAGCAACCTCTCATTTGCTTTCCGCGGCAACAATTATGTGCGTCAGGCCATGCACGCCGTGTTTCTCTACCACGCTATTGCCGTCGGTTTCGATATGGCCATTATGGATCCCGGCGCAAAAGTCACCTACGATGACATTCCCGCACAGTTGCTTGAGCGCATAGAAGATGTTATCCTTGTCCGTACGCCCGACGCCACCGAAAAGCTGCTTGAAATCGCGGCGGATTATGCCGCTAAAAAAGATGACACAGCCGCCACCACCGAGCCGGCCCGCCCGGCCGATGTCGACGACCGTCTGATTCTCGCGCTCCGCACCGGCGATGATTCCGGCATAGAAGATGACCTGCAACTCGCCGTCGAACGGCACAACACCGCCAATGCAGTGGTGGAGGGGCCGCTGATGGCCGGCATGGAACTTGTAGGCAAACTTTTCGAAAGCGGCAAAATGTTTCTTCCGCAGGTGGTGAAAAGTGCCCGCGTGATGCACCGGGCCGTAGAGATCCTGCGTCCGTTGCTCGAAGCCGGAGCCTCATCCGCGGCATCAAAAGGGACACTGCTCATCGCCACTGTCAAAGGCGACGTTCACGACATCGGGAAAAACATCGTCGGCGTGGTGATGCGTTGCAATAACTTCGAGGTTGTCGACCTCGGTGTGCAGGTCGATGCCGCACGAATTGTTAGCGAAGCCATCCGCCTGCATCCCGATGCCATAGCCCTGAGCGGCCTAATCTCCCCGTCGCTCGACGAGATGGCCAATGTTGCCGAAGCGTTGCAGCGAGCCGGACTTCGCATACCGCTGATGGTCGGAGGCGCCGCCACTTCCGAACTTCACACAGCCGTAAAAATTGCTCCGAAATATGACGGAATTGTAATCCGGCTCAACGATGCAGCCCAGAATCCGGTGGCTCTCAGCCGCATAATGGCAGATCCCGAGGGCGAGGCAGCTCGTATCGCAGCCCGACAGGAGGATCTGCGGCAATCCCTGCTCGCCTCAGCCGATGCAAACGCCGGAGAATCTCTGCGCCCCGAAATCGACTGGACGAATGAACCCGTTTTCGCCCCCGCACGCCCGGGAGTGACCCATTTCGATAATATACCCGTGGCCTGGGTGCGGCCTTATATAAACTGGATTTACTTTAACCATTGCTGGAAAGTTAAGCCGGAATCGACTGAGGACGAGACACTTCGCGATGATGCGGAGCAACTTTTAAACCGGTTGGAACGTGACGGCGCTTCAATGCGGGCCATAGTGGCGCTGCACGAAGCGTGGCAGGCCGACGATGACGATGCGATAATCATCAACGGCATACCCGTACCCACGCCCCGACAGAAAGCGTCGGACACTCGCAGCGAAACACTTTCACTATGCGATTTTGTGGCACCTAAAGGTTACCACGATACTGTCGGCACCTTTATGGTGACGGTCGGCGACCGTATCCGTTCTCTTCTTGACGACAGTTCATTGAAAGCCGATGACTATAGCCATCTGTTACTACAGTCGCTGTGCGACCGCCTGGCCGAGGCGGCATCCGAATGGCTACACCACCGCACACGCACCTCATTATGGGGATACGCGCCTGATGAAGACGACGACCTTCGTCGCATTCTTCGTCAGCAATATCAGGGAATACGTCCGGCTGTGGGCTACCCCTCGCTCCCCGACCAGATGCTTATGCACACACTCGCACGCATTGTCAATCCGGCAGATATAGATGTCACCGTCACAGAAAACGGAGCGCTCACACCTTCGTCTACCGTGGCCGGATTTTATATAGCGTCGCCGCGGGCACGATATTTTTCAGTATGAATAGTTTGAAAACATGTTGTGAAACATGTTTTTACTAACTCACTGTATAGCTGGGAATTACGACAAGATTTCAATCCCTTTGTATTGCTTTAAGCTATTTTAAGACACTATTATTTCCATAAAGCGTTTATTTTTAGTAACTTTGAAATCGAAAATATTCAGGACACTAACAGCAGCCAAGGATTAATGCAAACCACTCTTGTCATCCTCAAACCATCAGCCGTGCAACGCGGCCTTATTGGAGATGTCATCTCCCGCTTCGAAAGAAAAGGCCTCATCATCGCCGGAATGAAGATGACCGAGCTGACCGAAAATATCCTACGCGAGCACTACGCCCACCTCGTCGACCGCCCGTTCTTCCCGAGCATTCTGCGTTCGATGATGGCTACGCCCGTGATTGTGATGGCTGTAAAAGGTGTCGACGCTGTTGCCGTTGTCCGCGCCATGACCGGTGCCACCAATGCCCGCAACGCCACGCCCGGCACTATCCGCGGCGATTTCGGCATGAGCGGACAGGAAAACATCGTCCACGCCTCTGACTCTCCCGAAAACGCTGCCATCGAGGTGGCCCGTTTCTTTAAAGCCGGCGAAGTATTTGAATATACGCCATGCCCCCTGTCGGTGCTATATGCTCCCGACGAAATCAGCAAGCAACCTTAAAGCTTCAGTACCACATCCTTAATTCGAAATGCAGATAACCGAAAACATAAACCGAATATTCCTCACAGCCCTTGTGGCACTCGGCACTTTCACCGCCGGCGTGCTTCAGGCCGAGGCTCAGTCTTTCAAACTCCCGAGTGCCCACAAAGCAGAGCACCGCGGCCTCATCGCCAAACAGGAGAATATCAAAAATCAGATTTCAGTTGACGAGACAAAGGCATTTGTCGACAACCTTTTCAAAGAGGAGGAAGAACCCGAAATGGACATCTACACCGAGGGTTGGGAATCTAAACGTGTCAATGCCTACACCGGCATGGAAGTTCCCGACCGTAAGGTTATCGACGTCAGCAACTTCGTGATGCCAACCCCCGGCTACATGACCTCGCCCTACGGCTATCGTCCCCGTTTCCGCCGTGTGCACAAAGGTGTCGACCTCAAGCTGCAGACCGGCGATACCGTACGCGCCGCTTTCGATGGCCGTGTACGACTCACCAACTTCGAGCGCAAGGGCTACGGATATTACGTGATTCTCCGTCACCCCAACGGCCTTGAAACCGTCTACGGTCACCTCTCCAAATTTCTTGTAAAACCCGACCAGTATGTCAAAGCCGGCGACCCTATCGCTCTCGGCGGCAACACAGGCCGCAGTTTCGGTAGCCACCTCCACTTCGAGACCCGTTTTATGGGCTATCCCATCAACCCCGCCGCCATCTTTGACTTCGCCAACCAGACCGTACATACCGACGAGTTCACATTTGACAAAAACACCTACGACAAACCCCGTAACTACGATCCGGAAGCCAATAAGGAATACGCCCAGCGCTATATGGCATCCAATCCATCAAAGAAAAGTGCGGGCACCAAGGCGAAAGCTGCCACCTACACCGTCAAGCGCGGCGACACCATCAGTCGCATAGCCTCGCGCAACGGTCTGACCGTACGCCAGCTCTGCCGCCTCAACGGTCTCTCCACAAAATCCAAACTCAAACCGGGCAAAAAACTGCGTCTCCGCTGACTCGGTCATGTATAAAAAAATGTTACCGCCCGCATAAATGCGGGCGGTAACATTTTTTATTGGGAGTATTAAATTACATCATCGGAACTACTGCCACAACGGGAGGGAATAAATCACAGTATACTTGCCGGCCTTATCGAGACGCAGGTCGGCAGATTCGCGTTTCTTGCCGTTGACAGTAAGATTCTGGGCTGATTCGGGAATGTCGACCACCGCGACAGTGCCTTTGGGAACGTTAAACTTTATAGTCATCTTGTCATCGTTGCGTTTGCTGCTGACGGCAATATCGCCATTTACTGTGGGCACAACAGCCTTCGCATATGAAAGGCCGGCCAGCGCGGGCGCGATGCGGAACACTTTATACCCCGGCTCTATGGGGCTGACGCCGGCCACATACTGCGAGAGAATCGTCAGTCCTCCCCCACTCCATGCATGGTTAGTGGTGCCGCCGCCATAACCTTCAGCACCGATACCCCAACCTTCAAAAAGGGTGGTAAAATCGGGATTATCGACCATAGGGCCGAAACGGCGCTTCATCCTGTCGAGACCTTCCTGGAGATAACCCATTTTAAACAGAGCCTCCATGACATATTTCTCGGTATACGGGCTTGCATGTTCATGCGTTTTCAGACATTCGAGAAGAATGGGGTATTTGTTCGCGTCGGCAAGTCCGCCAACTACAGCCAGAGCCTGCACACGGTCGTCAGTATCGCCGGTGTAGGCAGGATGACGATAATGGTCACCCTTCCAGAACACACGGTTGAAAGCCTCTTTAAGAGATTTCATTTCATTGCGGATAGAGTCCGCTTCATGGGTCAGACCGAGAGCCTCGGCCATGTGCATCTCACCCTTTTGTGCGATATAATACCAGGCATTGTAGAGAGCTGTCTTGTCGAGGTTGTCGCCCCAGTCACCCCAGTGCCATCCACCTTTACGATCACACATGGTGCCGTCGGCAGCACGTTCCCATAACTTCATGTATCTCTTGACTCCGGGATAAAGATCAGCTATGGTAGCGAGATCGCCGGTATTGAGATAGTAATTCCAGAAACCGTAGTATCCGATTGATGCAAGCATCTGGCCCGGCAGTTCCGAATCCCAGTTGCCGGCTGGTACGGGAGCGAAAATCGAGCCGTCTGGACGTTGCCAACCGATTAGTTCATACATCCCTTTTTTCATCAGTGCGTGGCTGCTCGGGGTCAGGGCATAAAATGCCTCACCCGATTCATTCACCTCATCGCCCCACCACTGGGCACGTTCACGGTCGGGACAATCCATGTATGTGTCACGCATGGTTATAAAGAGTGTCCGGGCCGCTTTATTCCACAGCCGGTTAAAGAAATCGTCGTCGCATTCAAACTTGCCCGACATCTCCGTGTCGTAACCCGTTTCACGGAAAGTAACCGCGTTGACTTTGACCTCTTTAGGAAAAAAATATAAGATACGCTCACCATTAATCCAACCCTTGGATTCATATTTCTGTGAGCCATCTTTCGTGATATATTCAGCCCTGACATTAGGCTCTCCACCCCCATAATAATTGTCGGAAAAAATGCCGATTCTGCACCCGGCCGGGGCGCTGAGTTCTATGCCGGGCATTATCTGTGCATTGTAAGGCAGTTTGGCAATCAGAGTGTCGACGCTTTCACCTTTTCGCAGTTCGACTTTAGCATAAGACTTGGCTCCGAAATCTTTCCATAACGGAATGACGCGATCCTTGAGCCTGCCCCACGGAGCATCATTCTCTTTACCGCGGCAAACCACGGCAGGCCACTGCTGAACAGTGGAATACCAGCCGTCAATATCTTTGCGGGCATCGAAACCGATATTGGATTCAGGCAGACGATAATTGGGCGATATACCTTCGGGAATATAATATGCGGGGTGGATTAACCCGTGCCAGCTGCCGTTACTGTCAAGTTCCGGAAGCTCGGGGCAGTCCACAAACAATGCAGCTTTGCCCGAAGAATTGTGTGAGAAACCATGTTTGCCGAAATGCCATACCAAAACGGAAACCACATTCTCCCCCTTTTTCAAAAAAGGAGCGAGGTCGATGTTGTCGCAGTAGGAGTCGTGAGGATTCGGACCACGTTTCACGCCGCCCTCGATAACAACAGGCTCTCCATTGATCCACAACCAGTACTTGCTGTCGGCTGAAATGCGTGTCATGGCGCGGCGCGGCACCTTTTTAAGATCGACCGTTTTCTGGTAGCAGAGCCAGGTTGAGACGGTGTCGGTATTTCCCTGCGGAGCTATCCAGCAGGGACGTTCAACAGCTTTGACATTTAGAGCCAAAGCTATCAGAAATGTAATGATAAAATACTTTTTCATGTAAGGTTATGAGGAATGGATGTTTTAGAGCTTGTTTAATAATAAATGTTGCCGATAGGGTCGCATATCCTGAGACTGATTTCGTCATGTGACGATGGAGTGTACGTGTGTACACGACTGAGGAACAGGGCGAAAGCAGGCCTGGATATGCGAAACAAAGGTAACTTTTCATAAAAGATATTTCTCAGAAACATTAAAATAAGTTTTAGTATATGTAAAGTTCTTGAAAAGAATAACCTTTGTCGGCCACTGTCCGGCATCTTTCTGTTTGCGCTTCGGTCGTTATGGGACCCCATAACTCCCTCAACGCAAACAGAAATCTGCTCGAACAGTGACCGCCCTATCGGTAACATTTATTATTAAACAAGCTCTTAAGGTTTTCGCATACAAAGTTAGCCGAATTAACCGGGATTTCAATGCCAAAACCCAAAAAGTTGCGTTTTTCCGTTCAAATGCTTTCCAGGATTGCACCTCACTTAAGCAGCTCGTTATGCCTGAGGCTTCTCACTGGGGAACAAACACCGGCGGATTCAATATTGTCCAACCTAATGTAATCGGTCGCTATTTTGCCAAAGGGTGCACCTCGCTCCAGTCTGTGATATTCCCCGGCACGTCGCCCTACTTCTTTCTGCAGGGAGGCGACCTTGCCGACGCGCCCCTGAAAGCGTTGTCGTTCTGCAACGCCACAGACATTTCCTTAGACAACAACAAAACAACTCTTCCAAAATACAACAATTCGGGAGCATCCGTGCGTACCGAAAAGCCGAAACTGATAGTGCGCCGCGGTCAGAAATGGAAATTTTTCGAGCAGGGCTATAATCAGCTCTTCGACATTATAGAGCAGCGCGAACCGCAGGCTGTTCTCGAGGGATTCATAAAATCAACATTTATTCCCGAAGAAAACAAAAATCTCTACACCGCCGTGCTTCGGTGGGAAGCTCCGCTGAGCGACCTCAATCCCGACGGCCCGACCAAAGTCACCGTCTACCGCGACAATACCCCGATTGGCAGCATGGAGTTCTCGCAGCCTCGACTGGAAACCCAAGAGGGGCGGCAGGTCTACGCTGTCGATGTCAAGGTCAACGGCACATCGCAGGGCACGGAGCTTGATTATTTCTGCCCTGCCACACAGAGTGGCAAATATGAGATTTACGAGACTCAGCGCATCAGCAACGGATCTACCATCTATTTCGACGCTGAATCGGAGAAACGACTCGGCGCAATCGAAAAATGGGGTTATGAGAGCTGGATGGCCATCCGCGACGAGTTCAACATACTGCACTCGCCGGCATTCGGCGATTTCGGTTCGCCGGTGATAACTCTTCCTGAGATGCCGACTATCGATGCAACCATCTCGGTCAACACAACCGAGCACATGTATGCCGACCCCATGGCACACATCTATGACGGCGTTGGACAGCTGCCTGTGACCGCCACTCTCACAATCGAGAATATCGATGCCTCCGGCATGGGCTATCCCGAAGGAACTCCCGCCCGCGAGAATTGGGAGATAGGAATAAAACGTAAAATTGCAACCACGTTGAAGTCTTCAGGTCGTGCAGCAGCCTCCGCGGCGCCCAACAGAGAGGAACTGGTATTCCATCCCGCCGCAGATGCAACCACAAACTTCCTCGCCACCAATTGTCACATATGCAAAGCCAACGATGGCATCTTCACCGAAACCGATGGAGACGGCAGGCAGATTACCCGATATGTTGACACATACGACATTCCGGGCGATCGCGACCACATAGCCACATACACTCCGCGAGTCTATGTGAAAGTACCGCGCAGTTACAATCCCGGCGAAGACCGATGGCTGCTTGCGCAGACCGAGGTGGAGGGTGCGAAACTCACTGTCACAGGTCTGGAGAATATGCTTGCAGGCAGTGACGCCGACGAAGGCCGCGTGCGCTATTTCGACCTCAACGGATTCGAGGTATCGGAGCCTGTCGAAGGCAATATCTACATTAAAGTCACAGCCTCAGGATCCGAAAAAATAGTATACTGAGTTTTCACTCCGGCATAAGAGCCAGTTTAATCATAAGCTCTAAGACTCTCTCCCCGACACTCCTTCTCATACATCTTTCTCGCCGGCCTGATCTTCACCGATCAGGCCGGTTTCATTATAGCCTTAAAAATTACATTTTCCTACCCGTTCGAGACAAAACCGGCTGTGATTCCAATGAAATGGAGGATATTCCGAGTTGGTTCTGATTACATTGTCTTTAAATAAAATACCATCAGTCGACTTAACATAAAGAATCGGAGTGTCGAATACATCAAATTCGTTTTCAATGATCCTGATGGCATCCGGTTTTCCGCCATGATAGTAACCTTGTTGATTTGAAAGATTTGTAATGACAGGCGCAATCGAAATCACGGCGTTAGCTTCCATATACAGGGAACTCAACACATTGATGAACCGGTTTTTACGGATCAGCACATCGCGGCATGCACCGCTCTCATACCAATACGAACAATCTCCGCTTAACAAAATGGCAGACCCCGACACATGATCATACACATTATTTTCCACCACCACTTTCCGGGGTGTTGTAAACAACGATCCGCGGGCTCTGTTGTTGCGTATCGTGTTGCCCGTAAAATAGACTTCAGGTGTCCATGTCAAGTTTTCCATACAACAAGGGACTCCCTCTGCCACTTTTGAATCAATGCTGTCTTCGAATGTGATTGCAAACTCATGTGCGCCTATCACTTTCCCTTCGTTATTCAGCGGACGGATCCCGGCTATCCGGTTTGTTTTCCCGAGCACATCCGACGTTTCACTTGACAGAAATTGGATTTCATCCCCTGGGAATCCCCAGTCGAATCCCCACGTCTGTTCATACATGAAGCGACCGACAACAGTGTGTTGATCAACAACTTTTTCAACTTTTAGATAAATACCATGCACATTTATCGCATCATCGCCCATATTCTCATAGAATCCGTTTTTCGAAACGATTTGCCCTCGGCAATGAGAAAAATGAGTCGCATCAACCAACGTGGTGATGTAACGGGAAGAATCCTTGTTTTCAAAACAAACTTTTATTCCGTCCAACGACACATTCCGACAGAGTTGAGCCAACACACCCATCCCCTCGGTGTAATGGAGGGTAATATTCTCAAGCTTCGTATTGGAACTTTCAAATAAATAAATACCGGGAGCCGGCCGATCCCATGTTCTTAACAACAGGACATGTCCCGGTTTCAGACGTTCATCATTCCACCGGCGTGCATGAATTGCACGGTCAGCCACCCGGCACATGGATTTATTCGGGAAGCTAACATCTCCTACATTATAGGCAATACGCTTGCTTTCTCCATCCAGAACCGTGGCATAAAACGGACGGATACCCCAACGTCCCAGTCCATAGGTTTCAAAAATTGAATCGGAAGTTACACGGAAATCCGTTTCTGAAAACACCTCGAAGGTGATTCCTTGATCACCCTCGTTTTTTAGAATTCTGATATGCGGAATCGACGGTTTATAGAAATCTATACTCAGATTACTGAGTGTGCAGTTTTTCGAACGCACCAGTGAGATTGGCAACATGCAGTCGTGGAACACAAATTGCGCTCCATTCCCTTCAAACCTTAATGATTGGAAATCTTCCAGAGCGATCCCCACTCGTAGAGGATTGTCCTGGGGCTTTTCCGAACCATAATATTCTGCATGGTTCGAGATATAATAATGTTTTAAAGGGGCTTTTTCGGGATAGAAATCATATCTCCCTTTTTGAAACTGCATCACAATGGAATCCTCTTTGGCCTGTTTCTTAATCTTTGCAATAGCCTTTTCCATCTTGGCAGACAAATTTTTCCCATTCGGAACAATACCGAATGAAGCCATATCAAAAACCTGCTCTGCATGGATTTGCAAAACACACCCCAGCATGAGCAAAAGCACTCTCAATTTATTTTTCATATGTGTTAAAGTTATATCCCTTATTTCATTCCTTTCCCACTTTCGAAAGGTCCATAAATGGCTTTTACATTGTAATCTTTTTCCGTGGCCGAGAGAATATATATTTTGTACTTGCGTCCTTTATCATAAACTTTCACCACCACATGTCCGTTTTCAGGGCACACTGAGCGCATCCATTCTTCGTCAGCATACGCTTTTCGCATGAATTCGGGAATATAAGTCGAAAAGACATTCCTCTTGCCGGCATACAGATCTTCCGACACCATCCGGCTGAATATCTCAGGCTGAGTGTGTTCGTAATCCCATGTTGAAATCACATAGTTACGGGCCTGTATATTCCGGACAAAACCATCCGACATAGCATCTTTATAGGCATGATGATTTGCCTTGCAGACATCAACCGGACCACACGCCTCTGCCACCTTTTCTTCCAGATCCACACTATTTCCGGCAGAATCCAACAGACAGCCACTGATATCCCCTCCGGTGTAATATCGAAAAGGACCATATGAGATACGAATCGCCAGACTTTTCGTGTTCTCGTTCTGGAAACCGGAAAGATTCTCCTGATTCAAATCATAATAGCGTATGTTTCCATTTTCTTTGCCCGACCAGATTTCTCCGTTTGCCGCTAAGTTCATGATAGAAAACGAGCCGCGATATTTCTTCGGTTTCCTCTTCAATGCAATCTGATCCTTTTGGCCTGTCTTGAATATTTTCTGCTGCAACCCGAACTGTTGTGATTGCCAGTTCAGGAATGCACGGTAATTTGTAACATCAGGATCAACAATCGGTAACGGATAGTTATAATCGGGATAACCGCGGTCAAACACGGTGCCGAAGCGGAGCGTCTCTCCTGCCTCGGGAATGCCTGTCAAAACATAGTCGGGATTGCGTCCTGAGGTACGGCAGGCAGGATTGGACGAGTCGCCTGTATGGTCATTGTGAAAATGTGAAACCATGAGATAATCGACACATTCCTTATTCGGATTCATGTATTTCACATACCGGGCGATCCACTCCCCTGCCCGTTGGGTTGAATCGGGCAACAGTTCGCACATCTTCGGGTAATCGTCCGGATCCCAGTCTCCTGCATCAATCAGCATTGTCGTTCCATCAGGGAAAACCATGAAATTCGATTCACCTCGGCCGGTATAAATATGATGGATCTCCATTTCTCCTTCTTTCCAGGCAGGATAGCTCATGTCCCCTGTTGCAAAAGGACATGACAACAGAAAAAACATGAAAGAAAGAATATACTTGATTTTCGTATCATTTTCTCCGATTTAATATAAGGTTATGAGGAATTATTCGGATCCTTATTTTACAAAGTTAGTTAAATTAATCGTAATCACAAAAAGAATCCTGAAATTGCAGAATTAACGCATACACAATGACTATATATATGACTATATCGACTGTCATTGCGATATTTGCACATGTTATGCAGGAAATATCCACTATCTTTGCAGCAAAAATAAAAACATGTGTCTTAATAAGTCTAAGTTATTGTCATATAAACCGGAATTACTTTCGGGTATTCTGTTGTTGCTTGCTTTTATGCTCAGTCATTTCGGGATCTTCGCCTGCCATGATATACCGGGAGAAAGCCGGGTGTGTTGGCCCGAGGCAGCTGCATATCTCATAGCGTTACTCCCTGTCGGCGTTCCTGTTGTCAGAGAAATGACCGAGAGCTGGTGTCACGGCAGCGTGATGAACGAATTCACCCTGATGGTGGCGGCAGCTGCGGGTGCTTTCTTTATCGGAGAATATCCCGAGGGTGTTGCGGTGCTGCTGTTCTATTCTTTCGGCGAAAAACTGGAAGATAATGCCTCGGACAATGTCAGGCAACGTATACGCTCGCTTTTAGGCCGCCTGCCCGACAAGGCAATGGTAAAGCGGGGTGACACACTGGTAGCCGCTGCTCCCGAGGAGCTTGCCCCGGGCACCGAAATCGTGGTGTTGCCCGGCGAAAGAGTGCCGATCGACTCCCGGCTCTCAGGCTCCGGGGATGTTGATTTCGACACCTCTGCGATAACCGGGGAATCGGTGCCACGCACATATCATCCCGGTCAGGAAATCCTCTCAGGCATGATTCCGGTAGACAAGAGGATTGAGGCCACTACGCTGCGGCCGTTTGCCGATTCGTCAATGACGCGCATCATGCAGATGATAGAGAACGCCCAGGCATCTAAATCACCGACTGAACATCTGCTGCGTAAAATCACCCGCTGGTACACCCCGGCTGTGTTCGTGCTTGCCATGCTCGTGCTGCTGATTCCATGGATGGTATCGGCAATTCAAGGCGAGAGTTTCGAATGGCACAACTGGTTGCGCCGGTCGCTGGTATTTCTCGTCTGCTCATGCCCTTGCGCCCTTGTGGTGAGCATCCCGCTCAGTTATTTTGCATCATTAGGGGTCGCATCGAAAAACGGACTTCTATTCAAAGGTGCGAAATTTGTCGATGCACTCCGTGGTGTCGACACGGTGATGTTCGACAAAACAGGCACACTGACTACGGGCGAGTTTCATGTGTCGGCCGTGACGACAGCTCCCGGCATCGACGCCGACAGCGTGGTCCGACTGGCCGCTGCACTTGACAGCCAGTCGCAACATCCTCTCGCAAAAGCGATTGTCAGAGAGGCCGGGCGCCGAGGGCTCTCTACTGTGACGGCTACCGGAGTCAAGACAATTCCTCACGGAATCACCGGCACGGTCGATGGGGACACGGTAATCTTAGGGTCGCCCTCGCTGATGGCTGCAATGGAAATCGCCACGCCGAAATCTGACAGCGACGCATCCGAAATCTGCGTGGCCCGTAACGGCAAATTTCTTGGCACGATTTTTCTGCTTGATACCGTTAAACCCGAGGCTGCCGAAGCCATCCGCCTGCTCCATCGTGAAGGAGTCAGAAACATAGTGATCCTTTCGGGCGACAACCCGGCATCTGTCAGCCGTGTAGCCCGGGAAATCGGGGCAGACGACTACAAGGCCTCTCTGATGCCTGCCGACAAGCAGCAGGCAGTGGCCGATGCCGCAGCAACAGGGCACCGTGTGGCTTTTGTCGGCGACGGCATAAATGATGCTCCCGCCATTTCGGCCGCGACAGTCGGTGTGTCGATGGGCAAAATGGGCACCGACCTTGCCATGGAGAGCAGCGACGTGGTGATTGCCGCCGACAATCTGTTGAAACTGTCCGAAGGTGTGCGGCTTGCAAGAAAAGTACGCCGGGTGGTCACCGAAAATGTCACCTTCGCTTTGGGAGTGAAAGTGCTTGTGATGACACTTGGAGCATGTGGCATCGCATCGCTTTGGGCCGCTGTGTTTGCCGACACCGGCGTAACGCTCTGCACCGTCATCTGGACATTGCTGCGACTGAAAAAATAACAACAGTTTTTTTCGATCCGGGCAAATCTTCGTAACTTTGCTTTCATATGGATACCGGCAAATCACATATCGACCTTGTCGAACGGCTTGAATCGCATGGAGTGCGACCAACTGCCGTGCGGTTGCTCGTATTGGCTACCATATGCAGTTCGAGCCATCCCTTGTCGTCACTTGAAATTGAAACACTGCTTGAAACAGTCGACCGTTCGACCGTGACACGTTCGCTGGCCTTGTTTTCCGAAAAAGGTCTTGTCCATGTAATCAACGACGGCACCGGTTCGGCCAAATATGAGGCCTGTCCGTCGCCATCGGAACATTCCGCATCCGACATGCACGTGCATTTCCATTGCCGGAAATGCGGCAAGACATATTGCCTTACCGGCACAACCATTCCTGCTGTAAAACTTCCCGAAGGATATGAAGCAGAGGATGCCGATTACATCATAGCCGGACTCTGCCCACGCTGCTCAAAAACCGAAGGTGCCTGATATTGACCTGACGGCATGGAATCTATCACAATCACGGTTTTACCGGTAACCGGTCCGAGCAGATTCTTTACGTTTTCGCGGGCAGTGCGGCGCGCTTCTCGGATAACCCCTTTTGCATAAAGCGACTTTACATAATTATCCATGGCACGCTTCTTTATGCCGTTCTCCTCGGCAGTGGTAAAATGGTCCGAGCCAAGGAACTTGTCATTCCATGTGTCGACAACCTCATAAGATCCGGAGGTATCTGACTCTCTGACAGTAACAATCTCGCGCGGAAGCACCACCATTAGTGTATCACCTTTCTGCGTCATTTCAAGATTTTCAAGGTCGAAATTCACACTCCCCTCGAGACGTTGGCGTGCAATGATATGCCGGTTCCCGATACTGGCCTTAATCGGTATTTCCTCATACAGATCGAGCGACGCAAGCTGCACCATTGATTTCACTTCTGCAATCCGGGCGTCATCCACATGCACACGGTCGGCCTCGGGCGCCGACGACCACCATGACACCAAAGCCACCACAGCCACAATCGCAAATATTACGGCGACAAGTATAAGTATCAGTCGTTTCATAATCACCTGAAATTTATTTCAACGGTGTAACCGTCGTGACTCAATAAGTTGTTGAAATATTCAATGGCGCGTTGCTGTGCACGCCCCACAAGGATGTCGGAATAACGCTTATCTGAAGCAATCTCTTCTTTCAGATGACGACTCATCTTCTCTTTCACGGCAGCCCGTTCGGCCGGCGATACCTGCGAGCGCAGCCCTGTGACACGGTAATGATCTTCCCGCACTGCAACGTCGCGTCCCGACATACGGGTCTGCACTGAGGGGAGCGTGATGCGGACATGCTTTGCACCAGTGTCAATGTCAACGTCTTGTTCCGAAAAAGCGGAGAGGTCGATAAACGCCGTAAGATAAGTATCATAGGAATATACAGCCTTTCGGTCACCGATTTTCACAGCATCGAGCAACGCTGCCACCGTCTGTCTGGGGCCGTCGGCGTCACTTAGTTTCAGATCCTCGATAGTGGCAGTTTTGGATATGCGCATTTCGCCAAGATTCAGCCGGTTGCACCGGCGTATCTGCGACACGAGCAGTTGCTTTGCCTCGTTACTGCCGTCACTGCATCCGCCCGACACTGCCAAAAGCACCAGCATGCAGCCGATAATGAGCGTGGAGAAAATTCTGATCTTCATATTTCGGTAATTGTACCGTATTACAAATTAACACACGGTTACTGAAATATATACAAATTTACACCCTTGTTTGTTGGAAAATCACGGCATGGAAAATCACGGCATCAGACCTCGGAGATACTCCCGTCGGGCAATACCCTGAACACTTTATCAGCCCCTGAAATATCAAAATCCTCAGGCCATACGGCATGCAGGACCGAAAGATTGGCGGGGAGGCCTGCAAGTGATGATGCTAACCTGTATGATTCGAGATCCGACTCATAGGAGATCACCTCTACATCCTTGTTGACTTTGGCAAACAGAAGAGGCACCACCCCTATTCCGCCGTTGAGAAACACAACTTTCTCCACTCCATCGCCGGGATTGTCGATTATGGCGCAATAGCGCGGCATCGCTTTCAGCAGCCGTTTGCATTCAGCCATTACACCAACCCGTCCATGCATATCTCATCGCCGTTTCGGCTTTGAAAAAAGTTGCTGTTTCCTTGCAGCGGCAAATGGCACTGTAGCTCTCCTGAATCAATGTGCGATAAGCCGATGCTTCCTTTCTCAGAAGCAAATCGGTCTCAGGTGCGCGTCGTTGTCCGATTTTTAAGGTAATCTCCGATTCACGCACCAGAAAATCACGTTTCGGCATATAGTGGCCGGTGCCATGCAGCGTCATCGGAACTATGTCGAGGTTGAGTTCACGGGCGGCATAGAATGCACCCTGATGAAAGCGGTGCACACGCATGTCGGCCGAACGTGTCCCCTCGGGAAAAACAGCCACGGAATAACCGTCGGCCACTGCATTTCGTATGCGCGGAAGCATGGCCTCCCACCCGTCGGTGTTAGGGATGAAACCGGCGTGATGTATCAGGGAACCATACAGTGGATTGTGCCACGCCCAGTCGTTGGTAATAAAGACCACCTTGCGGCAGGCCGCCATTATCACCGGCGCGTCGAAATGCGACTGGTGATTGCACACTATCATGACCGGCTTGCTGAAATCCTCGCCGTGAGGATTATCGACAGTGATGCTGGCTCCGGGGTATCTGCGTGCGAACATCACACAGCACCTGTGCATCATGTCGTTAAGTCTGTCACGTTCCGCATGACCGGGTCGGCCGAGCCTGAATTTCACAAATACCCACGGAAACACATAAAAAAAGCATGTGGCAGCAAACACTGAGCCGCAATATGCCATTCGGCGCAAGCGTCTGAGCGTTATGGCGCAGGCGAGCCGTTTACCATTGTGATGCGTGAACTTACGGAACTCCCCCGAAAATATACGGCGACAGGATATGTGATGCCAAATGCTTACAGGGAAGCCATAGAACAATCCGGCGGTGACCAGTGCGCCATACATGAAACTGATACGCGTGAAGTCGCGCCCCTGACGGAAATGTGTCACTCTTTCCTCTTTCGGTGGATAATAGACATCGACCGGCTGCGACACTATTTTCACACCATGCCACGATGCCATAACAAGCAGCCCCACTTCCGCCTCATAACGTGAAGTCATCAGCCGGAGTCCGTGGAGCCGTCGGAGCGGATAGACTCTGTAACCGGTCTGTGTGTCGACGAGACGGTGACCTGTAAGCAGCCTGAACCAGAAGTTGGAAAATTTATTGGCGAATGTGTTACGCACAGGTTTGTCGGGCGAATCGAGATTGCGGTCTCCCACCACAAGCGCTCCCGGATTCTCAATCGAGGCTGCGACCATAGTCGGGATGTCGGATGCCCGGTGCTGTCCGTCGGAATCTATCGTTACGGCATAATCCATGCCGCGTGCCATTGCCTCAATAAATCCGGCCCGCAATGCCCGGCCTTTTCCTCGGTTGCGGTCAAAGGTCACAACGGTGATTCTGTCGCCGTAACTGTCAAGGATTTCACGGGTGTTGTCGGTGCAGCCGTCATTGACCACTATCACGTCGGCACAATATTCCAGCACCCCTTCGACAACCGTGCCGAGGGTAGCAGCATTATTGTAAGTGGGCACGATCACGCACATATGGTGCGCCTTCATTGCCTCTTTTACCGACTGTGGTGTCATTATTACCTGAATCTGAGCGAAAGTTTGCAGAGTGTGGTTTCTCCTGCCGATACTGCAGCCGACACTTTCAGAGCGCCGCCATCCTCGCGGTCAATTTTCAGAAATCTCACGGTGATCTCGGGATATTCTACCGGATCGATAACCTGAAGAAACTTCACATTGAGAGCGTCGACCAGGGCGAGTTCAACACCAAGATGCCTCCCGAGCAGTTCCCTGACCATCCTGACCACACACACTCCCGGAGTCACCGGACGACCAGGGAAGTGACTTCGGTAGATTACAGAATCTGGCAGCAGCCTTACAACGGCGCCACTCTCCGATTCCGACACCAATGTGTATAAAGTATTCTGCATTATCATGGTTACTCGATTTAGCGTCCGGCAAGAAGCGCCACGCCTCCCATTATCAGCAATATTCCCAGCCATTGCTGCATCGTCACACTCTCTTTGAAGAATATCATGGCCATGAGTGTGGCGAAAACATAGCTTAGGCTGGCAAGCGGATAGACGATGGTAAGCGGATAGTGACGCAGGATATAGACCCAGAGTAGCGAAGCCGAAAGAAACAGCAATCCGCATAGCGCAAACCACCAGTTGGAGAGCATCCCGCTCCAGAATCGTGCGTTCCACTCAAACTGAGGCATCTGCCTCATGGATAGCTTAAGTGTGAGCTGACCCGAGGCGAGCAACAGACTCTGCAGGCCCGACAACGCCAACAGGCGCCAGATTCCGCCGGCAATTCCGGCCGCTGCTGTCGTCTCCACTCTGCAGGATCACTTTTTGCGGTTAGCCTCCACGTAGGCGGCAATGCTGTTGATCGACTTGAAAACCTCCTTGCCTTCCGAGGGGTCGCTCAAACGGATACCATAGTTGCGTTCAAGCAGCACAATCAGTTCGAGCGCGTCGATGGAATCCAGCCCAAGCCCGGCCCCGAAAAGCGGAGCGTCATCGGCGATGTCGGCGATGTCGAAATCCTCCAAACTGAGAGCTTCGATTATCTGTTGTTTCAGCGTATCCTTGAGATTTTCCATATATTGTCGTTGGGTGTGCAATGATCAGAATTTGATGTTGGTCTGTGAATTCTCGGTGCGGCGGACTGCCTTTTTGATGCGTTTGCAGATTTCCTCGGCGAGATCGTTGAAGAGCGTGCCTATGGTTTTCTGCCCGTTCAGAGGGATGCCCATGCGGGTGCCGTAATGATCGGTAATTGTCAGAACTGCGATAGTGCTGCCGGTGGCGCGGTCGGTAACAACACCTGTTCCCGACAGGCGGTTGTAATCATCGCTCCATGCCGGCGCAATCACGAACTCTGTCACCCTGATGTCGATTTCATAATCGGCGTCAGCGCAGTTGCGAATGATAGTAGACCCCGGATTCTCATCCTGCCACTTGTTGAAATAGCTGTCGAATCCATTTTCCACAATATTCCGGAATGCGTCGCGGCTGATGTCGATGCTGTCGAGGTAGGCATCGAAATCCATGCCGTCGACACCCTTGACATTCGAGAAGTCAAAATTGGTGCACACAGTGCTGTTGCGGTTTTGAAGCGGCTGGAGATTCCCTTTTGTAAGTGTCACGGAATCTTTCGCGCAAAGCGTTATGACAGAAAAGATTATAAAACAGAGGACCGTAGTGGCTCTTGTCATTTTCAATAATTGGCTTGTTCCGAAATTTTTATCTCACATGCAAAGTTAGGCAAAAACGCCCGAAATCAGGGTCAATTGTCGATGCTTTTTTGTTAAAAAGAAAAATATATCATAATTTTGCACTCCTGCTCCGTATCGCAATGGAAATTCCAGTAACGTCAAGAGCCTGTTCAATATTAAGAGTTTGTTTAATAATAAATGAATACCATATACAATCCTGATTCAATTCAAAACGACCGCCGCGTGCTTGAGCTGTTGAGCCAGTCGTTTCCCACAGTCAGCGCCGCATCCACAGAAATCATAAATCTCGAAGCCATCCTAAACCTCCCGAAGGGCACCGAACATTTCATCGCCGACATACATGGAGAAAACGAAGCTTTCGATCATGTGGTGAGGAACGCATCGGGCAACATACGCCGCAAAGTGAATGAACTTTATGGTTATTCCATGCGCGACGAGGAAATCAGGCAACTCTGCACACTCATCTATTATCCCGAGCGGAAACTCGAGGAGTTGAAAGAATCGGAACTGGAACTGGACGATTTCTACAACGTGACACTCCATCGGTTGGTAAACGTGTGCCGCTCGGTATCGTCGAAATATACACGTTCCAAGGTAAGGAAAGCGTTGCCCCGCGAATTCGCATATATTATAGAGGAGTTGCTTCACGAGGAACACAACGATTTCGACAAACAGGCTTACTACACCAGGATTATCGAAACCATCATCTCCACAGGGCAGGCCGATGCATTCATAATCGCCATATGCAAAGTGATTCAGCGTCTCAGCATCGATCAGCTCCACTTGCTCGGAGATGTCTACGACCGTGGCCCCGGAGCGCATATCATCATGGACCGGCTGATGCACTACGACCGTTTCGACATGCAATGGGGCAATCACGACGCCCTTTGGATTGGAGCTGCCGCCGGAAACACCGGTTGTATCACCAATGTGCTCCGCATATCGCTCCGCTACGGCAACATGACAACCCTCGAAGATGGCTATGGCATCAACCTGGTGCCGCTCGCCACTTTCGCCATGGAGACCTATGCCGACGATCCCTGCTGTTGCTTCCTCCCCAAAATCGATCCCAAGGAACCGGTCGACGACAAGACACGCATGATCATGGCCCGGATGCACAAAGCGATTGCCGTGATTCAGTTCAAGGTGGAGGCAGCGCTTGCCCGCAAACGTCCGGAATGGGGAATGGAGAACCGCAATCTGCTTGAACATCTGGATCTGGAGAACGGAACCGTTAATCTTTACGGAAAAGAATACCCTCTGCTCGACACAAATTTTCCCACTGTCGACAAGACCGACCCCTATGCTCTCTCACCCGATGAGGCAAACCTGCTGGCCAAACTCAAACATTCTTTTCTGGTCAGCGACAAACTGCGCCGCCACGTAGAGCTGATGTTTTCTCACGGTTGCCTATATAATATTGTAAACTCCAATCTCCTTTTCCATGCTTCCGTGCCTATGAACCCCGACGGCACCCTCAAGGAGGTAAAAGTCTACGACCGCAAACTCAAGGGTCGCGATCTGATGCAATTCGTGGGGATGACTATGAGGGCTGCTTTCAACGATGACACTCCGGCAGATTACAAGGAATTCGCCAACGACTACTTCTGGTATCTGTGGTGCGGACCCGACTCCCCTCTCTTCGACAAATCAAGAATGACCACTTTCGAGCGATACTTCATCGCCGACAAGGAGACCCACAAAGAAAAGAAGGGAGCATATTATCTACTCCGGGAGGATCCGGCCGTCTGCAAAATGATTCTCGACGCATTCGGAGTGGAAGGTGAACACCGCCACATCATCAATGGCCACGTGCCGGTAAAAGTGGGCGAAGGCGAGTGCCCTGTGCGTGCCGGCGGCCTGCTGCTGGTAATCGACGGTGGCTTCGCAAGGGCATATCACAACACCACCGGTATAGCCGGCTACACTCTGGTTTATCACTCCCGCGGTCTGCAACTGGTGCAGCACGAACCTTTCACCTCCACCGAAGAGGCCATAGCGTCTGCCGCCGATATCCTCGGCACCACGCAGATAGTTGAACTGTCGAACCACCGACAGCAGGTGCGCGACACCGACAAAGGCAAGGAACTCCAGTCGCAGATCGACGAGCTGACCCGCCTGCTTTATGCATATCGCCATGGCATTCTTAAAGAACATGGAGCCCGCTGAAATTACCGAAAAAGTTGGCTGTTTTGCAAAAATGAGTTAAATTTGCCGTTGAAAGAGGCATTGTCGCAATATATGCCACGATTTTTAACCGGTTTCAATGGATACAAATCATCGGACCACTGCAGCAGACAGCCATCTGAATGATGAAGTCAGAAAGGCCGCCAATGTGATTAACCGCGGCGGCATAGTGCTTTATCCCACCGACACTGTGTGGGGTATAGGCTGCGATGCCACCAATTCCGAGGCTGTAGAGAAGGTTTTCAGGCTTAAACAACGTCCCGATCACAAAGCTATGATCGTGCTGGTAAGTTCGGCTGACGAAGCCGCGCGTTACGTGCGTGATTTTCCCGAAATTGCCTATGATCTGATTGAGTTTTCCGAGAAACCGCTCACTATTGTCTACGATCACGGAGTGCTTCTTGCTCCGCAATTGCTCGGTCCCGACGGCAGCGTCGGTATCCGTGTCACAAATGAGGCATTTTCCAATGCCTTGTGCCGCCGTCTGCGCCGCCCGCTCGTATCCACTTCGGCCAATCTCTCCGGTCAACCGGCGGCAGCTGTATTCTCCGACATTTCAGAGGAGATACTCGATGGAGTGGATTATGTGGTGGATTACCGCCGCGATGACATGCGCCGTTCCACCCCTTCAACTGTAATGAAATTGTCGTCAGACGGCGAATTTAAAGTGCTCCGTCCCTGATCAAGCTCTTAATCATTATGCGCGATCCCTATCTGCCCCGCCGGCTGCAGCGCCCGGTCCACGATTTCTGGCTCAAGGTGCTTCTATGGCGGGAAAAACATATCAGCGAGAAGACCCTTGTGGTGATTCTCTCACTTTTTGTGGGCGTGATGGCCGGCCTGGCCGCCATGGTCCTGAAATGGCTCATCCACTTCATATCATCCATTCTCACATCCTTTGTCAATCCCGACACCGGCAACTGGCTTTATATCATATATCCATGTCTCGGCATCCTTATCGCCTGCTGGTATGTACGTTACGTGGTCAAAGACAACATCTCGCATGGTGTGACGCGTGTGCTATACTCCATTTCGCAAAACAAGAGCCGACTTAAGCCTCACAACATGTACACGTCGGTGGTTGCTTCGTCGATCACCATCGGCTTCGGCGGTTCGGTAGGTGCTGAAGGTCCTATCGTCTTCACCGGAGCCGCCATAGGCTCCAATATCGGCCAGGCATTCCGACTTTCGCCCCGAGTTCTTATGATTCTTGTGGGTTGCGGAGCAGCGGCGGGCATCGCCGGTATTTTCAAGGCTCCGATCGCGGGGATGCTTTTCACGCTCGAGGTGCTGATGCTCGATCTCACCACAGTCACCGTGATGCCGCTGCTGATATCCTCTATCACAGCCGCCTCGGTGGCCTATATCTTCACCGGCTACGATCTTGAATTCTTCTTTGCCCAGAGTGAGCCGTTTCTGATGGAGCGTGTGCCATTCTTCATCGCTCTCGGCATTCTTTGCGGCATAATATCGCTCTATTTCACCCGGGTGATGATAATGATGGAGACTTTTTTCAAGAAGGAGCTCCTGCGACAGTGGCAAAAAACGCTTGTGGGCGGATTAGTCCTGGCCTCGCTTGTGTTCCTGTTTCCCCCTCTCTACGGCGAGGGTTACGGCTCAATAAACTCGTTGCTAAATGGCGACCCCGGATCGATAGTCACCGGTTCACCATTCTACAGCGGACGCTCCGATGTATGGTTCATCATTATCTACATTGCCCTGATTATCGCTCTTAAAGGATTCGCCACCTCGGCAACAAACGGCGGCGGCGGTGTCGGCGGCACATTCGCGCCTTCGCTCTATCTCGGGTGCATGACAGGTTTCTTCTTCGCGTTCCTGCTCAACAATCTCGGATTCGGCATGGAACTTTCAGTGAAGAATTTCGCACTGATGGGCATGGCGGGTGTGATGTCGGGTGTTATGCACGCTCCATTGATGGGAATCTTCCTCACGGCGGAAATGACCGGCGGATATGAACTGTTCCTCCCGCTGCTGATCGTGTCGACGCTATCATACGGCACAATCAAAATCTTCGAGCCGTTTTCGCTTTACACCATGCGACTGGCCCGGCGCGGCGAACTTCTCACGCATCACAAGGATAAAGCCGTGCTCACTCTCATGAAGATGAATTCGGTGATCGAGACCGACTTCTCCACCGTCACAGCCGACATGAATCTCCGTCAGATGGTGGACACAATCTCTCATTCCAACCGCAACCTCTTCCCGGTGCTCGACGCCGACCGGCACCTTGTCGGTGTGGTGATGCTCGACGACATCCGCAACATCATGTTCCGCCCCGACCTTTATAAGCGTCTGCATGTAAGCCGGTTTATGACATCGGCAGGACGCTGTCTGCACACCAGCGACTCAATGGAGCACGTGATGAAAGCTTTTGACGATACCGGGGCATGGAATCTACCTGTAGTTGATGAAAACGGCCATTATGTCGGTTTCGTTTCCAAATCCAAGATCTTCAACTCCTACCGCCGCGTACTCCGCCATTATTCCGAAGATTAAGAGATTGTTTATAATAAAAAAAACCTGAGGCACCTTCACAGGAACTTCAGGATTAAAGCCAAAAGGCTAGATTTGTGATTCTAAAAGAGTTGCCTATGCAACTTAAGTGTAGAGATTATATCTTACTTACATTCATCTCATCCGAGCTGAACTCAGTCAAACGCACCTCGCGGCGAGCTTTTTCCAAGCTTGTCGCCAAAAAACAAAATTTCAGGCGAAACCTGCATCGGATGCTTTTCATTTGCAAAGGTATATACTAATTTGATTATTTCCAAATCTTCATCAGATTTTTTTGTAATCATAAAGCCTTTAATATCAATTTTAACAATATTTAAGTCTTACCCGTCACTATATCTTCTATGATCATCCCTGCAATAGTCATTCCGAATATAGCAGTGATGTGACACAAAGAACCGTTGACAGCCGCTTTGTTGTAGGTCATAGAGCCATCGGACGTTGAAATCTCTCCCTTGTTTTGCAAAAGTTCGGGCGAATAGACACATTTGAATTTCCGGCGGGGAAATATGCCCGACTTCCTGAATCGGCTTCGGAGCGCGGCAGCCAACGGACACCCCTGCACCTTCCAGAACTCTGCTACTGAAATCTTCGTAGGATCGATTTTCAACGCCGCACCCATTGAAGAGAAGAACACGGGACGACGGGCAGCCGTGGCATTGCGTATCAGCAGCATCTTGGCCTGCAGCGAATCAATTGCATCCACCACATAGTCATATTCCTCAAAATCAAACGATGCCGCAGTAGAGTCATTATATTCGATAGCCTTGGAGTGAATATCCGCCGAGGCATTGATATCAAGCAGCAGGCGCTTCATAGCCTCGACTTTGACCTCCCCCACCGTCGACAAAAACGCTTCGGCCTGACGGTTGATATTGGTCATCGACACGGTGTCGGCATCAACAATAGTCAGGTGTTTCACGCCGGTGCGTACAAGGGCCTCGGCAGTCCAGCTGCCTACCCCACCTACTCCGAAAATAATCACGCGAGTATTGCTCAGCGCCTCCAGAGCTTCAGCACCGAGCAACCGTGCGGTGCGGTTGAATAACATGTCGGTCGGTATCATATATGCAGCAAAGGTAAGCAAAATTCCGGCAACAGCACATATCGGAATCACAGATGTATCACATAACCGGGCAATTTGAAAAGTTTTTGACCTTAACAATGGCTATGTTGCCAAAAAATTAGTAACTTTGCACACGGTTTACAACATATTACCGACATCCCGAAAATATGCGCAGTCCACGTAAAGCTTACCTGCTTCTTGAAGATGGCACCCTTTTTGAGGGCAAATCTTTTGGTTATGAAGCACCTGCAGCCGGCGAAGTGGTGTTCAACACAGCCATGACCGGCTACCCGGAGAGTTTGACAGACCCATCCTACGAAGGGCAGATACTCGTCACTACTTATCCAATCCTCGGTAACTACGGCGTCCCGCCAGAAACGGAAAAAGACGACGTGAGCGAATACCTGGAAAGTTCCAAAATCCATTGTCGCGGCATCATCGCCCAGGACTACAGCTGGGAACCGAGCCATTGGCTCTCGACCAGATCGCTTGACAAGTGGCTGCGCGATGAAAAAATCCCGGGAATTTACGGCATCGACACCCGCGCGCTCACAAAGCATCTGCGCGAAAAAGGATCCATGCTTGGCAAAATCTATTTCGAGAAACCCGAAGAAATAGATTTCTACGACCCCAATGTGGAAAATCTCATCGCTCAGGTCAGCTGCAAAAATGTCGAAGAACACGGAAGCGGCGAAAAGACCGTGGTGCTCGTCGACTGCGGCACCAAAAATAATATTATAAGGTGTCTCACCCGCCGTGGTGTGAAAGTAATCAGAGTTCCCTGGGATTACGATTTCACCTCTATCCCCTACGACGGCCTTTTCATCTCCAACGGTCCCGGCAACCCCGATTTCGCCGAAAAAACTGTGGAGAACATCCGTAAGGCAATGGAGATTGGCAAACCCATCTGCGGCATCTGCATGGGCAACCAGCTCCTCTCCAAAGCGGCAGGCGCCAAAGTTTACAAACTGAAATATGGCCACCGTAGCCACAATCAGCCCGTACGCCTCGAAGGCACCAACACATGCTATGTGACATCGCAAAACCATGGTTTCGCCGTCGACAACTCCACCCTTCCCGCAGACTGGGAACCGATGTTCACCAATATGAACGACGGCACCAACGAGGGTATCCGTCATAAATCAAAGCCTTTCTTCTCCGCACAGTTCCATCCCGAAGCCTCATCCGGTCCCCGCGACACCGAATTTATCTTCGACCGCTTCATCGAGATGCTCTGATTTTTGTCAAACCCCTTATCGCATTTTCCATAATGAATTCCAAGCAGTCCAGCATAAAGAAAGTCCTTCTCCTCGGCTCAGGCGCACTGAAAATCGGCGAAGCCGGCGAATTTGACTACTCAGGCTCGCAGGCTCTCAAAGCCATGAAAGAGGAGGGCATCTCCACAGTGCTCATCAACCCCAATATCGCCACCGTGCAGACCTCCGAAGGGTTTGCCGACAAAATCTACTTCCTGCCGGTTACCCCCTATTTTGTCGAGAGGGTCATCGAGAAAGAACGTCCCGACGGCATTCTCCTCAGTTTCGGTGGCCAGACCGCACTCAACTGTGGTGTGGATCTTTATGACAACGGAGTGCTGGAGAAATACAATGTGAAAGTGCTCGGCACACCCGTGCAGGCCATCAAAGACACCGAGGACCGCGAGCTTTTCGTGAAGAAGCTCGACGAAATCAATGTCAAGACCATCAAGAGTCAGGCCGTGGAGACCACAGCCGCCGCCCTCGAAGCGGCCCAGCGTCTCGGTTACCCTGTGATAGTACGCGCAGCATACGCTTTGGGAGGTCTCGGCAGCGGCTTCTGCGACAATGCCGAGCAACTGGTGGCCCTCACAGAAAAAGCATTCTCCTTCTCACCGCAGGTGCTGGTCGAGAAATCGCTCAAAGGGTGGAAAGAAGTGGAATACGAAGTGGTGCGTGACTGCTACGACAACTGCATCACTGTCTGCAACATGGAGAACTTCGACCCGCTCGGCATCCACACCGGCGAGTCAATCGTAGTTGCTCCCTCGCAGACACTCTCCAACGACGACTACCATTTCCTACGCGAACTTGCCATCCGCATTATCCGTCATGTCGGCATCGTGGGCGAGTGTAATGTGCAGTATGCCTACGATCCCAACTCGATGGACTACCGCGTCATCGAAGTTAACGCACGCCTGAGCCGTTCGTCGGCCCTCGCGTCAAAAGCCACAGGTTATCCCCTGGCTTTCGTGGCTGCCAAACTCGGGCTCGGCTACGGTCTGTTCGAACTCAAGAACTCCGTAACCAAAGAAACATCGGCATTCTTCGAACCCGCTCTCGACTATATTGTCTGCAAGATTCCCCGCTGGGACCTCGGCAAATTCCACGGCGTGCGTCGTCAGATCGGATCTTCAATGAAATCGGTAGGCGAAGTAATGGCCATCGGACGCACCTTTGAAGAGGTTATTCAGAAAGGTCTGCGCATGATCGGTCAAGGCATGCACGGCTTCGTAGGCAACAAGGAAATCAAGATAAGCGACATAAACGAAGGCCTGTCGGAACCTACCGACAAACGCATCTTCGTGATAGCAAAAGCATTTCAGGAAGGCTATACCGTGGATAAAATCCACGAGCTTACCAAGATCGACCGCTGGTTCCTCGACAAGCTCCACAACATCATCCTCACCAACGACGAGATGAAGCAGTACAACGATCTGGAGAAACTCCCCTTAGGTCTGCTTCGCACTGCCAAAGAGCAGGGCTTCAGCGACTTCCAGATCGCCCGCGCCGTCTGCAAGGATAATCTCCGTCTCGACGGAACCGACAACCTCCAGGTTCGCGCCATCCGCAAAGCCAACAACATCATTCCCGTTGTCAAGCAGATCGATACCCTGGCTGCCGAATATCCCGCCCAGACCAACTACCTCTATCTCACATACAACGGTTCGAACAACGACGTCAAATATCTCGGCGACCACAAGTCGGTGGTTGTGCTCGGTTCGGGCGCATACCGCATCGGCTCGTCGGTGGAATTCGACTGGTGCTCGGTAAACGCTCTCATGAGTGTCAAGAAACAGGGCTGGCGCTCGGTAATGATCAATTACAATCCCGAGACTGTGTCGACCGACTACGACATGTGCGACCGTCTATATTTCGACGAGCTAACTTTCGAACGTGTGATGGACATCCTCGATCTAGAGATGCCTCACGGCGTGATACTCTCGGTGGGCGGCCAGATCCCCAACAACCTTGCCACGCGTCTCGATGCCGCAGGAATAAACATCCTGGGAACATCGGCTGAAAAAATCGACAACGCCGAGGACCGCAACAAATTCTCGGCCATGCTCGACCGCATCGGCGTGGATCAGCCCCGCTGGCGTGAGCTGACAAGTTTCGCCGACATCGACGAGTTTATCGAGGAGGTCGGATTTCCTGTGCTCGTTCGCCCATCGTATGTGCTTTCCGGCGCTGCCATGAATGTCTGCTCCAATGAAGAGGAGCTGCACCGCTATCTGCGCCTGGCCGCCAACGTGTCGAAACAGCACCCTGTTGTCGTCACCGAATTCATCGAAAACGCCAAGGAAATCGAAATGGATGCCGTGGCGCAGAACGGTGAAATCAAAGTCTACGCCATCTCCGAGCACATCGAGTTTGCCGGCGTACACTCGGGCGACGCCACCATCCAGTTCCCGCCTCAAAAACTGTATGTCGAGACCATGCGCCGCATCAAACGCATCTCGGCAAAAATCGCAAAGGCTCTCGAAATCTCCGGTCCATTCAATATCCAGTACCTCGCCAAGAACAACGACATCAAGGTAATTGAATGTAACCTCCGCGCCTCGCGCAGCTTCCCCTTCGTGTCGAAAGTCATCAAACTCAACTTCATCGACCTCGCCACAAAGGTTATGCTCGGCATCCCCGTCGAGAAGCCCAACAAGAGCATATTTGATCTGGACTATGTCGGCATCAAGGCATCGCAGTTCAGCTTCTCGCGTCTGCAGGGCGCCGACCCCGTCCTCGGTGTCGACATGGCTTCGACAGGCGAAGTCGGCTGTATCGGCGATGACACCTCCGAAGCAATTCTCAAGTCGATGCTTTCGGTCGGCTACCGCATCCCCAAGAAGGCAGTGCTGCTTTCTACAGGCACACCGCGGCAGAAAACCGACATGCTCGACGCCGCCCACCGTCTGCACAACAGCGGATTCGTGATTTACGCCACCGAAGGCACCTGCCGCTTCCTCAACGAGAACGGCATCCCCGCCATCCGCGCTTACTGGCCCTCTCAGCCCGACAGCCGTCCGCAGGCGTTGCAGCTGCTCCACGAAAAGAAAGTCGATCTGGTGGTGAATCTTCCCAAAAACCTTACTTCCACCGAGCTTTCCAACGGCTACAAAATCCGTCGTGCCGCCATCGACCTCAACATTCCGCTGCTTACCAACGCCCGTCTGGCCTCGGCTTTTATCTTTGCATTCACATCCATCACTCCCGCCGACATTCAGATCAAGTCGTGGGATGAATATCATTGATGCCCCCCTTGCGGACATCCGCCCGCATACAATTAGAACATAAACTATAATTGCTATAAGACAGAGATACCGCACCATTGTTTGATGCGGTATCTCTGTCTTATATATATATCAGTCCTACAGTTAATCTGCCGGTTCTACGTGAACATAGATGATAGCATCGCCTGAAATAAGTTGTCTGATATTATTTTCCACTTCGCTGGCGATGGCATGTCCTTCCGCCACCGACATGCGTGGATTCACATGAATGTTCACATCAATTATAGCGGAATGACCGTTGCGGCGGGTGCGTAGATTATGATAATACAGCACTCCGGCAGTGTTGTCGATCGAATTTTCAATCTTGTTCACAACATCGGCGGGGAGCGATGTTTCCATCAGCTCACCCAACGACGGTATGGAGATTTTCACTGCCGAATAAGCTATCAGCAACCCGATGATTAGCGAAGTGATAGGATCGGCCAAGGTCCATTTGTCGCCGAGGAAAAGCGAAAGAGCGATACCTGCCAACGCTGCCACTGACGAAAGGGCATCGCTGCGATGATGCCATGCGTTGGCCTTAAGCGCTTCCGATTCCACTGCCCGGGCGTTGGTCATGGTATAACGGTAGAGCCATTCCTTGGCAACTATCGACAGAGCCGCTACCACAAGCGTCCAGATATCGGGCCGAAACAGAGGCTCTCCGTAAGCGAAACCGACAATGCTTCTGATACCCGAGATGGTTATGCCGGCTGCTACGCAGATCAGAATCAGCGAAATAATCACCGACGCGATGGTCTCGAATTTTCCGTGACCGTAAGGATGATCATTGTCGGCTCCCTTGTGTGCGATACCTACAAGAACCAGCACTATGAAATCAGTGCCGAAATCGCTAAGTGAATGAAAACCGTCGGCAATGAGCGCATCACTATGTCCGTAGAAACCGAACGCCAGTTTAAGCGCCATCAGCATCGCATTAATCCAGAATCCAACCCACGTGACATGGCGGATGATGTGCAGACGGTTATCTCGAGGCTGCATCAGCATTACTCAAACAGATGTTTATAACGCGCAAGCAATCCGGCGAAACGCGAATCGTTTCGGATAGGTGCAAGCGATACGCGGCCATAATCGGCCTCTGTGATCTTATAGAGGTTGCCATAGCCAAGCTGCAGCGCCTTGTCGAGCGATGAAAACGCCTTGTCAGTCTCGCCTGCGTTGGCATAGAGACAGGCAGCCATGAACGACAGATAACCGTCGGTGTCACGGAAATCCCGCTGAAGATCCTCAACCCATTTCAGAGCCTCCTCCTTGTTGCCGGAGTATAGGAGTGCGAATCCGCGGTAACTTTCGATTGCAGAAAGCGAGTTGCCGGCACTTATTGTGTACCCGGCATCCTCAGGATTGTCGTCGTTGTCAGCGGAAGTGAGTTTCACCACTCGGTTGTAGATTTTCAATGCGTTTGACGGTTCTTTCAATCCGTCGTTGAGCACCCATGCACGATAAATGTAGCTGCTCATGCGTTCGGGATTGTCGATGGTCATCTCACCATAGAGACCGTTGGCATCAGAAATCTCTCCCATGGCAAAATCAAGCACACCCTCGAAATCCTCGCCGCGGGGCGACAGCTTACCGGCCTCTTTGGCAATATCGAGTGCAGCAATCGCTTCTTTGTATTTTTTCTGTGCAAAGAGAATGCGGGCTTTGGTCAGGAAAAACTCCTGACGGCGCTCCTGCTCCATGGATATGGCGTGATCCACGTTGTCAAGAGCTTCGTCAAACTTACACAGCGCAAGCTGACATTCGGCCATGGAATTGAAAAGACCGGCGTAGCTGTACATATTGTCGCTGACAAGTTTGCGGTAATCGGCCAGCGCGGTCGAGAAATGATCATGAGCCTGTGCTATGAAACCACGGATATAGTAGAGCATCGGCTGCTGCGGCGCATAGCTGATCGCGGTGCTGATTGCCGAAATCACAGCGGGATAATCGTTGTTGGCCAGGTCGATCAGTTCCTCGAATGCTTTGGTATTGTTGTTGATGGAGATGGCAGAGAGCAGATCCTCCACAGCACCGGTGATGTTGCCCTGCATGCGTCGCACCGATGCACGGCGGATGTAAATGTCACTGTCGGCCGACATCATGTCGACGGCCGCGTCCATATATTCCGACGCAAGCCCTATGTTGTTCTCCTTGACCGCCACACGGGCAAGTCCGGTGAGAGCCTCGGGGCTGCGGGGATTGATGGCACGCATGCGGGTGTAGCCTGCCTTGGCGGCGGCATATTCGCCAAGTTCATACTCCTCGTTGGATTTCTGATAGAGCGCCAGAAACGAGGTGGGGTCGATTTTCAAGGCCGCGGTGAAATCGGCAAGAGCCTCGCTGTGCTTTCCCTGCATCTGATATATGTCGGCACGGAGCATCAGTTCCTGGAATCGCATATCCTTGTCGGATTCGGGAGTAAATTCAAGCGCTTTCTCCACATCGGCCAACGCGCGGAGATACTGATTGAATTTGTAATACTCATTGGCCCGACGGAAATATATGTCGGCGTTTTGCGGGTTCGCTTCGAGTTCCTTATCATATACTCCGAGCATGGCACGGGTCATGGGATTGTCGATTGTCTGCTGAGCCGAAACGGCAAATCCTGAAATCGAAGCCGCCACCACAGCGGCGGTGATGATTTTTCTCATATCTGTGTTTTCTGATTTTCTTAATTAATGCTGTTGACAGCCTTGCGGAGCACGCTGAGTTTCTCGAGTAATGATGGCAGAAGGTCGAGACGGAGCATATTGGCCCCATCGCTTTTAGCCACCTGAGGATTCTGATGTGTCTCGATGAATATGCCGTCGCAACCGACAGCAATGCCGGCACGGGCGACAGTCTCGATCATTTCTGGGCGACCGCCGGTCACGCCTGCCTGCTGGTTGGGCTGTTGCAGCGAATGGGTCACGTCGAGAATCACCGGACAGCCGTTCTGCTGCATCTCAGGGATGCCGCGGTAATCCACCAGCAGGTCCTGATAACCGAATGTGGTGCCGCGCTCGGTAATAGCCACATTGGGATTGCCGGCATCGCGCACTTTCTCTACCGCATGTTTCATCGCTCCGGGCGACAGAAACTGCCCTTTTTTGATATTAACCATCTTTCCGGTCTCGGCGGCGGCCACGAGCAAAGTGGTCTGACGGCACAGGAAAGCGGGAATCTGAAGCATATCCACATATTCGGCTGCCATGGCAGCCTCAGGTTCGGTGTGGATGTCGGTTACAGTGGGGATATTGAATGTCTCCCCTACTTTCCTCAGAATCATCAATGCTTTCTCGTCGCCTATTCCGGTGAATGAGTGAATGCTCGAACGGTTGGCTTTGCGGTAGCTCCCCTTGAAAACATAGGGAATGCCGAGCCGCGAGGTTACCTCGACCACCTTCTCGGCTATCTCCATTGCCATCTTTTCTCCTTCTATCACACATGGTCCGGCCAGCAGAAAGAAATTGTTGCAGGGCGATGATGCGAGATATTCAGGCAGATTTATCTGTGACATAACTTTTGTCGTTTGCTTGTAAGTTTTGACTGCTGATGCAGTTGAAAGTTTAGTTTTTGAGCTGATCGGTGATGTGTAATGTCTCGAGCGCTGTAAGTGCGGCGGTTTCCGTGCGCAGACGCGCGTCGCCGAGCGACACCGGCCGGAATCCGGCTTCAAAAGCTTTGGAGATCTCCTCCGGCGTGAAGTCACCCTCAGGTCCGATGAGCACTACCGTGTCGTCGCCGCTGTCGGTCATGCACAGTCGCGACAGCAGCCGGCGGGCACCGTCGTCGGTGCAATACGCCACATACTTTCGGGCATACGAACGGTATTTTTCGATAAACGCGCCAAAGGGCATCATATCACCGATTTCAGGCACAGTGGCTTTAAGACTCTGTTTCATAGCGGAAACAGCCGTTTTTTCAAGACGTTCGCGCTTGATGTCGCGGCGCTCGGAATTGCGGCAGAGCAGCGGCACAAAGGCGTCCAGACCGATCTCAGTAGCCTTTTCCACAAGCCACTCCATGCGGTCCATATTCTTGGTAGGTGCGACAGCAAGCACAAACCTGCCGTGCCAGTATTTTTCAACTTCGGTTTTTTCCTCGATTTCCACCATAGCCCTCTTGGGATGGGCGTCGACCAGCACCACCTTATATATATGACCCTTTCCGTCCACAACCTCGAAGCGGTCGCCGGGCTGATGACGGAGCACCCTCACGCAATGACCCGATTCCACCTCAGGCATCACGGGTGTTTCCTCAATGTCGGGACAATAGAACCGTATCATACAAAACTGTTTTCAGGGTCGGAGGCAGTCGCTTCGGCTTCGGCCTTGGTGGCAGTCTCATCCTTGGGTGCCTTGAAAATAAACAGGAACAGCACAAACACCACCAAAGCGTATGAGGCGAATATCAGCCATGACTCATGCCAGCCATCCAGACGGGCCAACACATCGGTCTGCGGAAGATTGATTACAAGTGGATTTATCACATATTCTCCGGCTATGAATGTACCGAGCGATGCACCTATGCCGTTGGTCATGACCATAAACAGACCCTGAGCCGACGAACGGAGCGCCGCCGGCGACTGCCGGTCGACATAAATGCCTCCTGAGACGTTGAAGAAGTCGAAAGCCACTCCATAGACCACACACGACATTATCAGAGCAATGACGCCGGGCATATTGGTATCGCCGATGCCGAACAGGCCAAACCGCAACACCCATGCCATCATGGCCATAAGCATCACACCTTTTATACCGAAACGTTTCAGACAGTAGGGAATGAGGAGAATGCAAAGAGCCTCGGCACACTGCGACAGCGAGATGAGAGCCGTGGGATTCCTGGCAAACCATCCGTCAAGAAATCCGTTGACATATTCGGGGATGGCACTGAACTGCTCGATGAACATTGTGCCGTAGCCATTGGTGATCTGCAGCGACACCCCCAGCAGCATGGAGAAGATGAAGAAGATGGCCATCTTCGGATCCTTGAACAGTTTGAAGGCGTCAAGCCCGAAAGCCTGAGCCAGCGAACCGCCGGCAGACCCTGAAACCGGACATGCAGGCATGGTCAGCGAATAGGCAGCCATCAGCAGCGACAGCAGCGCCGAGGTGAGAAACTGGGTATAGCTTTTCTGTATGCTCACTCCGTCGATGCTGACAAAGTTAATAAACAATTCGGCGGCGATGAAACCCACCGTGCCAAACACGCGGATGGGCGGATAATCCTTGACAGTGTCGAGTCCGTTGCGCTCAAGTGCATTGAAAGCCACTGAATTGGCCAGACCTATTGTGGGCATATAAAACGCCACCGACACGGTGTAGAGGGTGAAAATTGCAGGGAAACTTACCAGTCCCGCCAGCTCTTCGGGGGCTTTCGACACCCAGTCGGCCGGGAGAACCGACATGGCATAAACGCCGGCGCCACACATGAACAGACCCGAAATCAGATGACAGAGCGAAAGAATGCGCTGGGCAGGAATCCAGCGGTCGGCCACTATGCCTATAATGGCGGGCATGAACAACGACACAATTCCCTGCACCATATAGAACATATAGATCTTGTCGCCGAGACCAACCTTGGCGAGAAACATGCCCATGGATACCAGATAGGCTCCCCAGATGGCGAACTCAAGAAAACTCAGAGCCGAAAGACGGATGCGTATTTTTCCCATACTGTTCAAATGACTTTGCGCGAGCATAATCCATGCCTGACGCATTTTAGCATTATATGTGGCAAATTTACGAATTTTTTCGCTTTGGCAGTCAAAACCTGCCTCAAATTTGTTAAAGTTTAGTAACTTTGTTGCACTTCAAGTCATGATTATGTCCAACTCATCACGGCCATACACATTCGACCGGGTTGTACGCCTGCTCATAGGGTGCGCCATTTTCGTTTTCGTGATATGGATTCTCGACATTCTGAAAGATGTGCTGCTGCCATTTTGCGTGGCGTGCCTGATAGCCTATCTGTTTGAACCATTCGTGCAGTTCAATCGCTCGCTGCTCCATCTCAAAGGGCGGGTGATGGCTATTTTTGTCACACTTTTCGAAGCTACCCTCTTTTTCGGTATTCTGTGCTATTTCTGCATCCCGTCGATTATTGCGGAGATGCATCAGATGGCCGACATGCTCACCGATTATGCCACATCCAACAACACAATAAAATATATGCCTGCATGGGTGCACGACCTGCTGCGCGAAAACATCGATTTCGAGAAACTCTCAAAAACGCTGATGGAACAGAACGTGGAGGGACTGCTCCACCACGCCTCATCGGTGCTGCAGGGAGGTGTGCATGTGGTTCTGGGCATAGTGTCGTGGCTGATAGTGTTTCTCTATGTGATTTTCATCATGCTCGACTATGACCGGCTCATGACCGGTTTTCGTCTGCTCGTGCCCCCGCGCATGCGCCCCATAGCTTATAAGTTAGGCAATGACATCAAGGATTCAATGAACCATTATTTCCGCGGGCAAGCCTTGATTGCATGTATTGTGGCGGTAATCTATTGTGTGGGATTCTCTCTATGCAAGCTGCCGCTGTCGATTGTGCTCGGATTAGGCACCTCAGTGCTCTTCATGATCCCCTATTGCCAGTATCTCTCGATTATTCCGGTGACACTCCTCTGTCTGGTCGGAGCGGCCGACGGCAAGGTTGATTTCTGGGCTCAGTGGTGGGAGTGCATGGCAGTGTTCCTCACGGTGCAGGTGGTGGCCGATCTGATTCTCACACCACGCATCATGGGCAAAGCCATGGGACTAAACCCCGCCATAATCCTGCTGAGTCTGTCGATATGGGGTTCGCTGTTTGGTCTGATAGGCATGATTATAGCATTGCCACTGACCACCCTGCTGTTATCATATTACGAGCAATATATAATAATGCGCAACAACGACGAGCCCCCCTCGGTACGTCGCAAGGAGGTACAGGAAATCAAGGATATGGCCGAGATTTCCTACGACCGGAGCAACGACCTCAAAAATGATTAAAAATACATGAGGTCCGGAATGTGATGCTGTCACACTCACCGGGCCTCTTTTGTGTTTAAAAACATATAATTTACGACCCCCTGCTATTGACTAAATTCCCGATTTTTAGTAAATTTGCAATTAAAATTAACACTAGTGTTAATTTTTGCTATAGCAAAAATTATCTTTTTGATGGAATCACATTACAAATATTAAACCTCAATCTAACATTTCTTTCACAACAAAATGAAAAAACTCATTTCAGCATTAATCGCGATGTGGGCCACCGGTCTTTGGATCACCGCATCAGCGTTTACGTCAGTGGGTACCGTTGTTGATGAAGCGAATGAACCTATCATCGGAGCCACCGTCTCGACAGGCGGCGGCAAGGCGCTCGGTTCTACCGACATCGACGGCAAGTTCAAGGTCAATGTGCCCGACGGCACGCGCGACCTCGCTATCACCTACATCGGTTACAAGCCCTTGAAAGAACCCGCAAAAGCCAACATGGGCATCCTGAAAATGGAAGTGGAATCGAAGATGCTTGCCGACGTGGTTGTCACACAGTCGCTGGCACGCACCCGCGAAACTCCTGTAGCCCTTTCTCAGATCAACGCTTCTGAAATCGAATTCAAACTCGGCAACCAGGAATTTCCCGAAGTGCTGAAAACCACTCCCGGCGTGTGGACCACCAAAGACGGCGGCGGTTTCGGCGACGCCAAAACCAACATGCGCGGTTTCAAGAGCGAAAACGTGGCTGTGGTTATCAACGGTATACCCATCAACGACATGGAATGGGGCGGCGTTTACTGGAGCAACTGGGCCGGTCTGAGCGACGTGGCCTCCAGCATCCAGACTCAGCGCGGTCTCGGCGCAGGCATGCTCTCCGCTCCCTCGGTTGGCGGTACCATCAACATCACCACCCAGAGCCTCGATGCCAAGAAAGGCGGCTCGGTGTGGTACGGCATGGGCAACGACGGCATGAACCAGATCGGTATCAAGGTGTCGACCGGCCTGATGAAGAATGGATGGGCAGTCACACTGCTCGGCTCGCGCAAATGGAGCGACGACAACTATGTGCAGGGCACATGGTTCAACTCCTATAACTACTTCCTGAATATCTCAAAACGCATAAACGACAAACACCAGATTTCGTTTACCGCTTTCGGCGCTCCCCAGACTCACGCACAGCGTTCAAAATACGACGGTCTCACCATCGAAGGCTGGGCCACCACCGCCAAGCAATATATGGATGGTGAAAGCCAGTATCGCTACAATGCCACTTTCGGCTATCTGAAAAACGGGCAGAAGAGCACCGGTCCCAACTTCAACCACTATCATAAACCCCAGCTCTCCATCAACCACATCTGGGAAATCAACGACCACTCCTCACTGTCGAGCGTGCTCTATGCATCATTCGCCAACGGCGGCGGCTACCGCGGCATGTACCGCAACGCCACCTGGAACGGACGTACCATCAACTCCGGATCATGGTATGGCGTCAATTCTTCCAGTCATCAGCTCAACAACACCTTCCGCCACCCCGACGGCACTTTCGCCTACGACGAAATTCAGCAGATGAACATGGAATCGGAGACCGGCTCCAACATGGCCATTGCCGACAATATCAACTCCCACACATGGGTAGGCCTCGTTTCCACCTACAAACACTCTCTGCTCGACAACAAGCTCAACCTCACCGGCGGTATTGACTTCCGCTATTACAAAGGCTTTCACAAGGCAAAACTGGTAGACCTCATGGATGGCGAATACTTCATCGACGACATTTACCGCTCGAGTGTACAGCCCAGCCTTTCCGCCATAAACAACAAAAACAACTTCGAATGGGTCAACCAGAAACTCGGCGTTGGCGATGTGGTCTACCGCAACTTCGACGGCGTGACCCACAATGAAGGTATCTTCCTGCAGGCTGAATACTCAGCATTCGAGCGCAAAGTCAACTTCGTGCTCTCCGGCACAATGAACAACACCGGCTACCAGCGTATCGAGCACTACTATGCCGACGAAGCCCACTCCAAGAGCCCCTGGAAAAACTTCTTCGGAGCTTCGGTCAAGGGCGGCGCCAACTGGAACATCGACCGCCACAACAATGTGTTCCTGAACATCGGCTACATAAGCCGCGTGCCCTTCTTCAGCTATGGTGTGTTCCTGTCATCGCAGAACTCCAACGTCATCAATCCCAATCCCCGCAACGAGAAGATCATGTCGTTCGAAGTCGGTTACGGCTATCATTCGCCTGTATTCAGCGTCGACATGAACGCATATTTCACCAAATGGTTCGACAAGACCATGAGCCGCTCGGTAGAGATGGGTGGCGACATGGCCGGTGAACTCGGCTCATTCAGCATGTCGGGCGTGAACGCACGCCACATGGGCATTGAAATCGCCGCGACCTATCGTCCCGTCAACTGGTTCACTCTCGAAGGTATGCTCTCTCTCGGCGACTACCAGTGGGATTCCAACCCCGTGGGTTATTTCTACGGCCCCGGCGGCTTCCCCATCGCCGACCTTCGTGGCACTCCCGCGCAAGGCATCATGTCGGCCGACCACATGCACGCCACCCTCAAGCAGAAAGGCGTGAAAGTAGGCGGTTCAGCACAGACCACCGGTTCGATCTCTGCATCTTTCCGTCCTTTCAAGGGGTGGCGCATCGGTGCCGACTGGACTTTCCACTCGCGCAACTACTCCGACTATCAGGTAACAGCCTCCAACTTCACCAAAAACGGTCAGGTGCTCGAAGTTGCCGATCCCTGGAGAATTCCCTGGGGCAACCAGCTTGACCTCTTCGCAAGCTACGGCTTCAAGATCGGCGGCGTGGACGCCCGCCTGAGCGGCAACGTATACAACCTCTTCAACTATCACTATGTTGTCGACTGCTACAACGACACCAGTGTGGACGGCGAATGGGACAATGTATTCCGTGTGTTCTACAACTTCGGCCGCACCTACTCCCTCAAGCTTCGTCTTAACTTCTAATTTAAGCAATCCAAATGAAAACCAAGATATATATTCCTCTGGCTGCCCTATGCGGCATTGCCATGATGACGGGTTGCGATGAAAACGCCTGGAACGACCATCTCGACGGCTTTGACTCGAACTTCAATCCCACCCAGGTCGAGACCATCAACTATACCCTCTCCGATGACGACTATGCCGCCATCGCATCCAACTCCACCAACAAGAAGATTGCGGAGGCTGCCGGAAACTCCAAAGCACTCTCGGCGCTGTCGGGCAACAGATATTTTACCGACAAAATCACAGCTGAACAGTATGTACCCGCATTCCTCGCATCGACAAGCTCGAAATTCTACACCCTATCCAACGGTTCCGCCATCAAAGTGACCTATAATATGGCTGTCGGTCAGCCCGAAGAAGTCACCGAGGCTGCCGCCGCAACCCAGCTGAAGGTCCGCGACGATTTCTACAAGGCCAATGTATGGGAAAGCGACGAGAACTACATCAGCGCTTTCGCGCCCGACAAACCTGCTTCGAAATTCCTCCCCAAATTTCTTCTGGAACAGCTTCCCGCTGCCAAGGAAGGTGACTACGCTGTTGTGTCCTACGCCCAGGCCGATCAGAATCCCATCTTCGGCAACGTAGGCGGTGGTGACGCTCCATTCGAAATGTCGAATGTGCTGTCCAACGTCGCCGAAGAACAGGAGATTTCGGTCAACGGTGTCGTCACTGGCACCTGCGGTGCAGGCTATGTGATTTCCGACAAAGCCGGTGCCATACTGGTCTATATGGGCGGCGGCTTCGATGCCGGCACTTACCCCATCGGCACCCAGCTCAACGTAGCCGGCACAGTTGATGCATTCAACAACGGCCTGCAGCTCACATCCAGCGCCACTGTTAAGAAACTCGGCTCGGAAGAATACAAGTTCCCCGCTCCCAAAGTTATGGATGGCGCAGCCCTCGACGCTCTCAAAGCCGACCCGAAGAACCGTCTGGCCATCTATGCCAGCGTATCGGGTGAAATGTCGGTCGGCACTTACACCAATCTCATTGTTCCCGGAGCCAAGAACACCAAGATCTCTCCCTATTACGTGTCTGCCGATCAGAAAAAACTGCTTACCGACAAAGCCAAGGTAACACTTATCGGCTGGATTGTATCATGCAGCAAGAGCGGCATCTGCAACTTTGTAGTCAACGACATCAAGCTCGACGGCGGCGCCGCAACAACTGCCGCCGGCACACTCTCGCTTGCTGCCGAGGTTCCCACAACATCGCTCAATGCAATCTACCGTTTCGACGGCACCAAGTGGTCGGTTCCCTCCGACATGGTAGTGCTCAACCCCGGCGACTACACCGCCATGGGTCAGAGCCATCCCAACCTCACCGAGCCCGACAACTATCTGCCCGCCTACTGCCGCCAGAAGTTCCCCTATGCGGCTGCCAAAGATTCGAAGTTCATTGTCTATAACTTCTACAACGGCAGCGCCACCGTGCTCGCCTGCGCCAACTATACTTTCACGGGCACAGAATGGGTCAAGAACGACGGCATTGTAACTCAGACCTCACAGTTTGTACGTTCCAACGGCACATGGAAGTTTGACCCCAGCGTCACAGTCAATCTTCCCCTCAGCGGCACTTTCGCCACCAATTTCTATCAGGCATGTGTCAACTGGGTATTCGAGAACAAGTGTGTGCCCTTAGGCGACACCTCCATCAAGTCCGGCAAATTCTGGGTATCCAAATATGGCAACAATGAGGTTTACAGCGGAGCATCGGCCTTCAAGAACGATGTGGATCTTCGTCCCGGAGCTGCAACCACACAGTATGCAGCCGGATGGGCAGGCAAGACCGATGAAGAGATCGTAGCAGGCCTCAAGCACAATTTCGCTTATGAGGTTTGTCCGGCGGTGCTCGCCGAATATTATCCCGACGCAACCCCCATCTCAGGTCTGGAAGTGCTCTACACCGTCAACTTCTTCGGATTCGACGGCAGCACATTCCCCTGCCAGATTGTCTATGTGGTCACCGGTCCCGCCAAATTCGAGGTTAAATCCCAGAATTGGGACAAATAAATCATAACTCCCTAAAAAATCAGGAGGCGCATCAGATTCGATACGCCTCCTGATTTTTTATATATTGATTCAAAAATTATTGTCTGACAGCAATATTAGAGCTTGTTTTGCGGGTTATCAATAGTTGCGGGCGATGATCACGCGCTGTGCCGAAGGCTTGCCGGTGACCATACACTTGCCTGGAGTCTTGTCGCCATGCAGGGGGATGCAGCGGATTGTAGCTTTTGTCTCCGCCTTGATCTTTTCCTCGGTCTCAGGAGTGCCGTCCCAGTGGCAGAGCAGGAAACCGCCTTTTTCGATTTCCTCCTTGAATTCTTCGTAGGAATTCACTTCGCGGGTCATCTCCTGGCGATGCTTCAGAGCCTTGTTGTAGATGTTGGTCTGAATTTCCTCGAGAAGGTTCTTGATGAAACCGGCGATGCCTTCGAGAGGTTCAACCTGCTTTTCGAGAGTGTCGCGGCGCATAAGTTCCACTGTGCCGCTCTCAAGGTCGCGGGCACCGATGGCCAGACGCACAGGTACACCTTTAAGCTCGTAATCGGCGAACTTGAACCCGGGACGACGGTTGTCGGCATCGTCATACTTGACACGGATGTCGAGAGCGCGAAGCTCGTTGATGATGGGTTCCACGGCTTTGGTTATTGCCTGACGCTGCTCTTCGTTCTTGTAGATAGGCACGATCACCACATGGATGGGGGCGATATGCGGCGGAAGCACCAGACCGTTGTCGTCGCTGTGACACATGATCATGGCTCCCATCAGACGGGTAGACACGCCCCAGGAAGTTGCCCAGACATATTCGGGCTTGTTTTCCTTGTTGATGAAAGTGACATCGAATGCCTTGGCAAAGTTCTGTCCCAGGAAATGGCTGGTGCCCGACTGGAGAGCCTTGCCATCCTGCATCATGGCCTCGATGGTGTAGGTGTCGATGGCGCCGGCGAAACGTTCGTTAGCGCTCTTTACGCCGGTAATCACGGGGATTCCCAGATATTTCTCGGCAAACACGCGGTAAACCTCAAGCATTTCCTTGGCCTTGGCCTCGGCTTCATCGCGGGTGGCATGAGCTGTGTGACCCTCCTGCCAGAGGAATTCACTGGTGCGGAGGAACATGCGCGTACGCATCTCCCAGCGCATCACGTTGGCCCACTGGTTCACCAGAATGGGGAGGTCGCGGTAGGAATTGATCCAATTCTTATATGTGTTCCAGATGATGGTCTCGGAAGTAGGACGGATTATGAGTTCCTCCTCCAGCCGGGCCTCGGGATCTACCACCACGCCGTTGCCTGCGGGATCATTTTTCAGGCGGTAGTGGGTCACCACGGCACACTCTTTGGCAAAGCCTTCCACATGCTCGGCTTCCTTGCAGAGAAACGATTTAGGAATGAGAAGGGGGAAATATGCGTTCTGCACGCCGGTCGCCTTGAACATTTCGTCAAGGGTGTGCTGCATGCGCTCCCATATGGCATAGCCATAGGGTTTGATAATCATACAACCGCGGACAGGCGATTGCTCGGCCAGATCGGCTTTAATAACCAGATCGTTATACCACTGCGAGTAGTTGTCTGCGCGTTTGGTCAGGTCTTTCAGTTCTTTTGCCATTGCAGAAAATTGGTTTCAATATTGATTTTGCAAATTTACGAAAAATAGCTGATGTGACAATAAGAGCCTGTTTAATAAATATCAAACAAGCTCTTACGCAGATCAGCGGTTGCCCCTCTTTGCCTCTTCAATGAGCACATTGTCGGGCATCAGATAAATTTCAAGCCGGCGGTTGGCCGCACGGTTGTCGCGGGTGTTGTTCTCCATCAGCGGGTCGTCGGCGGCAATCGGATATCCGGTAAGCGACTCGGTATTTTTGGCGCGTGAATCAAAATAATCGTAGAGCGACACAATCCTCTTTTCCGACAGCCCGCGCAGATAGGCGTCGTTGCCGGTGTCGTCGGTGTGTATCGCCAGTATCACCTTGAATTTTCCGGGAGTACGGAAATAAGGCAGAAAATGTTTCAGCAGATCGCCGGCATCAGGCAGCAGCACGGTATCGTTGGGCGCGAAAAGCTTGTCGGTGGGCATCGTGGCAATCACAATCTCCCCTTTCCGCATGGTCTCCACTGTAAAACCGAGTTTGTTCAACGCCAGGGCCTCGCGCTTCATATAGCCTTTTATATAGGCATTGAGCTTTGGGGGCACCTCGGGAGTGGCAAACGCCTGCTCCATAGTGAGGTCGTCGGACGACGAAGCGGCTGCGGTCTCGCCTGCCACCGTCGCTTTGGATGCAGTCTGAGCCATCATGCCAGGTACGCCGGCAGTCAGTGCAAAGACCGCCGCCAGAGCAACTGACAATATTTTGGATTTCGCCATCGCGATTCAAGTTAACAATTCAACAAAGCACAAATCAGAGCACCGAATCCTCATAGTCGACTTCGGCGCGCACCATCAGAGGCACATCGGCGGGATCGACCGTGGCATGCTTGTCCTTACGGAGCATACGAGTCACATAGTCGATCATATCCGGCTCTATATCCTCATCTTCAGCATCATCGTCGGCATCGACATCGAGCAATCCGTTTTCTTCATAGAAATCCCAGATCATGTCGACCACATTCAGCACCTCATCCTCGGGATAAGGATTGCGGCCAGCTTCGCGGAGACGGTCGTTGATGAATGCAACAGCGTTAGATTCGTCAAATTCCATAATATTTTCCTTTCTTATTAATAGCAATTTTAAAAGCGGGAGTCACTTCTGCATCTCGAGCATCCCCTGAGGGAGATCTACCGTGAGGACACGGTCGTCGGGCGAGATGTCGGTGATGAACTCATCCACTACAGGTATCAACATTTCTTTCCCCTCGGGAGTTTCCACCACAAAGAGAAAATTGGCGGTGGAGTCGTCGACACGCACTATGGTGCCGAGCCGCCGGCCACCTTCGAGTTTCATCTCATAACCTATGAAATCATCGGCATAATACCCATTGCCGTCGCTGTCGGCGCCGTTTGCCCTGTCAAACTCGCTGCGGAGCACATAGACAGTCCGGTTGGTCAGTCGGGCGGCATGCATCTCGTCGGTCACACCGTCGATAGCCACAAGATCGGTCTCGGCGCCCTTGGTGCGCACCGAGTTGAGGAAAAAGGGCACGAAAATACCATCGATATCGACTATCACACAGGAATAGTCGTTGAAGTCGAAATCGTCAAAATCGCGGAGGATGCCGATCTCGCCATTCACGCCATGAGGTTTCAGGAATTTGCCGACAGGACGTATTTCCGAAAGTGTGATCATGATTAATGAGCATTAAACGGGAATTATCACCGGAAGTGCAGCGACTCCCTATTTCTTTTTCTTCTTTTTCTTACCCTGTTGAGGCTGGGGTACGGCCTGAAACTCATGCAGACGTGTGGTCTCCGGATCGAGCCGTATTTCGCCATGGGAGTACATGGCCAGATCGTTGAATATGCGGCGGTCATCGACTCCGTCGGGATAGGCGGCGAGCATCTGCTTCTTCATGTTGTTGGCAAGCAGAAGCACCACCCGGTCACGCTCTTCGCCAGGCTCCATGGCAGCAGCCTGTTTGATCATAAGTTCAGTAAGTTTGCCATACTGACGGATGCGGATGTCGGACTGCACATAAGGCACCTTGTCGGGCAAACTGCTGAGTTCATCGGGCTTGATCACCTCCTCGGGGTAGTCGATGTCAAGCTTGAAATCCGACATGATGGCCAATTGGTCCCACACCTTGTGGGCGTTTTCAGGTTGTTTCAGCTCGGGGAACAGCTTCTCCATGGTTGTCACAATGGAGCGGGCACAAAGATTGCGTTCTTCTCGGTCCTCGATGGTCATGCAATGGTCGACCATGCGCTGCAGGTTGCGGCCATATTCGGGAAGCACGAGCTTGGGCTGACGGGTATTATAGGTGAGCATTGGGCAGATTGATTGAAAACCAAGCTCTTACTTGGTAAGGGGTGAATAATCACGTGAATAGCGGAGCATCTGGGGGATGTAGCCCTCCTCATAAGTCACTTTCACGTCGGTGATTGCCGATGGATCGGCGGTGGCATTGCCTGCGGCGTCGACCGCCACATACACGGGATTGACAAAACCTTTATAGGGTGCTATGTCAAGACGGGCATAGCGGTCGAGCACTTCGCGGTGGAGTTCCGGGTCGACCTTCACTGCATATTTGTCGATGAGAGCGGCACCGGCGGCATAATCGCCCTCGCTCTTGATGCGCTGAATCTCGTGGAGCAGTTGCCCGAAAAGGTCGCGGAGTTTGTTATAGTCGTTGATGCGAATGAAGGTCTTGCCATTCTTCTTCACCAGTTCGATCACATTATCCTTGTGGCCATGGTCAAATGCCCAGGCGGCGATAAGCTGACGATTGCGCATGTGGGCCTCCTCTATATCCTTGCCAGGCTCGATGCGCATCAGCTGTGTCATGAGACCGTTGAGAATATATTTGTAATATTCAGCCTTATACGCTTCGGGATTGTTGAGCAGACCCAGCTCAATCATTTTCGGGTCGGCGAGATAATAGAGGGCGAACAGATCGGCGCGAGCCTCCTCGATTGCCGAGCCGTGCTCTTTCAGAGCGTCGGGATCAACGCCGGGCATAAGACGCCCGCTGCCATGACCGAGACATTCGTGCAGGTCGGTGTGGAGATTGTCGGTGATGAAAAGATATTTGTCGAGGAGGTCGATGGTCGGCTGATCAATCACAAACTCCTCGTTGAATCCGTTGCCGTGCGAAGCGTCGTCATAGGCCCGGGTGATATTCTCAATCGTCACAGACTTGGAGCCGTGGGCGGCGCGTATCCAGTTGGCATTAGGGAGATTTATGCCAATAGGAGTAGCGGGATATGCATCGCCGGCAAGTATGGCGGCATTGATAACCTTTGCACTGACGCCCTTCACCTCCGGCTTACGGAATTTGGGATCCACCGGGGAATGATCTTCAAACCACTGCGCGCTTGATGCCAGTGTGCGCGTGCGGGCCGAAGATTTCTCATCACGGAAATTCACGATAGATTCCCATGAGCCTGTCATGCCCAGAGGATCGCCATACGACTCGATAAAACCGTTGATGAAATCGACCTGTGAATCCGTATCCTCTGCCCAAAGAATAGAATAGTCATCGAAAGTCTTGAGGCTGCCGGTGCGGTAGAACTTCACAAGTTCCTCAATCACGGCTTTCTGCTGCTGGTTTTCGGCAAAAGGGAGAGCTTTTTCAAGATCCTCCACAATTTTTTCTATGGCGTCGGAGTAATAACCTCCGACCTTATACACCTGCTCGCAGATAGTGCCGTCGACATCTTTCACCAGACGCGAATTGAGTCCGTAGGAAACGGGAGTGAGGTCGGTGGTATCTTTCAGAGCCGCATAATAGGCCTCCACCTCAGGCTGGGTGATATTTTCATACATATTCACAGCCGAAGTGGTGATAAGATCCTGCCCGGCAGCCTGATTGACACGCTTGGGCATGAACGAGGAATCGAAAATCACTTTGGCAAGCACCGGCAATTGCGATTTATTCACAGGCAGCCGATCTGCCTTCTCAAGGGCTGACACCTGAGCGTCAAACCATTTCTGCGAGAAGCGCGGAGTGAATTTGTCGGTGGAATAGTGATGGTAGACACCGTTGCCAAACTCCACCTGCTTGAGGTAAAGTTCAAAATTCCGGAACTCCTCCGACGAGCGGTCGCCGGTGTAGTTGGTGTAGACCGATTCAAGCAGCTGACGGATCGGGAGGTTATACTTGCCGTTCTGATCCCACAGAATGTCGCGGCCGTGGAGAGCGGCCTCGGTGAGGAAATATATCAGTTTTTTCTGACTGAGCGTGAGGTCGTCGAATCCGGGCACCACGTAACGCATCACCTCGATGTCGGCGAAGCGGTCAACCACAGTGCCTGAAGGATTGTTGGGGTCAAGAGTGTTTGCCATTGCTGAAGCTGTCGCCGTCATTGCCACGGCTATGGTAAGTGTTTTATGGAAATTCATATCATCTTAATTATAAAGGAGAAATCCTGTAGAAATGTTCAGTTACGCCACTGGTCATTCCACATATAGCACCAGTCCTTTCAGATATTCACCCTCGGGGTGATATATATTGACCGGATGATCGGCCGGCTGTGTCAGCTGATGCAGAATTCTGATTTTGCGGCGGCTCTGGGCTGCAGCAGAGAACACTGCCAGACGGAACTGCTCGCGGCTCACAGCCTGTGAACATGAGAATGTGAACAGTATGCTGCCCGGCGCAAGTTTTTCCATGGCCTTGAAATTGAGTTTCTGATAACCGCGGAGGGCATTGCGCAAAGCGCTGCGGTGCTTGGCGAAGGCAGGGGGATCGAGCACCACAAGGTCGTAGGCGCCGCTCTCCATCCGGTCAAGGAATTTGAAAGCGTCCTCAGCGAAAGATATGTGCCGAGGATCGCCGGGAAAATTCAGGGCGATGTTGGCGTCGGTGAGGGTAATGGCTTTCTCGGAGGAATCCACCGAGTGTACCTGTTCGGCTCCGCCACGCATGGCGTAGACCGAGAATCCGCCGGTATAGCAGAACATATTGAGCACTCTGCGCCCGTGAGCGAACTTCTCGAGGAGCGAACGGTTGTCGCGCTGGTCAACGAAGAAACCGGTTTTTTGACCTTTCAGCCAGTCGATGTTGAATTTCAGGCCATTTTCCAGGGCCTCGTTTCCAACATATGAGCCAATTATATATTCATTCTGAGGATCGAGCCGTGCTTTATAGGGGAGCGTGGTTTCTGATTTATAATACACGTTTTCCACCCCCAGCCCGGGGATAGCCACCAACTGCCCGGCAATGATTTCACGTGCATAGTGCATGCCGGGCGAATGAGCCTGCATCACGGCTGTCGGGCCATAGATGTCTACTACCAGACCCGGCAGGAAATCACCCTCGCCATGGACAAGACGGAAAGCATTGTTGTCGGGACGCTTCATACCGAGCGAACGGCGGACGGCAAATGCTTCCTGCAACCTGACGGCATAAAACTGCTCGTCGATGGGACGGTCGGAGAAATCGAGGATGCGCACCGCTATAGAGCCTATCTGATAATGGCCCGTACCGACAAAACGACCGTCGGCGGTCTCTACGCCCACGGTTTCGCCCTCCTCGAGACCTTCGGGGAGGTGTTCGTTCAGCGCTCCGGAAAACACCCATGGGTGGAAACGGTCGAGCGATTCTTCTTTTCCTCGTTTTAAACGGAGTGTTTTCATATCAGGCTCTTATTTAAGCACAAACCGGTATAGGTCGTTGAAGTTGGCATATATGAGCAGAATTATCAGGAACAGCATACCCGCAATCTGCGCGCGTTCGAGAAACTTGTCGGAAGGTTTGCGGCGTGTGATCACCTCCCAGAGAAGGAATGCCACATGACCACCGTCGAGCGCAGGGATGGGGAGCAGATTCATGAATGCGAGCATGATCGAAAGGAATGCGGTCATCTCCCAGAATGTACGCCAGTCCCATTTCGACGGGAACATGCTGCCTATGGCACCGAAGCCACCGATAGATTCGGCACCCTGTTTGGAGAAGAGATGTTTAAGCGAGCCAACATAGGTGACAAGCATATCGGTGCCGTTGGTTACGCCCACAGGCACCGACTGGAAGAAGCCATACTTAGTGGTGTCGCAGCTGAACACCTCCAGAGGTGTTTTAAGTCCGAAACCGAGTTTACCATCAGAAGTAGGAGTGGCTGCCATAGTGATTGTGTCGTTGCCACGCAAAACAGTGACTGAAGTCTCACGGCCACCGTTGAGATACAGCGCCTGCGACAGCTCGCTGAACGAAGGGGTGGCCGAATCGCCTATTGCGATGATGCGGTCATCAACCTCCACCCCGGCCTTGGCGGCCGGTTCGCCCGGCATGAGAGTCTTCACATACACAGGTATGCGATAGGCCATGAATCCTTTTTCGGGATCGAGTTTCTCGATAGCGTTGTCAGGGAGAGCCACCGCCACGGTGTCGCGATGGTTACGCAACACCGTGATTTCTTTGGCCTCAAGCATCTTGAACAGATGGCTGCGGTCTTTCTCGTCTATGGGTTTACCGTCGGCCAGAAGGATAATGTCGCCTTTGCGGAAGCCCATTTTTTCGGCTTGCTCCGAAAAGTCCATTCCCTCGGTGGCGTTGGGATACGGGATAGTTTTTTCACCCCAATACCATGCAATGCCCGCATAGATGATTATGGCGAGTATGAAATTGTTGAGGACACCGCCGGTCATCACCAGCAGGCGCTGCCATGCCGGTTTCACGCGGAATTCGTCGGGTGCGGGTTCCTTGGCAAGCTGCTCCTTGTCCATCGACTCGTCGACCATGCCTGCGATTTTCACATATCCGCCCAGCGGGAGCCAGCCTATACCATATTCCGTGTCGCTGTTTTTCGGTTTGTATTTGAAGAGTGAAAACCAGGGATTGAAGAAAAGATAGAATTTCTCGACCCTGATTTTGAAAATACGCGCCCATAGAAAATGGCCAAACTCATGGATCATCACCAGCAAAGCCAGCGCGAGGATAAGTTGAAGAGCCTTTATGAAGAATGTTTCCATTAATATGCTTGTAGAGTATAATATGCTGTAGAGTATAAGCAGGAGAGTATAATATGCTGTAGGGTATGGTGACTTTTTTAAGGTTTAGGAAATTGTCTGGATTTCATCAACATATTCCGAGACACGTCGGCGGGTGTAGGCGTTGCACTCCACATACTCTTCGAGCGAGGGGTGACTGACGGATACCTCAATAGTGTCTACTGCTTTCATAATCAGAGGATAAATGTCGACAAACCGTATTTTCCCGGCAAGGAAAGCGGCTACTGCAATTTCATTGGCGGCATTGATGACGCATGGGGTGAGGCCTCCCCTCTCCAGTGCGAGGTATCCGAGATTGAGTGCCGGAAACCGGTCTGTGTCGGGCTGCTCAAATGTGAGAGTGCCCGCCATGCTGAAATCAAGAGATGACACAGGTCGCCGCGTGGCATCGGCAAGTGCATATCTGATTGGGCCGCGCATGTCGGGAGCGCCTATCTGGGCTTTTATCGAACCGTCGACAAACTCCACCATGGAGTGTACAATCGACTGCGGATGCACCACCGCCCTGATTTTCTCCGCTCCCATGCCGAAAAGCCAGCGCGCCTCGATTATTTCAAACGCCTTGTTGACCATCGTTGCGGAATCGATGGTTATTTTGGCACCCATCGACCAATTGGGATGGTGAAGTGCGTCGGCCACAGTGGCTTGCTCGATTCTCTCTCTGCTCCAGGTGCGGAACGGACCGCCGGAAGCGGTGATAATGAGTTTGTTGACTGTGGCAGGATCCTCACCAACAAGACACTGATATATGGCCGAATGCTCGGAATCCACAGGAATGACCCGCGATCTGCTCACGGCCAGACGGCTGTTGACCAGCTCGCCGGCCACAACGAGGGTCTCCTTGTTGGCCAGTGCGATATCTTTGCCGGCATCGATAGCGGCAAGCGTCGGCGCCAGACCGCTGTAGCCCACTGTGGCCGTTACTACTGTATCGACATACGGCAAAGTCATGGCTTCGCGCACTGCCTCGTCGCCGCTGCGCACTTCAATTCCGGTGCCTGAGAGCATTGCGGCCAATCGCTGCTCCATTGTGCTGTCGGCTATGACAACAGTTTCGGGACGCCATTGCAGAGCCTGCCGTGCAAGGTCGTCGACCTTGCGCCCTGCCACGAGAACCGTGGGACGCAACCGGTCGGGATATTCGGCACACACGTCGAGGGTCTGCCGGCCTATAGAGCCGGTCGAACCTAACACGGCTATGTTTTTTATCTTGTCACAGTTAGCTTTTTCCATAAAAAAATCAAGATGGAACGGGATCCCGTTCCATCTTGCAAAGTTAAATATTTTTTTTGTTTTTTACAAGCCGAAGCTAACGCCTACCTGCACCAGGCCCTGAGCACCAAAGCCCAGTTCGCCATAGAGATTGACATTGTTGGCAATCGATGCCTCAGCGCGGATGGGGCTTGCCTGGAAAGCAAAGTATGCCTTGTTGTAGGAATCGCCCCATTTAGGCATCAGGTGTGAAATCTCGACACCGAGACCGAAGTGGGCATAGAGGCGCACGGTGCGGTTGCCCCAATACTGATAGAGACCGTTGAACATCACCACGTTGTAGAGGATGCTCGAATGATGGGGACCTCCGGCGGTGGTGCAGCTTGAGATAGAGTAGCTGGGACCGATTTTGAACTTGGGAGCCACCTTGAAGTTCACGCCGGCAGTTACGGCACCCCATGCGGTGTTCACGCTGTGCCAGTTGTCGTGCATGTCCATGGCGTCCATCTGGGTGTAACCGCCATAACCGAAGTAGATTTCAGCTTTCTGAGCCTGCGAAGTAAATGCGGTAGCCATAAGCACCACAAGCATTAACAGATACTTTTTCATTCCTTAGAAATTAGTTGAAATTATGATATTACAATGATCTATTGTAATCTTGTTACAGGAGTTGAAAAAAGAAAGAGAGCAAAGCATTATTTTGAAGCTTTTACAGCTTTTCAACAATATTAACCTCCGAGGGGTTCATTTTATTGTACCCTTAAATTAAAAAAAATGATGCCCTGTAGTTCACAGAACATCATTTATCATTAATTTTCAATAAATTAAAACCGAAAACAAAAACTCACATTTTTTAAAAATTTTCTTCCCAAAGGCATATTTTTCCTGAGATACTGTCGGCGGCACGTATAAGCCGCTGGTTGCGCGAACCACGGAAAAGCAGCGACAGATCGCGTTCCGCCTCCAGAAACGGCCCGTCGACCACCACCTCGAGCAGCGGCAGCAGCCTCTCCATGCCGGGCATCGACAACACATGCTCGAAGAGGAAACCGGTGTAGAGCCAAATGGTATATCCTCTGCGGCGAAGTGCCTCTGCCAAAGCTATCACTCCGTCGGGCTGATAGAGCGGATCGCCACCCGAAATGGTGACATTGAAACCGTGGCGCTCGATTTCATCGACAATCTCCCCCACCGTCATCTCCCGGCCACCATCGAAATCCCACGACTGCGGATTATGGCAGCCGGGGCACCGGTGAGCGCAGCCGGCAAGATAAACCGAGGTGCGTAGCCCCGGGCCGTCAACCGAGGTTCCGGGCAATATGTCGAGCACCCGCAGAGTTGCTTCTTCGGCCTTGGTCATAACAGACTGTCTTTTATCTTTTTAAACCGCAAATTATTTTAAACCGATCTGCGTATTTGGATTATTTGTGGACCACGCGATCTTTGAGTTCCGCCAGTTTGGCAGAATTCCATCGGTCAGTGGTGCCCACAAGGTAACCGGTGATGCGCTGCAGTTTATCAATGTGAGTGCTTCCGCAGTGGGGACATACCGAGAGCGAATCCTGCGCGTCTTCGTAACCGCACTCCATGCAACGGTTGCGGTTGTGGTTTACCGAACAGTAGCCGATATTGTTCTTGTCCATGAGGTCCACGATGTCGGCGATTGCCTGAGGATTGTGGGTGGCGTCGCCGTCGATTTCCACATAGAAGATATGGCCGCCGCGGGTAAGTTCGTGATACGGGCCCTCTATTTTTGCCTTGTGGCGCGGCGAACAGTGATAGTAAACCGGCACATGATTGGAGTTGGTGTAATATACTTTGTCGGTCACCCCGGGAATTATGCCGAAGCTTTTGCGGTCTTTTGTGGTGAACTTGCCCGACAACCCCTCGGCGGGTGTGGCCAACACGGAATAGTTGTGATGATACGTTTCGCAGAATTCGTTGACGCGGCTGCGCATGTGCGACACAATGCGGAGACCCAACTGCTGCGCTTCGTCTGATTCGCCGTGATGTTTGCCTGTAAGAGCCACCAGACACTCGGCGAGACCTATGAAACCTATACCCAAAGTACCCTGGTTGATTACGGATTCGATGGTGTCATCCTTCGACAGTTTGTCGGCTCCGGTCCACAGGCGTGTCATCAGCAAGGGGAATTGCTTGGCCAGAGCCGTTTTCTGGAATTCAAAACGGTCGTGGAGCTGACGGGCAGTGATCTCCATAACGTTATCGAGTTTCTTGAAGAAGGTTTCGATGCGCTCCTGCTGATCCTTGATGGCCATACACTCTATGCCGAGACGCACAATGTTGATTGTGGAGAAACTGAGATTGCCGCGGCCGATGGATGTTTTTTCCCCGTAACGGTTTTCGAAAACGCGGGTGCGGCAACCCATCGTCGCTATTTCCCATTTGTAACGCTCGGGGTCGTCGGCACGCCAGTTTTCATGTACATTATATGTGGCGTCGAGATTTACGAAATTAGGGAAGAAACGGCGGGCGGTGACTTTGCAGGCCTGATGGTAAAGATCGTAGTTGGGATCTCCCTCCTCATAGTTTACGCCCCTTTTCTTCTTCCATATCTGTATGGGGAAGATGGCGGTGGCGCCGTTGCCCACACCTTCGTATGTCGATTCGAGAAGCTCGCGAATAACGCAGCGCCCTTCGGCCGACGTGTCGGTGCCATAATTGATCGACGAGAAAACCACCTGGTTGCCACCACGCGAGTGGATGGTGTTCATGTTGTGGATAAACGCCTCCATTGCCTGATGCACACGCGACACGGTGCAGTTCATGGCATGCTGCAGGGAGCGTTCTTTCCCCGTAAGCCTGTCAAGTGGTTTCTTCACATAATCCTTCAGTTCGATATTGTAAAGGTCCGATAGATCTTCGCCCGAGAGCGCTTCGATTTTTTTCACTTCCTCGATGAAGGAAGAGCGCACAAATGGCGCGAGGTAGAAATCGAATGCGGGGATGGCCTGACCGCCGTGCATTTCGTTCTGCGCTGTTTCAAGCGAGATGCAGGCTATCACGCTGGCGGTCTCGATACGGCGTGCCGGACGCGACTCGCCATGACCGGCCATAAAACCATGTTTCAGAATATTGTCGAGCGGATGCTGCACGCATGTCAGCGACTTGGTGGGATAATAATCCTTGTCGTGGATATGCAGATAGCCGTCGCGCACAGCCTGTCGGGCCTCCTGGGTCAGCAGATAGTCATCGACAAAAGGCTTTGTGGTTTCGGATGCGAACTTCATCATCATCCCCGCCGGAGAATCGGTATTCATATTTGCATTCTCGCGGGTGATGTCGTTGTTCTTCGCCTCTATGATTTCAAGAAAAATGTCGCGGGTTTTAGCCCGCCGTGCGATACTGCGTTGGTCGCGGTATGCGATATAGCGTTTCGCCACCTCTTTGCGGGGCGATTTCATCAGCTCCAGTTCCACTCGGTCCTGAATGCTTTCCACACTCATCTGCTCGTCGCCGGTGGTGCTGATGCGGTCCACTATTCGGTGAATGAGCGCTTCATCCTCACCCATCGGGGTGGTGAGCATGGCCTTTCGGATGGCGGCTTTGATTTTTTCTTCGTTGTATCCAACAACGCGGCCATCGCGTTTCAATACAGTCTGAATCATTGAGGGAAAGTGTTTTTATGCTGTTTGAGAATCTGTGATTTTCCGGTAAAAGGAGCCTTGGCGCTGTTTGCCGCAGCAGTTATCTTAACCGGTCACAAAGTTATATAAAAACTTTAATCCCGGCAAACTTTTCGCCTGGAAAATTTTCAATGATTTCACATTTTGGACAACTTTTACCCCTACCAATATTTTTAAATAACTAATATACGTATACTTATAAAAAGTTTTGGGAAACTTCAATCATCAATGGTTTGCAGAAAGTGGCTTTTAAGCAATTCATATATTTTGCAACAGTAGCACAATCCCTGCAACACTATATTGGAATATACTCCGTTTTTCTTAAAAGCTTTTCGCTTCTCATGGAATATCTGCAGATAGCTTCCGAAGCCCGAAGATGATACTCCGCCTGTACGCATGGTCACGAAATCTGCCGGAATGTAAGCAATATTGATTTTGTGAATTAAAATAAGTCTCAGCAACTGATCAAAATCAGCGGAGGTGCGAAAGCCGGTGTCAAACTTTCCGTACCTGATATAGATTTCACGGCGGCAATAGAACGACGGATGGGCAGGCATGAACCCCATATGCATTTTCCACCGACGGAACCCTCTGGAGCTGTAATAGCGCACACATCGTTTAAGATTTCGGGGTCTGACGAAATGAATATCTCCGTAGACTGCATCGATCTGCCGGCCATCGGCCGTTGTGCCGCTGATAGTTTCCGCTACTTTTGAAAGGATATCGCTCGAAGTGTAGAAGTCATCGGCATTGAGCAGTCCGACGACAACGCCGGTGGCTCGTTCGATGCCCTTGTTCATGGCATCGTAAATACCACCGTCGGGGCCCGATTTCCATTTCAGTGTCTTCCCCTCCTTCAGGTATCTATCCTCATATTCCCGGAGTATGCCGATTGTGCCGTCGGTGCTTCCGCCATCGACAACGATATGCTCAATCTCAGGGTAATCCTGGGCGAGCACACTCTCGAGGGTGTCGCGGAGTGTGGTCTCATTGTTCAGGCAGGCTGTAACGACAGATATTATCATTTTTCAAACTATTGGGAAGAATCAGACCGACAGATAGGTATCCTCTCGGGGGAGCCACCTCTCGGAACGGATCAACGAGCATACCAGCCAGAAGACAGGAAACATCAGTGCGCCTGGATAGAGCAACCACCCTTCGGTTGTGGCGTACATGCACAAAAACAGAAATAGGGCGAGCTGCAACGCAAAATCCTTGCGTCGGCGGTTGCGGCGCAAGGCTATCACCACTGTCACTATATACCATAGGAAAAGTGCAGCGCCGGTCAATCCTGCATACGATGCCACGGAGAGCCACGACGAGCCCGGCTCATTTTTCTGGTAACCTATATACAGCACGGGATCCTTTAGCCTGACAGGTTCATTGGCATACCCCACGCCGGTCCACGGCGACGAGGTGATTTCAGACAGTCGCGACTGCCACAGCGTATGCCTGGTGTAGGTCTGTCCATATTGGTTGCCGAATGTGATTTTTTTTGTAAGTGTCTTATCGGCAAAGGGGAGCGAAACAGCCAGGACAAGGATAGCCACGCCGCCGCAAACAAGCACTTTACGATTGCGCAGCAGTGATTTCAGCGTCCGGAACTTAATGACGCACATAACCGCGGCGCTCACTGCAAACGATGCCAACACCATGCGCGAAGCGCCGGCTATCATGCAGATACAGCTGATCAGCAGCAACATTCCGCTCCATACCCTGTAGGATTTGCGCGAAGCGCTCAAAACTACGAATAACGACACCAGACCGGTCAGAGCAGCGGATGAAGCCAGACTGAAGCCGAGATTAAACGCTCCGGAAAAACCGTAATAATAAAACACCGTCTGCTGATCGGGCGAAAGTGTGAGACTGTAGAGCCAGATCACCGAAGACAGCACCACTAACACCCCCATGGTTATTATAATGCATCGCAATAGGAACAGCCTGGTGCGGTTGAGGCAGGAACTGCTCAACAACGGCGAAAATGTGAGCAATCCTACTGTCAGCGCAAGAAACCTGAGCTGATTTTCATGGAAATGATTGCCGGGATGAAGTATGAGACACACAAAAAGCCATGCCAGAAACAGCCCGAGAGGAAGACTCGTCTGCATTTTCCGCTGAACGCACATACACAGCAATCCGAGCGACATAGCCGACACCATCCAGGTGGGTAACTCCACGCCGACAGCATGATGAATGCAGAGCATCACAGCCAGCAGCAGTGCAAATATGCCGCGCAACCGCCCTATCTGTTTCTTCAGCAATCCGGGATTCATGCCTCGGTGGTATTGATTAATGCCGGCTCCCTGCGACGCTTTTTGCGGCCTGCAAATTTCATTATCTGATCACACAGCCCGGGCATAAACAAAAATGTCATTCCCACATACAGAAATCCGCAGACCAGGATAATCAGCAACATATACATCAGGTTGCCCGGCATGAAATATTGCATCGCAAAAGCTGCCACAGCCATACCGAGCGCGTTGAGAAATATCGGCAACAGTGCACGTATCTGATGGAACAACCCGAAGCCTATGACACTCCCGCCGAAGGCAGCTGTCAGCACAAAATTGATAGCCGAAGCCGAGGCCAGGCCGCAGCACACTGCCTGCAGGCCGAACGGGATCATGGCCACGAGACAACCCAATCCGACCACGATGCTGAGTATCTGCAGCAACAGATAACGTTTGCCGAATCCCAAGATTTTGAGCACCATCAGGTTGATATTAATCAGCGGATAGAACATCAGCCCCACACAGAGGATGCGCAGCAGATAAGACGCATAAAGCCACTGCCATCCAATCATCACATGGACAATCGGCTCGGCCACGGCTGCGAGACCGAGCATAAGCGGCGCTATCACCAGGAATGATATACGCATATAATCCTTCACTGCCATGCAGAGCATTTCAGGTGAATTCTGCAGACGGCAGAACGAAGGAAATATGGCGCGGGTGACTATGTTCGAAAGGTTTTCCGACGAAAACGACACTATCAGACGGGCGTTGGAGTAGCAGCCAAGAGCGTATGCCGAGAACACTTTGCCGATAATCAGCGAACAGAAACAATTGTAGACCGACTCCAGCACATTGCTCACAAGCAGCTTACTGCCGAGATCAAAAAGTCGGCGAAACGCGGCGCCGGAAAACTCGAGGGTGGGACGCCAATGCGATACACACCACAATACTATTGCCGTTACAATCTGGTTAACTATCTGGAGCGCCACAAGCGCCCACACTCCATATCCGGAATATGTCATCCACAGCGCCACCACACCTGAGGCAAACGCTCCCGCCAGGGTTGATTTGGCCTGTGTGCGGAAATCAAGTTCGGCCGTGAGAATCGCCCGGTGAACCACAAGAGTAGACTGGATTATTACACTGACAGCCAGCACCCGCATCAGATCCACCAGGCGCGGCTCGCCATAGAATCGCGCAAGCAGCGGAGCCGTGATGAACAGCACCACATAGATTACGAGCGCCGTGGCCACATTGGCATAAAACGCGGTGGAATAATCGGTAGAATTTCTGTCGAGTTTACGGATGATCGCCTGAGGCAGCCCGTTTTCGGCAAGGAGCTGCGACACAACAATGAAAACGCTGAGCATTCCCACCAGTCCATAATCCACCGGGGAGAGCACACGAGCCATCAGCACAAAGATCACAAGCTGCAATCCCTGCACAGAAAACCGTTCAAATGCGCTCCATGTAATTCCCCGAAGGGTTTTTCGAACGTAAGCCATTCCGTAACCTCTTGATATTTCATGGATTATAGGAGACAATCATAATCTGACAACACGTTGAGAATCACCTGCCGACAACTGCCGGCGTAAGATGACAACAGTGCAAGTGACAAAGTTACAGATTTTTCCCTAATTCCACAACCGTTTCAACAAAACTTCACTGAAACTTAACAAGAAACTTTGCAATTCTTCAGATTTATTGCTTAATTTTGCATTTGAAGCCATTATCCGATGAGTGACATGGGGAGATCAGCGGGTGCCGAGCAGGCGGCGAAGGTTTTCCATGTCGGCGGGGGTCAGTCCGCAACTGTCGATGGGAAGTGCCTCGTTCAGATCGTTGAGATATACAATAGGAGCAGGGCTGTAGCGTTCCGACACCAGCGAAAGCGAGTCGGTGACATAGCGCGATTTTATCCGCGCAAGCTGCATCATAGTCGGAAACAGCGATTTCTGCGGAGAGATACGTTTGCCGCCGTTGGCTTCAAGATTCTTTGCCATAGCCGGCTGCTGCTGTGTCAGTTTGGGTGAAAGCCATGCCAGAGTCGACTGATGAATCTGCCAGTATGTCGGCATGGGTGATGCGTGCAGAAAACGTTCACGGCTGTCATCAAAAATATCTTCTCCATGATCGGAGGCATAAAGCAGCGCCGCCCGCGTCCCCGTGGCTTTCAGGCGGTCGATCAGTTCCGACAACACGTAATCGGTATATAGTATAGTATTGTCGTAGCTGTTGATAAGCTGCTGTCGGGTGGATTTCGAGGCATCGGCTGTGGCATCGGGCAGAAAGTTCGCGAATTCACGGGGATAGCGGTCGTAATACTTGAAATGCGATCCGTAGGTATGAATCACAATAAATTTGCGGTGCGAGGTGGTATCGGCGAGCAAGCGGTCTACAACCGGAAGCACTTCATGGTCAAACGGATGCGCTGTCTGCCCGGCATCGATAGTATAAACTACTGTGTCGGCCTCGAGGCCGAAATGCTCCGTGTAACTGCGGTTGCGCTCCTGATTCGACACAAACGCAGTGGCGAAACCGGCTTCGCGGAATGCGGTGATTATACTTTTATAATATGTGATTGAGTCGAAATTCTCGGCACAGGCGAAACTCATGAGCATAGGCACACTTTTGTGCGTGGTGTTGGATTCCGAGACAGACTTCGGAAAGAAAACCACGCCATCTTCGCGCGAGAGCCGCGGATTGGTAGCCCGCTCATATCCGCCGAGTTGCCAGTTGTCGCCGCGTGCGGTCTCCCCTATCACGAGCATATATATTTCAGGTTCGCCAGTAGTGTCGGTAGCCTCGGCTCCGTAACTGAATCCGCGCGACAACTCCTCATGACGCGATGTCTCGCTATAGCGGTGACAGGCCTCTATAAGGTTTTCAACAGCATTGACGGGGAAAGTCTGCCGGCCGAAATCGTAATGCGGCTGTATAAGGTACGCCAAGCCGGCGGCACAACCTCCGGCCAATGCCGTAATCAAGCCTCCGACGAGCATCTTTTTACGGAATGTCGCAGTTATATCGCGTCTCCTGATAGCAGCACATATACCCCAAATCAACGGAGGAAGATAAAGCAGACACACAGTGGTCATCGCCATCAGCAGATTGGCCAGCAGTTCGGTAGCTTCACTCACATTGGTGGTCACCACATTGAGAAACATGTCAACGGCTATAACGGAATTGCCATAAAGATATAGCAGCACTATCTGAAACGCCGCGAATATCATAAAGGGCAAGGAGAGCAAAGCCGTAACACCCGTGCGGCGCGACGCCGCCACAAGCATCATGAAAAAACCGGCAGGCACAAGAATATTGGCCATTGAAGCAGCCGGCTGCAGATGCTCAGTGAAGCATAGAACCACATTCGGAACCAGCAGTGTCAGCACCACCAGCACGGCGAGGCACCGCATGTCTTCGAAAAACCGACTTAAATATCTTAATATATTATTGTTTCTTAAAACAGTCATTAATGTCTTGGAGATTGTTTAAAAAGCCTCGTTGATACCGACCGAGAAGTTTTTGGAATGCTTGCCAAAACCGAAATCCAGACGCACGTTCACGCGGTTTTTGAATTCCCACCGGTAACCGACACCCACAGTGGGGAGTATCGTGTGCCGGTTGATGTCGCTGAAATGCCGGAATACAGTGCCGGCTCCGGCCCACACCACAATGCCGTTGCGACGCCACACATGCTGCCGCATCTCCACAACCAGACTTGCAGAGTTGCGGTCGCGGTAGCGCCCCTCATAATAGCCGCGAACCACCCCGCCGTCGTCGAGCGTGGGAAGCATGCACCACGGTGTTTCTCCGCCATAAGTGCCGGCGGCATGGAAACGGAACGCCATGACACCGCTCGACCAGAATTTTTTATAAAACATGGCCGAGAAATCCGTGAGAAAAAAATGATAATGATTGCCCAGGAAAGATGGGAAAAATTTCTGATGAAATCCTATATAGACACCGCGCGATGCATTCTCTATCAGGTCGCGGGTATCGTAAGAGAGAACTATGCCGGGTCCATAGCAGAAAATGCGGTTGCGCTGACCGTCCCACAATTCCGGTTTCTCCTGTCGGGTGGCCTTGAAATAATGGAAATTGCTCGAAGGCCCGAGAAACACGGAATGAGGAAGTTTCCACAGGAACTGCACGGTGAAATCGGACTGCAGCTGGGTGTATTTGCTCTCGTTATCCTCATTGGCTCCGTTGGCATATCCGATACCCCAGAATTTCAGCGGGAAATGGCAGAAATTCGCATCGTATATCACTCTGATCTTATCTTCGGGGAAGAAGTGTTTGCCTCGGATACCCACACGGTAAAAACCGGTGACCGACACCTGTCCGTAAAGCGAAACATCGCTGCGGGGCGTGAGCGAATCGCGGCGCGACTTGTAAAGACCCGACACGAGGGCGGCAATCTCAACCGAAGTGGCTTCGGAATAGCTCGGGCCGCCGATAACGGATATATCGAATTTTCGATCGTCGTGCACCTTGTTGGTCTGTCCGAAATAGTCGATCACTTTCTGCACGATGCTGCGCCGGCGCGGCACCGAATCTGCCGTTGTCGTCATCATCGGCATGACAGTGTCAGCCTGTTCTGCCGTGTAAGCGGAAAAAGCCGAGAGCGCAGCAGCTGCGGTCAGTATGATTTTTTTAATTGCGGACGTAACGTGCATATATCATAGTTTTATATTCGTGCCGAAAATTAGTGCAAAGTTACTGAAAACGGGCGTACTATACAAATTTCTCCCTTCCGTCATACCGGTCGGGATATGTCGGAAGGGAGAAATTTGTTGTAAAAAAGTCCAGGAGTTTATATGCTCCGGAGGTATTTCAGAACCGGGGATCAGAGAAGCGACACCGATCGGTCGATGAAGCGTGAGAGGTCGGCACCGCGGAGAAGACCGTTGCCTAAGAGAGCCAGGTCGATGAGCTGACGCACGAGCGGCTGAGTCGAGGCGTAATCCGAGATAATCTTTGTCACGTCGCGGCGGTTATCCTCCACTTCCGTCATGAGCTCCTTCTTTTGAGCATCCTGTTCGGCAGTAGGCTTGCCATCCTTGATCTCCTTGTCAACAGCCTCGATTTTGCCGTTGAGTTCTGCTATGCGGGCAGTCATCGGGGTGATCTGGGTGTCGAGAGCGTTCTTGGCTTCGGCGGCGATTTTAGCCACAACGGGCTGGTCAACGTTCACGGTCATGCTGTAGCTGTCGGGCATGTCGCCGTAGAAGCTCATGCCGGGCTGCATAGCGGCCATATCCTTCATTCGGCGCATATATTCGTTCTGGGTGATGACGATGGGAGCGCCATTCTCGCCCAGCGATTCGAAGGAAACATAGAACTGAGCCTTGTCGATCGAGGGAATCTGCGAATTAAAGAGCGTTGTGAGCATATCGCGCTCCTCAGCCGAGAGGTCAGCAACTTTCTTGTCGGCCTTGGGGATGAGGTTTTCGATAACATCGGAATCGACGCGGACAAACCGGCTCTTCTCGATCTTCTGCTCGAGAAGACCCACGAAATGCGCATCGAGGGGACCGTCCATCAACATCACGGAGTAACCCTTGTCGTTGGCAGCCTTGATGTAGGTGTACTGGTCGGTGGGATTTGTGGAATAAAGGAACACCAGATTGCCATCCTTGTCAGTCTGGTTCACTTCGATCAGAGCCTTGTACTCGTCGATGGTGAAATATTTGCCTTCGGTATCCTTGACAAGGGTGAACTTCATGGCGGCGTCGCGGAACTTGTCGTCTGTGAGCATGCCATATTCAATGAAGATGCGGATGTCGTCCCACTTCTTTTCGAAATCGGCACGGTCATTCTTGAAAAGATCCTCAAGACGCTGCGACACCTTCTTGGTGATGTAGCCCGATATCTTCTTGACGGCGCTGTCGCTCTGCAGATAGCTTCGCGACACATTCAGGGGAATGTCGGGCGAGTCGATCACGCCCTGCAGCAGCATCATGAACTCAGGAACCACACCTTCCACCGAGTCGGTCACGAACACCTGATTGCAGTAGAGCTGGATGCGGTTCTTGGCCACCTCGAAATTGTTTTTGATTTTCGGGAAGAAGAGCACGCCCGTGAGGTTGAAGGGATAGTCGACATTGAGATGGATCCAGAACAGGGGATCATCCTGGCCGGGATAAAGATTGTGGTAGAATTCCAGATAATCTTTCTCGGTGAGGTCGGCAGGTTTTTTCATCCACAGAGGTTCGGTGGCGTTGATCACCTTGTCTTTGTCGGTGTCAGTGTATTTTCCATCTTTCCACTCCTGCTCTTTGCCCGAAATCACCGGCACAGGGAGGAAGCGGCAATATTTGCGCAGCAGAGTGTCGATGCGGCTTTGCTCCAGAAACTCGGAATTTTCCGGGTCGATGTGCAGGATGATGTCGGTGCCACGCTCGGCTTTCTCGGCAGGCTCCATGGTGTAGGCCGGCGAACCGTCGCATTCCCAACGCACCGCCTCGGCGCCCTCCTTATACGACAGAGACACGATCTCCACCTTCTTGGCCACCATGAAAGCGGAATAGAAGCCCAGACCGAAATGACCGATAATGGCGTTGGAACTGTCTTTATATTTTGCCAGGAAATCCTCGGCGCCCGAGAAGGCAATCTGATTGATATATTTGTCAATATCCTCGGCTGTCATACCGATGCCGTGATCACTGACGGTAAGCGTGCCGGCCTCTTTATCGACTTTGACATACACACGTGCGTCGCCCACCTCACCCTTGAAATCGCCGAACGATGCAAGAGTATTCAGCTTCTGGGTGGCGTCGACTGCGTTCGACACCAGCTCGCGCAGAAAGATTTCGTGGTCGCTGTAAAGAAATTTCTTGATGACGGGGAAAATGTTCTCGGTGGTTACACCGATAGTGCCGTTAGTTTTTGCCATTATATTAATGTATTGTTAGATTATCGTATTGATTTAGCGAAGATGTTTCTATTTGTAATAACAACGTGCAAAAAAAATGCCAACCTCGGGAGTTGGCATTTTTTTATAAAATATGTTAACTTATGTCAGTTTTTCTGCCACGGTCATTCGACCGACGCATCGCTTTCTGCAACAGTGCCGGATGAGGGGTTCTCTTCGGCTGACGCTTCAGGCGCTTTTTCGATTTCGGTGGTAATCTGATTGTTCTCCTTGTCGAAACCGACTTTGATGGTGTCGCCCGTCTGCAGCTCGGAGTTGATGATCAGTTCCGCCAGAGGATCTTCGAGATACTTCTGGATGGCGCGTTTGAGCGGACGTGCGCCATACTGACGGTCGTAACCCTTGTCAGCAATGAAGTTTTTGGCATCGTCGCTGATCGAGAGTCCGTAGCCCATAGTGAGCAGACGGCTCACAAAACCTTTAAGCTCTATGTCGATAATCCTGAAGATGGCATCGCGACTCAGCGAGTCAAACATGATGATATCGTCGATGCGGTTGAGAAACTCGGGTGCGAAAGCCTTGCTCAGCGCCTTCTGTATTACGGAGTTGTTATACTCCTTCTCCTGCGAAGCCTCGCGAGTGGAAAAGCCTACCCCCGAGCCGAAATCCTTAAGCTGACGGGTACCGATGTTCGACGTCATGATTATCAGAGTGTTCTTGAAGTCGATATGACGGCCGAGGCTATCGGTGAGACGGCCTTCGTCGAGCACCTGGAGCAACAGATTGAACACATCGGGGTGAGCTTTCTCGATTTCATCAAGCAGCACCACGGAGTAGGGTTTTCGGCGCACCTTTTCGGTGAGCTGGCCCCCCTCTTCGTAGCCGACGTAGCCCGGAGGCGCTCCAACGAGACGGCTCACGGTGAATTTCTCCATGTATTCGCTCATGTCCACGCGGATGAGCGTGTCGGCGCTGTCAAACATATATTCCGCAAGCTTCTTGGCCAGATGGGTTTTGCCCACACCTGTCGGGCCGAGGAACATAAAGGTGCCGATAGGCTTGTTGGGATCTTTCAGGCCCACGCGGTTGCGCTGGATTGCCTTTACTATCTTCTCTATGGCGGGATCCTGCCCGATGATGTCGGATTTCAGTTTCGGAGCCATCTCGCGCAGACGCGAGCCTTCGGCCTGGGCGATACGCTGTACGGGCACTCCGGTCATCATGGCCACTACTTCCGACACACGGTCCTCGTCGACAGTTACCTTGTCGGCCTCGAGCTGCTTCTCCCAGCGTTCGTTGGCTTCGGCCAGCTGCTGTTTGAGGCTCTGCTCCTTGTCGCGGAAAGCTGCTGCCTTCTCGAAGTTCTGCGACTGGGCGGCGGCGAGCTTCGCGGCGCCGGTCTCGGTGATTTCCTGTTCGAGCTGCTCGATTTCGGCAGGCACCACGATATTGGTGATATGAGCACGCGAACCTGCCTCGTCGAGGGCGTCGATAGCCTTGTCGGGGAAATTACGGTCGGAAACGTAGCGCTCTGTCAGCGAGACACATGCTTTCAAGGCGTCGTCGGTGTAGCGCACATTATGGTGCTTCTCGTATTTATCCTTGATATTGTTAAGGATGCTTAGGGTTTCCTCGGGGGTGGTAGGTTCAACCATCACCTTCTGGAAACGGCGCTCCAAAGCGCCATCCTTTTCAATATTCTTGCGGTATTCGTCGAGGGTTGTGGCACCGATACACTGGATTTCTCCGCGGGCAAGGGCCGGTTTGAGCAGATTGGCGGCATCCATCTGACCGGCGGAGTTGCCGGCGCCGACGATGGTATGAAGCTCGTCGATGAAGAGAATCACATCGGGATTCTTGCTCAGCTCGTTGAGAATGGCTTTAACACGCTCCTCAAACTGTCCGCGATATTTGGTTCCTGCCACCAGCGATGCCATGTCAAGCGAAATCACTCGTTTGTCAAAGAGGATACGCGACACCTTGCGCTGCACGATGCGCAGTGCCAGACCTTCCACAATGGCCGATTTGCCCACACCCGGTTCGCCTATCAGCACAGGATTGTTTTTCTTGCGGCGGCTCAGGATCTGGGCCAGACGCTCGATTTCAGTCTCACGGCCCACCACAGGATCAAGGCGGCCATCCTCGGCGGCGCGGGTCATGTCGTTGCCAAACTTGTCGAGCGTGGGCGTATCGGCATTCCCGCGTGCCTTTGCAGCCTGATGGGCGGCACGGTCTTCGGCCGGTCGCTGCGGCGAGCCGCCCGACATTGCGCCGTCGTTCTCCTCATCCTCTTCATCGTCGTCGGTGAAACCGGCGCCGGCGGTAGGCGACTCTTTGCGCCCCTGCAGCAGATTAAGCAGTGAATTATAGTCTATGCCGGCCTTGCGGAAGGGCGCGATAAAATCCATGCGCTGCACTTCGGGATTGTGGAGAATGGCAAGCAGAAGATGCACGGTGTCGACGGCGTCGCTCTTGAGCATGCGCGCCTCAAGCACCGACAGTTTGATCAGGCGGTTGCAGAGGTCGCTGGCCACCACGTCGCCCACGAGGGTGCTGGCAGTGTTATCATAGAGTGCATCGTCGAGCTGCTGACGGAGTTGAAACACCGACATGTTGCGCGTGATTTTCTCCAGAAGGGAGAAAATCGGCGAGCCGGTGTCGCCCAAAGCCGCCAGAAACAGATGCTCCGGCGTGATTATATTATTATTGTGTCGCACAGCCTCTTTACGGCTAAGCTCCAATACAGATTTCAGATGTTCAGTGAAATTGATTTCCATTTATCTCCTTGGTTGTCGTATTGATACTTTCTAATAACGGCAAACAGCGTGCCAAATTATATCCTCAGCCGCAACCCGGCCACTTAAAAAATATTAATTGAAACATCATCGGGTTTGACAGAAGTTTTCAAGCCCGAATTTCATCATAATTCCGAAAAAATTAGTATCTTTGTGAGATATTTCGAGATTCTCAACAGAATTAACACATATTATGCTCGAAGAAGACCGCATTATTAAGATTAACATCGAAAACGAAATGAAGTCGGCCTACATCGATTATTCGATGTCGGTGATCGTTTCGCGTGCCCTTCCCGATGTGCGCGACGGCCTCAAGCCTGTCCACCGCCGCGTGCTCTACGGTATGAACGTAATGGGCAACACCTCCGATAAAGCTCACAAGAAAGCCGCTAACGCCGTCGGCGAGGTTATGGGTAAATACCACCCCCACGGCGACTCCTCGATTTACGGCACTATCGTGCGTATGGCTCAGCCATGGGCGATGCGCGAATGTCTGGTCGACGGCCACGGCAACTTCGGTTCAATCGACGGCGACGGTCCTGCCGCCATGCGATACACCGAGGTGCGTCTCCAGAAAATCGGAGAGGAGATGCTCCGCGACATCAACAGCGACACCGTCGATTTCCAGCCCACATACGACAATCTGCGCATGGAGCCTACCGTGCTCCCCACCCGCATCCCCAACCTGCTGGTCAACGGCGCTTCGGGTATAGCCGTGGGCATGGCCACCAACATGCCCACACACAACCTCACAGAGTCAATCAATGCCTGCATAGCCTATCTCGACAACCCCGAAATCACCATTCCGGAGTTGATGAAGCATATCCCTGCGCCCGACTTCCCCACAGGTGGCACCATCTACGGCACCGCAGGGGTCAAAGAGGCCTATGAGACCGGCCGCGGACGCATCGTGATCCGCGCCAACGCCGACATTGAGCAGGAGAAAGAGCATGAGGCCATCATCGTTCACGAAATTCCCTACGGTGTCAACAAAGCCGAGCTGATAAAATATATCGCCGATCTTGTCAACGAGAAAAAAATCGAAGGCATCGCCGACATCAACGACGAGAGCGACTACAAGGGCATGCGCATCGTCATCAAGCTCCGTCAGGACGCCAACGCCAATGTGGTGCTCAACAAGCTCTACAAGATGACAGCAATGCAGTCGACATTCTCTGTCAACAACGTGGCTCTTGTCGACGGACGTCCGCGTCTGCTCAATCTCAAGGATCTTGTAAAAGCATTCGTCGACCACCGCCACGACGTGGTGATCCGGCGCACAAAATACGAACTGCGCAAAGCACAGGAACAGGCTCATATTCTCGAAGGTCTGATCATCGCCTGCGACAATATCGACGAGGTAATCCGCATTATCCGCCATGCCGAGTCGCCTGACGCTGCCAAACAGCAGCTTGCCGAACGTTTCGGACTCTCCGACGCGCAGACCCAGGCTATCGTCGACATGCGCCTGCGTCAGCTCACCGGCCTGGAAATGGACAACCTCCATGCCCGCTATAAAGAACTCGAGGAGCGCATCGCGTTTCTGGAATCGGTGCTCAACGACGACTCGGTGTGCCGCGGAGTCATTCGCGACGAACTCCTTGAAGTGATCACCCGTTTCGGCGATCCCCGCCGCACAAAAATCGAATATGCCGCCGGCGAATTCAATGCCGAGGACTTCTATGCCGACGACGAGATGATTATCACCATCTCGCACATGGGCTACATCAAACGCACTCCCCTATCGGAGTTCCGCGCGCAGAACCGCGGAGGCGTAGGCTCGCGCGGCTCCAACACCCGCGAAGAAGATTTCATCGAATACATCTATCCCGCATCGATGCACAACAACCTGCTCTTCTTCACTCAGAAGGGTCTGGTTTACAAGATGAAAGTCTACGAGCTGCCCGAGGGCGCGAAGAACACAAAGGGACGCGCCATCCAGAATCTGCTCAACATCGAGCCGGGCGACACAGTCAATGCTTTCATCCGCATCAAGAATCTCGAAGATGCCGAATTCACCGGAAGCCACAACCTCATATTCGCCACACGCCTCGGCGTCATCAAGAAAACTTCACTGGCTGAATATGCCCGCATCAACATCAAGGGCAAGAAAGCCATCGTGCTCCGCGACGACGACCGTCTCATCGGCGTGGAACTCACCGACGGCAACTGCGAGATCCTCATGGCCAACCGCAACGGCCGCGCCATCCGGTTCAACGAGAGCACTGTCCGCACCATGGGTCGCGTAGCCACCGGCGTCCGCGGCATGAAACTCGACGGCGGAAACGACGAAGTTATCGGCATGATATGCATGCACCCCGACGACAACCACAACGTGATGGTTGTATCGGAGAATGGCTACGGCAAGCGCTCGCTCCTTGATGATTACCGCATCACCAACCGCGGCGGCAAAGGCGTAAAGACCATGAACGTCACCGAGAAGACAGGCACACTGGTGGCCATAAAGAGCGTTTCCGATGAAAACGACCTCGTGATCATCAACCGCTCGGGCATCACGCTGCGCGTGCGCATGACCGACATCCGCGTCATGGGTCGAGCCACTCAGGGCGTGCGCATCATCAACCTCGAGAAACGCGGCGATGAAATCGCATCTGTCTGCTGCGTCGACACCGACCCGGAGGAGGAAGCAGTAGAGGCGCTTGAAAATCCCGAGATTCTCGACGCTCCTGCCGACAACACCATCGACACCGACGACGAAACCGTAGATGACGAGCCTGTCGACGACGGTGCCGACTCCGATTCCGATGGTGACGAATGACGTGCCCCTCTACGTTTTACACTTGAACAATTACCTTATAAATAAGTCATAAAAACTACATCTCATGAAGAAAATCAGCATCTTAGGCATTGCCTTACTTGCAGTTGGATCCATGACTGCCCAGCAGCAGGTGGTAAAGGACGCCGAGCGTCAGCTTAAAGCTGATGCCAAAAGCTATCCTAAAGTTATTGAAACTCTTAAGCCCGCGTTCACCGACCCCGCGACCGCTAAAGACGCCAACACATGGTATGTGGCCGGCAAAGGCGCCTTCGACTACGTCAACAACGTGGTCGCCCTCGAGCGTATAACCGGCGAGCTGGACAAAGGCAAAGCCGCAAACGCCGTGCTCGACGGCTTCGTATATCTCCAGACCGCCCTGCCTCTCGACACCATTGTCGATGAAAAGGGCAAGGTCAAGACCAAACACTCCAAGAACATCGTCAAAACTCTCGTTTCCAACTACGACATGGCTCAGAACGCCGGTCTCTGGTTCTACAACGATCTTCACGACTACTCCAACGCCGCCAAGGCATGGGAGTTCCTTTTCACCCTGCCCCAGCAACCCGCTCTTGAAAAAGCCGGTTTGAAAGCATATCCCGACTCCACCATGGGCATGTTCTCATTCTATCAGGGTTGCGCTTTCGCCAGCGCCAACGACAATCCCGGCGCCCTCAAGGCTTTTGAACGTGCCATCAAATATGGCTACAACGACGTAAAGGCCTACGACTATGCCGTGTCGACCGCCACTCAGATGAACGATTATGCCAAGGCCGCTGAAATCGCACAGGATGGCTACAACAAGTACCACAAAGGCAACTTCCTCGGCATCATCGTCAACAACTACCTCAACTCCAAGGAGTTTGACAAAGCCAACCAGTTCCTTGACGAATACATCGCACAGGAACCCGCCAACGGCGAACTCTACTACCTCAAAGGCGTGATCGCCGACAGCCAGAACAATCTTCCCGAAGCTCTCGAGCTTTACAAGAAGGCCACCGAGCTGTCGCCCGAGAACTCTCAGGCACTCATGATGTATGGTGCAAAACTCTGCGAGAAAGCCAACAAGATCGCCGAGGAAGAGAGCAAGGACATCACCCAGGCTCAGTACGACAAAATCAACAACGAGAAAATCTTCCCCCTCTACCGCGAAGCTGCCACCTATCTCGAGAAAGCCTATTCGCTCAACAACGATCTCAAGGCCACTCTCAATGTGCTCCGTTCCATCTACTACCAGCTTAAGGACGAGACCAACATGCAGCGTATCGACCAGCTCCGCGAAGCTGAATAATCACGATTTCATTTCCGCCTGACTCAGGCGGTCAACCCCACCAAGGGCGGTGTGCCGGAAACGGTGCATCGCCCTTGTTCTGTTTCCTTCCGGCTTATACTTAAAAGTAAGTAATTGACACAAAATCCCCCCTCAGAAACGGTCTGAGGCCGATACCTAATATCAGGTAATTTGATACCCTATGTTGGGTATTTTGAATTTGCAGCGCTCCGGGGCATAAATTTATTGGCTATTTTTGCACATCCAATAAGTGCAATGAAAAGTAATTTGTCGAAAATACCGGTACTTTTTTCTCTTGCGATATGCGCTGCCGTCATGGTCTACCCCAACGCGAAAGAGCATACCGACCTGAAATTCGACGCCGCCAAACGCCACACTGATTCAATCGATTCTCTGCTTCTTGCGAATTTCGACCGTGTCGATTCCGCGCGTCGGCAGATCAACCTCGGCGAAGTGGTGGTCACGGCGCGTGAAAGCCGGGGAACCACATCGGCATCGCTCATCGACCGGCAGGCAATGGCACATCTGCAGCCGTCGAGTTTCACCGATCTTGTGGAACTGCTTCCGGGCTATGTGTCAAAAGACCCGGCAATGGGTGAGGCCAATCTCATCCGTCTCAGACAAGCCACACAGAACAGCAACGACGACTACAACACTTCATCGCTCGGCACAGCGTTTGTGGTCGACGGTGTGCCCCTGAGCAGTGCCGCCGAAATGCAGGCTACAGGCGATGCCGACAGGCAGAACCGCCTTTCCACAGGTAAAGGCGTCGACATGCGTCAGCTCTCCACCGATGACATCGAAAGCGTTGAAATTGTCCGCGGCATACCATCGGCAGAGTACGGCGACCTCACATCCGGGCTCGTGAAGATCAAACGTAAATCAGGCGTAACAGGTCTCGAAGCACGCTTCAAAGCCGACATGCAGAGCCAGCTCTTCTACATCGGCAAGGGATTCGGAATGCCAGCCCCAGGCTGGACTGTCAACGTATCGGCCGACTACCTCGACTCCAGGATCGACCCGCGGGACAATCGTGACAACTTCAAGCGAGTCACTTTCTCGACCCGCAGCAATCTCCGTCGCGCTGTCGGCGGCAAGCAGCTCACCTGGGATGCCTCCATAAATTACACCGGAACCTTCGAACGCGACAAAAACGACCCGGACCTCACAGTAAACAACACCATAGACTATTACACCAACTCCATAAACCGTTTCTCGCTAAACAATGCAGTAGCCCTTACACATCCTGCCGGAGGATTCTTCCGGTCGGCATCCTTCACCAGCGGCATCGGTTATTCCACAGAGCATCTTCATCAGGAGAAAACCGTGGCGGCGACCCGCCTCTATCCTCTCCCTGTATCTCTGGTTCCGGGACCCAACGATGTGGGTTTTCTGCCTATGCTTTATATAGGGAATCTCGACGTCTACGGGCGTCCTCTCACCATATTCACAAAGTTATCAGCAGTGGCCGGTTACAGCCACGGCAACATAGCCGGCACACTGAAAACCGGCCTGCAATGGGATTTTTCGAAAAACTATGGCCGCGGCCAGGTATATGACCTCACGCGCCCCATCACTCCGGGCAACACATCGCGTCCGCGGCCCTTTCGCGACGTGCCGGCCATCAACCAGCTGTCGGCTTATGTGGAAAACGAGTCTAATATCAGATTAGGCAACCACACCATACGGATCCAGGCGGGTTTGCGCGAAAGCCAGCTCCTGGGCTTCGACAAACGCTATTACCTCTCGCACCGTGCCTACATCGACCCGCGTGTAAATCTGAAATACACACTCCCCTACCTCATGGTCCACGGCTCGCCCATGGTATTTGAGATAGCCGCGGGAGCCGGATTGCACACTATGCTTCCGGTGGCCGCATACCTGTATCCTGAGCCTGCCTACAACGACTATGTGCAGCTCAACTACTACCATAACAACGAACAGTGGCGCCGCATGAACGTGAAAACTTTTGTCGACGACCGCACAAATTATTCCATCCGTGCTGCCCGCAACTTCAAATGGGAAGTGAGGGGCGACATCTCATGGGATGGCAACAGACTGTCGGTAACATATTTCCGCGAACGCATGAACGATGCCTTCAGATGGGATTCGGAACTGCGCTACCGCACTTATAATCGCTACGACGCCTCAGGCTGGAATCCGGAAGTCAACGGTGTGCCCGACATTGACAAACTCCCCTATGTCAAGGAAACGCGTATAGCATTGCTGAGCACTCCGTGCAACGCATCGCTCATCAAAAAAGAGGGTGTGGAATTTACCCTCTCCACAAAACGCATGCCCGTTGTACGCACCCGCCTTACAGTCAACGGCGCATGGTTCAAAACCACACTTACCAACTCCTCCGGTCAGTGGTACAAACCCACCATCATGGTCAACAACAAGGAGTTGCAATATGCCGGTTACTACAACGACCCCGAAGGCTCGAAGTATCAGTCGTTCAACACCAACTTCACTTTTGACACCGACATTCCAAGCCTGAGGCTCAACATCTCTCTCTCGGTGCAGAACATGTGGTTCACCTCAAACCAGACTCTTCCGCGCTCGGGCATCCCCCTGGAATATGTCGATATAGATGGCGTAACACATCCCTGGACCGACCTTGCCGCCGCCGATCCGTATCTTAAGCAACTTATCCGCACATATTCCTCGTCGGCATTCGACGAACGCCGGGTGCCAGCGGAATCCAACTTCAACCTCAAGGCCACGAAAAAGCTGTGGAACGACCGGCTGGGCATAGCCCTTTACGTCAACCGCTTGCTCAGCATCGCCCCCGACTATTATGTCACAGGTATTCTCCAACGCCGCTATTCTTCGCCCTATTTCGGCATGGAGCTTAATCTGAAACTCTGAATCAACTCAATCATAATAAATCATCAAAATGAAATCTACATCACGTTTACTCCTCCTGTCGGCAGTGGCGCTCGGATTTACCGCCTGCTCCGACAACGATGACCTCCCGCAGGAAAACACCTCTAAGGTTATCACTGTCGATTCCTCGTTTCCCGATTCTTTCGTTCAGGACAAAGCCCTGATTACATCCAGAGGCGACTTCACTCTTTCGTTCACTGAACTCAACAGCGGCAAAAAGACCGAATTCACTGTCAACCCCGACGCCGCCACATCCACAATCAGCCTCCCTGTCGGAATATACGACTATACCGGAGAATTCCCTTACACTGTCAGCATAGACGGCATCAGCAAAGATAAACTACTCCGGTGCGTCGGCAAATCGGTGACTGTAAACTCCGACGCCACCGTAAATTTAGACTGGTTTGCGGCATCGACATCCACCGAAGGGTTTGTCATTGCCGAGATTTATGCCGCCGGCTCACCAAACGCCGCAGGCACCGGCGGTCTGAAAGACACCTTTGTCCGCATCTACAACAATTCCGATGAAACCCTCTACGCCGACGGTCTCGCCATAGTGGAATCAGACTTTGTCAATGCCAAGGCCAGCAATCACAAGATTCTCACCGGAGCCAACGACCGCAATAAGAATTTCACTGCCGGTGTTGTCTGGGTGATACCCGGCGCAGGCAAGGATGTCCCCGTAGAGCCTGGCAAATCCATCGTTATCTGCGATCAGGCAATAAACTGGGGTGAGCAGGTCGACGGTGCCCTCGATCTCACCGGCGCCGATTTCGAATGGTATGACGATCATAAACTCGACACCGACAATCCGCAGGTCGCCAACATGCTGAAATGGTTCAGCTATTCCAACACCATATGGTTGATTTCGAATCAGTGCAACCGCTCGTATGCCATCGTGCGCATGCCCGAGGGTATGACAGTGGAAAAATATCTCGCCGGCTACAACGGCGCCTATGACTACGTTCACGCAGTTACCGCCACGCAGCTGCACAAAGAAAAAGCGATGCTCATTCCCAATGAATGGATTCTCGACGGTGTGAATCTCGGCGATGCTGAAAACTTTGTCAGAGGTGCTCTCGGGGTAGCCTTAGACGCATCCTATGCCTGCATTTCGTCGAAAGGCAAAGATCCCGCCCGCTTCGGCAAAGCTTTCATTCGCAAAACGCAGATGAAACTTGCCGGCCGTGATATTCTTCAGGATACCGACGACAGTGCAGCCGACTTCACTCTGTCAAAACCCACCCTTTTGAAATAAGAGCTTGTTTAATAATATGTCTATTCCTAAAGGAACAGTAATATTCATCCTTTCAGTTTTCGCTGCGGCTCCATTGAAGGTAGCCGCAGCGGGAACTGTGGTTTCCGATTCCACAGCCCTTTCACCGGTGGATAAAATCACTTATTTGTCGTCGTTGCCTGCACATTTCTCCATCGCGGCGGCACAAGCCATGCCGGCATCCATGCCATATCTGGCTCCTTTCAGTTTCACAAGTGTCAGTCTCGGAGGGGTATGGGAATCGGCAGGCAACACCCTGATTGCGGAACATGGCACCGGACAGCTTTGCGGCTCGGTCGATGCACGCAGTTATCGGAAACTCTCCTCTGCGACCACCGTCTGGGGATATGCTGATTTCACAGCGGGTAAACTGCGCGACATAGCCTGGAGCAATTCAGCCGATTATGATCTCACAGGCCCCTATGTTTTCGGCGACTCTGTGGGAGGAGATCTCGTCCGCCGGCAGTACAAATTTTCAGGGGGCTATGCAGGGAGCAAAGATTACTGGAGCTGGGGAGTGGAAGCAGCTTATCGCGCCGGTCTCGACTATCGTGCCCGCGATCCCCGCGATAAAATCGTGGTCTCCGACCTTAAAGGCAAGATATCGGCTTCACGCCGTATCGGAGCCTCTCCGTTTGCCGTCGGCCTCGGCGGAGGCATACGTGTTTATAATCAGACCGCAAACGTGGAGTTTTACAATCCCCTGTCGGATATCACCATGTACATGATGACCGGGCTGGGCACCACCTACAGGCGATTTTCGGGCAACAACGGTAAAAACACAGCGTACACCGGCTTTGGTTGGGATGTCACCGCTTCGTTTTTTCAGACTGTCAGCCAGCCCGACCGATTCTTTGCTAATCTCGGATGCGGCAATATGCACATGCGGCAGTTTCTGCGCGATTTCAACAATCTTGAGTTAACCTTCACCGACACATTCACAGGCGATCTTCACGCCGGATTTCTGCTCAACACCGACGGCGATGCATCGCGCTTCTCGGGAATCAGCTGGGGTGCCGAACTCCGGGTGAGCTATTCCGGTCGCAAAGGTACCGAGAATATTCTCGGTTCTTCATCAGATAGCTATCCCAAAATCGGCGAGCGGCAAAACTATACCCGCGAAATCGCCGACTTCCGACTGTCGCTCCCCGTTAAAAAAAGAATCACCCCGTCAGACCACCTGTGCATAAGCATAGACGGAGCATTCGGCTCATATCTCGAGCAGACCGACGATCCGTTCCGACGAATCCGCAACACATCTGCAACCGGCGGGATTTACACCCGATGGCTCCACCACTTCCGATCGGGTGTAGCCATGACTCTCGAGGGGAACGCATCGTATAGAGCGACCTCTTCCTCCAACCGGTTACAGAATGTCGACCTAAACGAATCTCCGGGGGAAGCCTGCCTGCACAACGCACGCGTCCTTTCAGCCGACGTAGTCTCCGGTAGCGCATCTGCATCGGTGGCTATCCCCATGAAAGATAATGTGGCGCTGACAACCTCGCTTGCATGGCGATGCAACGCCCTGTCCGGCGGTCTCGGCACAGCCAATAAGCTTGTCCTATCTATAGGAATCATTCTGTGACCATCACTAATGAAAACAGTTTCACCCATCCACACAGCACTTAAAGCCCTTAAATAATGGAAAGTGTAATTTCGGTTAAAAATCTTACCCAACGCTATGGCCGGGGGCGCATCATCTATCGCGACCTGAGTTTTGAGGTGCCAAAAGGAAGTATCCTCGGACTTCTCGGCAAAAACGGTACCGGCAAAACCACCACCATCAACATCCTCATGGGTTTTCTGACCCCCCAGTCGGGCCGTTGCGCCATATTCGGCGAAGATATTACCACCATGACAGCCGCCACCCGCGCACGCATAGCACTGCTACTCGAGGGGCATGTGCAATACTCTTTCATGACCATCTCGCAGATAGAGAAATTCTATTCCCGCTTTTATCCCCGATGGAATCCGGCCGCTTACTATGAACTAATGGCAAAACTTAAGGTTTCGCCGGGGCAGCAAATATCTTCGATGTCCAACGGCCAGCGCTCGCAGGTAGCCCTCGGCCTTATCCTTGCACAAAACGCCGACCTTCTTGTGCTCGACGATTTTTCACTCGGCCTTGACCCCGGCTACCGCCGCCTCTTTGTCGATTATCTCCGCGACTATGTGAAGTCGGAAAACAAGACTGTCTTCATGACCTCCCACATAATCCAGGATCTCGAACGTCTGGTCGACGACTGCATTATTCTCGACTATGGCCGCATCCTCACCCACCGAAGTGTGGATTCACTCATGAAGTCGCTGCGCCGGTTTACCTACACTCCCGCCGATGCTTCGGAAAAACTTCCCGAAAATGTCGAAGGCATCTACAGCCCCTGGCAGAACCGCGACAACCGCGAGTTTTATGCATTCCTCGACGATAACGACGCTTTAAAACTTCTGCGCGACAGCGGTATGACCCCCGTCGGTCTCAAATCCGAAGCCGTTCCCTCGCTCGAAGACGCCTTTATCGGTCTAACCGGAAAATACTGATTCGTCATGTACAAAGCACTCCTACATAAAGAAATAATCAAAACCGGACGCGCCTTTTGGGTGTGTCTGGCACTGGCCATATTCTTCACCGGCTACGCCATTCTCGGCATCAACCGCGTGATCGCCACTCACGATGCAGCTCATGTGTGGCTCATCATGCTCATGAAAGACCAGACTTTCATTGACTCCATAAAGTATGTGCCGCTGCTTTGCGGGCTCATTATCGGCATTGCGCAGATGACTCCCGAGATGCAGCAGCGCCGGCTCAAGCTCACTCTGCACCTGCCGGTATCACCGTTGCGTCTGATGCTGACGATGCTGATGGCCGGAATAGCGGAATTGACCCTGATCTATCTGCTCATGATCGCAGTAATCGCCATATATTATAGCGGAATCATCGCACATGAGATGACACAATCAGTGATCTTCACTTCATTCCCATGGTTCCTGGCCGGATATACCGCCTATCTGTTCACGGCGGCTGTATGTCTCGAAGGCACATGGCGCCGACGCATCGTGCTGTCGCTTATGGGCACTGCCGTTGTGTATTGCTACTTCATGCAGCCGGCGCCCGGCGCCTACAACAGCATTCTCCCCGCAGCCGCGGCTTTCACAATTCTCCTCTTACTTCTGAGCTTCGTGTCGGTCAACCGATTCCGACAGGGCATGATTGATTAATTCACCGACACTGCAACAATGAAAAAATTCTCAACAGCAATCCTTTTTGCAGTAGCCATAGCAGTGCTCAGCTGGTTTCTGCCATGGCTTTACGCAGTCTGCACCCCCTCGGCATCAAATGAGCCATTCCTCGGATTTTCCCCGGTCAGCGGACAATGGGTTTCAAGCCTTACCGTCTCCGGCGAAAAACCTATCATCACTCACCTTGCACCCTTTGCTGAGTATGGCGACAAGGGCGAACCGCTCACCGCCGATCAGCGCGATTCCCTGCTGCCTCAGATGTATTACCGTCAGCTAAGCACCCACGACCGTCTGCCCGACTCCATAGCCGGGCAGGAAGCGTCAATGCACAATCTGCGTTCCCACGAGGCTAATTTCCGCGTCACTCCCCGCGAAATCAACAAAGTAACCCCGGGAATATATCTGATGATGGAATCCATGCCCTTACGCGTTGACCTCTCCGACCCTGAAGAGGCTTTCCGCATGACTCCCGAAGGCATAGAATTTATCAAAATAGCTGGAAACGAGATTAATCACAAACGTTCGTGTCGATTCTCCAAGGCTCTGAAATCTAAAGGCTTCGCATTCCCGGGGAAAGATTTTTCGGCCAACGTCACGTCACGCAAACCCTACGATGAAGGGTATCTGATAGTCGACTCCGAAGGCTCCCTGTTTCATGTTAAACAACAGGCCGGCCGCCCGTTTGTGGCACGCATCAATCTTCCCGACAGTGTTAAAATCAAAAAGGCATTCATCTGGGAAGAATCAGACCGCGACCTGCTCGGATATGCAATAGATACCGACGGCCGTTCCTACCTGTTGCTAACCGATGGCCACCGGGCCGTTCCATTCCCCGCAGAAGCCGGCACTGTCGACCCGGAAAAGGAATCAATCCTGATAATGAGCAATCTGTTTAACACCGTGGTGCGCATATCGTCGAAAGATGCAGGCTCGCACTGGATGGCATTTGAGCCTTACACTCTGAAAATGCTCGGGAAATATACCGTACCGAAAGAATATTCAGCAACCGGTGCCGTTTCTAAATATATATTCCCCTATGTGCTCTCTTTTGTGTCAACCAACGATTCCCTTGCCTATCCCCGGTTGACCGGTTTCTCAGCCAAAGCCCTGCCGCTCAATTGCGTGCTCGCGCTTGTGCTCCTTTTTCCGGGAATGCGGAGGAAAGTCCCACTCCTGAAATGGGGAGCGCTACTTACAGTGCCTTTCGGCATCTTCTCCTTCATCCCGTTTATGATTCTCACAGACAAATAAACAACCATAAACCAATAGAAATGAAAAAGAATCTTATCCTTGGCGCTATCTGCGCTCTGTTCCTGACCGCTCTGTCGGCATGCTCCGGAAACTCCAAAGGCAACGCTGACGACACCGCCGACATTCTCACTGTCGACTCCGTGATGGTTGCACCCGATTCATTCGTCGGCAAGACCGTCACAATCGAAGGTGTGGTTTCTCACCTGTGCAAACATGGTGGCCGCAAAGCATTTATCCTCGGTGGCGACGACAACACCATGCTACGTGCCGATGCCACTCCTGAAATGGGAGGCGCTTTCCCTCAGGAATGTATCCACAAACCTGTCAAAGTCACCGGCGTAATCGTTGAGGAACGTCTCGACGAAGCTGCTGTCCGCGAAATGGAGGCCAACCATGCAGCCATGCAACAGAATGCCGAAGCTCAGGGCGACACATCCGCTGCAAACAAACCCACCGGTTGCGACACCGAACGCAAAGCCGCCGGGCAGGCCGAAATCGAATCTTTCACCGCACAGATGGCCGACTATCGCGCGCGTATCGCCGACCGCAATGCCAAGGAGGGTAAACCCTACCTCTCATTCTATTCGATGAAGGCATCCGCCTACGAAATTCTCCCCGAATAAACTCCGTCACAAAAGCCAACCGGCGCGGAAGTCATATTGTCATGACTTCCGCGCCGGTTAATTATTAGCTTATGCCTGTCAACCTATCAGGTTGTTTATGAAAATGGCAAGGATAGCCAGCGGCGAGAGCCATCGGAGCGAAAATATAATCAGACCGCACAGAATCCGCGGTGCAGGACGAAGCTCGCGGTTGACGGTTGCCCTACGGATAACCCACCCCACGAATATCGACACCAGCATGCCGCCGAAAGGCATCAGGATGTTGCTTGTCACGAAATCAAACAGATCAAACACCGTGAAACCGAATATTTTGAAATCTGACAGCACACCGAACGACATGGCACACACCACAGCAAGAGAAGTGATCACACCCATGGTGAGCAGTGTTGCTCTCCTGCGACTCATCTTCCATTGATCCACACAAAACGAAATTCCCGACTCGCTAAGCGACAACGTGGAGGTGAGTGCGGCAATCAGCAGCAGCAGGAAAAACATGGTGGACCACACCGCGCCAAGCGGCATCATGCGGAATATATCGGGGAAGACCTCGAACACAAGCCGGGGACCGGCAGCAGGCTCCATTCCGAAACTGAACACCGCCGGGAATATTATGGCTGCGGCCATCACGGCGACCAAAGTGTCGAGAACAGCCATTATCGACGCACTCTTCACGATTTTTACATTATCGGGAAAATAACTGCCGTAGACCACCAGCGTGCCCATCCCAATCGACAGAGAGAAAAATGCCTGACCCAATGCCGACAGGAACATAGAGGGTGTGGCCTTCGACCAGTCGGGACGAAACAGAAATTCAAGACCCTCACGGGCACCCGGGAGCAAAAGCGAGTTGACGCCCATGATCAGCAGCAGTACGAACAGCACCGGCATCATCACATTCGACGCTTTTTCGATCCCTTTCCTCACTCCGCGCAAAGCTATGCAGGTGTTGATGGCCATAAGCACCACCGTCCAGAATACACAACGCCATCCCGATGTGAATGAGCCGAACACCTGATGACTGTCGACACTGCTGACGGATGTCAGCCGACCCGTCACCGACTGAAACAGATATTCGAGCGTCCACCCGGCCACCACGGAATAGAAAGCAAGGATCAGCAACGTGCATGTGAGGCCGCAGAATCCCACATAGCGCCAGTAATGCCCTCCACGGGGAGCAAGCTTCTGCATGGCGCCGAAAATATTGTTGCGGCCCGCTTTCCCTATCACGAACTCCGAGCATACCACAGGTATGCCGATCAAAAGCACGCACAGGATATTCACAAGCACAAAGACTCCGCCGCCATTGGCACCGGCTTCATAAGGATAGCGCCAGATGTTGCCCAACCCCACGGCCGAGCCTACAGTCGCAGCTATCACACCAAATTTCGAAGCGAACTTCGGACGATTGTCTGACATGAATTTCGGAAAATAAGTGATTGTCCGGTTGCGAGAAGGCGCATCAAATTGCAAATGCATTGTCAGGACACACCTTCTCTAATTGTTTGTTTTGTGCAAATTTACAAAATAAAATGAAACATACTTGCACATCAAACAAAAAAAGAGTATCAAAATTCAAAATTTAATATCGAATCAATTACAAGAAAAGCCAATTGAGGATTTAGTCAATTCTATGCGGGCGGGGACTTATCACAACTTCAATGCTTGCATAATCGTTATACACCCACTTGGGAAGTAATTTCATTTCGAGAGAATATCACTTCGATTATTATTTATAAGCTTAAACGATTGTCCGAGCAACACTGCGGTTACACGCACCCATCGACTATCGGGATGATTTTGCAGGTAACGATAACCGAGCCATGGAATGTATATGCCTGAGATCAAAGACAATATCGTATAACACCACCACGGCAATATAATCAGATGACTTAGAACTTGTTGTGCTCCGACATTACAATACCAAGACAATAGGAAAATCATGTAGTTGCTTCCTACAAGATGATCAAGAATTTTAATATTATGAGCCTCCATAAGTTTGGCTACACAAATACACATGAATATGCCTATGATAGAACATAACTTGATCCATGGAGTATTTTCAGTGATGAAAAACATAATTGCCCACACCAACACAGCCCCAGACAATATCCATGTAGAGGTCCATGGAATAACTCTGTCTATAACAGAGGCAAAACGGCTGTATAAACACCCTAAAGCAAAATAGAGGCCCAGTTTAATGACTTCATTAATAGAAAAGAACGAGCCATAATCTATTGGAGGAAAGGAATTAAAACAAACAACAACACAAGCAAAAAATATATAGGAGCATTGTTTATGTGGGCTTTTTCTCCAATAGTTATGACAGTATGGCTGAATATCAAGAGAATAAAACTTGCCTGAAGAAACCAGAATAATGGAATTACAAGAGAGTCTGCATAGACAAACGACCGTAACAAAGATTCCATATTCATGTCAATGCTGTCATCGGCTATCCCCGACATTGCAGCTCGGGGCACGAAAGTTACAAGTGTAAGAACAAAAAAAGGAACCAACAGTCGCTTCAGTTTAGTCTTTACAAATGTTTTGATGCCGGGACACCCTGATGCATATCTGATACGGGTAGTATATACCATTAGGAAACCTGACACAAACATAAACAGAGGCATTCGAAAACTATGTAGCATCCTGTAAAGAAGCAACGTTTTTCCTCCTGCCCCGTCAGGGTATTCATGGAAAGAGTGTCCGAGCACAACGAGAATTATGCCTAAAACTTGCAGATACGCTATGAATTTAATAAATTGTTTCATGCCAAATTCAACACTTAGAGCTTGTTTAATAATAAATCCGTCTTAGGATATGAGATCCTATCGGCAACATTTATTATTAAACAAGCTCTAAAGAGCAACCGAAGTTGCAATTGCATTTCCGATTCAGCGGCTTGAGGAGGAGTAGTTGGGAGCCTCTGATGTGATGGCCACATCGTGGGGATGGCTCTCGGCTACGCCCGCGTTGGTGATGCGGGTGAAACGGGCCTTGTGGAGGGCGTCGATGTTGGCGGCGCCGCAATAGCCCATGCCGGCACGAAGACCGCCGAGCATCTGATAGACCACCTCGAAGAGCGAACCCTTGAAAGGAACGCGGGCGGCGATACCTTCGGGCACCAGTTTCTTCACATCGTTTTCACTCGCCTGGAAATAACGGTCCTTGCTGCCCTTCTCCATGGCTTCGAGCGAGCCCATGCCTCGGTAGCTCTTGTATTTACGACCATTGAAAATGATGGTTTCACCGGGCGATTCCTCAACACCGGCCAGCATGCCGCCGAGCATAACGCTGTAGCCGCCTGCGGCAAGAGCCTTGACAATGTCGCCGCTGTAGCGGATACCGCCGTCGGCTATCAGAGGCACACCGGTGCCCTCGAGCGCTTTGGCCACATCGTACACAGCTGACAGCTGCGGCACACCTACACCGGCGATTATGCGGGTGGTGCAGATCGAGCCGGGACCGATACCCACCTTCACGCCGTCGGCGCCATTCTCGACGAGGAATTTCGCGGCTTCGCCGGTGGCGATATTGCCTACAACCACGTCGATTTCAGGATATTTCTCTTTAACGGCACGAAGCACGCCGACAACGCCGGCCGAGTGTCCGTGGGCGGTGTCGATGACAAGAGCATCAACGCCGGCGGCAACAAGAGCGTCGGCGCGCTGCATGGAGTCGGAAGTCACGCCGATGCCGGCGGCGACACGCAGACGGCCCAGCGCGTCCTTGCATGCGTTGGGTTTGTCCTTAGCCTTGGTAATATCTTTATATGTCACGAGACCCACCAGTCGACCATCTTTGTCAACCACGGGGAGCTTCTCGATTTTATATTTCTGGAGGATGTCGGCAGCCTCCTCAAGGTTGGTCGACTGATCGGTGGTCACGAGGTTTTTCGATGTCATCACCTCATCGACCTTGCGGTCGAGGTTACGTTCGAAACGAAGGTCGCGGTTGGTGACGATGCCTTTAAGTATGCGATTCTCGTCGACTACGGGAATACCGCCGATATGGTATTCCTCCATCATGTTTAGGGCATCCTTTACGGTCGAGCCTAAAGTGATGGTCACAGGGTCGTAGATCATTCCGTTCTCGGCGCGCTTCACAGCATGCACCTGACGGGCCTGCTCGTCTATAGTCATATTCTTGTGAATGACTCCGATGCCACCTTCACGGGCAATGGCAATAGCCATCTTGGCCTCGGTGACGGTGTCCATCGCGGCCGAAACCAGAGGTACGTTGAGCACTATGTTGCGGGAGAAACGGGTCTGAAGATTAACACTCTTGGGGAGGACTTCAGAATAAGCGGGAATCAGCAGGACGTCGTCGAATGTCAGACCGTCCATAGCTACCCTATCTGCAATAAATGACGACATATATGGTAACCTTTACGTTCTATATTGCCTGCAAAGTTACTAATTTTTTGCGACATCCCACACCTGTTGACCGCGGTTTTTTTCGCAGAAAATTTCCAATTTCGCAACATTTTGACGGCATTTGGCAGTATAACCGCCTAAGCGATCGGTGGAATTATTCTGATTTTGAACAGTAACTCAACATTTGTTTAATGATACAGCCTCGGGCGTGTCATCACAAAGGTCAGTCCGCGGTATCGTCGTGCGACGCCCAGTCAGGGTCTTCCTCCGCGTCGAAAGCAAGCGGAAGCGGGGGCAGCGGAGCCAGAGCCTCGTTGATTTTTTTGGAGAAAATGGCAAGAGAAAGTGTGTAGAACACCCACTGCCGCAAATTGTCACCTGTGGAAATTTCGGTAAGGACAGCAACCGGATCCTTGCGGAAAGCCTCGGCAAGCAGATCAGTAGCCTGCTCCATCAGTTGCGACGTGGCTTCGTCGGGCATACCTGAAGCATCGCCCTGATAAGGCCAATCCACAGTCAACCGGTATTTAAATCGTGGATTGTCGCGGAATTTCTCAACGTCGGTACGTAGGGTCACAATCACCGTAGCGCCATTTTCACGGCTTTCAGAGGGGTATGTGAGCCAGTTTCCTTGCAGTTCTGTCATTTTTTCGTTTCTATTTTCTGCAAAAATACGAAATTTCGATGGAAAATGCGTAAATTTGTCACTGATTATGATACCAAAATTTCGCCAGTTCATCATCCTCATCATATTTATCGCCGCAGGCAGTCAGGCTGCATTGCGCGGACAGATTAATGCCGAACAGATTGTCAAGGTGGGGCAGAACGCCCTCTATTTCGACGATTATGTGCTCTCCATTCAGTATTTCAACCGTGCAATCGCTGCAAAGCCATATCTTGCGCAGCCCTATTTCTATCGCGCAATAGCCAAACTTAATCTCGAGGATTACCGCGGAGCCGAGGCGGATGCCTCTCTCGCCATCGAACGCAACCCCTTTATTCCCGAAGTTTACGAGGTGCGCGGCGTGGCGCGTCAGAATCTCGGCAAATTCCGTCTGGCAGTGGAGGATTACGACCATGCGTCGCAACTCCTTCCCAATAACCGCAATCTCATGTTCAACAAAGCGCTGGCCCAGCAGCAGATGCATGAGACCGACAGCGCCATGGCCACTTTCAATCATATAGTAGAGATTCATCCAGGATATGCCAACGCCTATGTGGCCCGAGGACGTCTGAAAGCAGAACTGACCGATACCGTTGGCGCGCTGGCCGACCTCGATCATGCCATCGGACTTGACAAGAAACTCCCCTACCCCTATGTGCTGCGCGCTTCCATCGAAATGGCGCATCCCCAAGGTTACGAAAAGGCCGAGGCCGACCTCTCGGAGGCTATCCGTCTGGAACCGAAAGAGAGCGATCTATACGTAAACCGCGCATACCTGCGCTATCATCGCGACGATTTTTTCGGTGCCATGGCCGACTACGACTATGCCGTGCAGGTCGACCCGCTCAACGTAGCCGCAATCTACAACCGGGGGCTGCTGCGAATGGAAACCCGCGACAACGACCGGGCCATCGCCGATTTCTCACGTGTGCTCGAACTGGAGCCTGACGATCACCGCGCACTCTACAACCGCACAATTCTTTATAGCGACACCAGGAACTATACCCGCGCGCTGGCCGATGTCAACCGCCTCATCGAACGGTTCCCCAATCTTCCCGAGGCGTTATTTATCCGCAGCGACATTCATCGGGCAAAGGGGGATATAGCTCAGGCCGAACGCGACTACAAAAAGGCACTCGCCATGGCCAAGGCACTTCCGGCCGAAGGAATTCCGGCTGACAATGGTCCCCGCAAGGGTCTTTCGTCAGGAACAGGACACGGCAACACATCAAATACAAACGGAGGAGATGCGACCGACGCGTCGGACACCTCAGACGACAACGAACTGTCGGCCGAAGCTGTGGCAAGGCGTTTCACAGCCCTGCGCACCATCGACAACGATGTTGACCTGCAGCAGGATTTCGTGAGTCAAGGCATCCGCGGACGTGTACAGGACCGCGACCGCCGCATAACCCTCGAGCCGATGTTTGCTCTCGGCTATTACTCCTCGTCGACCAACAGTGCCACCGACGCCCGCAGCTACATCCGTGAGGTTGACGACCTCAATGCCACCCGCGCTCTCCACTTTATAGTTATGGTCGGCAACCACGGTCTTATTCCGGCCGACGAGTCGCTCCTCAACCGTCATTTCCAGTCGATCGAGCAATATAATATGTTCATCGCCGAGCATGAAGCCCGGGCCGTCGACTTTTTCGGACGTGCCATGGACTACGCAACCTTGCGCAACTATCCCGCCGCCATCGCCGACCTCGACCGTGCCATCGCACTCACTCCCGATTTCGCCCTGGCCTATTTCCAGCGCGGTGTAGCCCGCGCCGAAGAGGCCGCGGCATCGGGGAGCAGCCAGGAGAGCGGCGCCTCCAATTCGTCGCCGCTGCTCGGCGGTGTGCAGGGCACACCCGCTGCTCTGGATCTCAGAATGGCCATAAGTGATTTCGACCAGGCTGCCAAACTCTCGCCTCAGCTGGCATTCGCCCACTACAACAAAGCCAATGCCCTTGTGCAGCTCGGCGACCTCACCTCGGCACTGTCGGCCTACCGCCGCGCCATCGAAATCAAGCCTGACTTCGGAGAGGCATATTACAATCTCGCATACGTATATTTCCAGCTCGGCAACCGCGCGGAAGGTTCCGCCAACCTGTCGAAGGCCGGCGAACTCGGGGTCGTTCCATCGTATAATTTACTTAAGCGAATGCACTAATGCCTCGGCGCATCGTTCGCCATCGATAGCGGCCGACACGATGCCTCCGGCATATCCGGCGCCCTCACCGCAGGGATATAGCCCTTCAAATCCGATATGTGTCAGCAACTCGGGATCGCGGGGGATTCGCACAGGCGACGACGTGCGCGTCTCGGCTCCGATCACGGCAGCATCGGCTGTGAGATAGCCGCGGCTCTTGCGACCGAACTCACGGAAGCCTTCGCGAAGACGGTCGGCGACAAACTGAGGAAGCAGTTGGTCGAGACGTGCCGGATGCACACCGGGAGCATAGGAAGTCGACGGCAGCGACTTCGACGGCTTTCCATTTACAAAATCTGTAAGCCGCTGGGCAGGCGCATTCTGTCCTCCTTCGGCATCCTCCGAAAAGCGTCGCTCAATATCTTCCTGAAACGCCATCACTTTGAGCGCCCCGAAATTGTCATAATCCGTGAGATCTTCGGGAAGCACCTCCACTACCATGCCTGAGTTGGCCCACTTAGTGCCTCGCGATGCGGGCGACATGCCGTTTACAACCAGTTGGCCGGGTGCAGTGGCTGCCGGAATGATGAATCCGCCGGGGCACATGCAGAATGAATACACTGCCCTTCCGCCTACTCTTGTAAGCAGCGAATATTCGGCAGGGGGCAGATAACGGCCACGTCCCCCGGGATTGTGATACTGGATAGAATCGATAAGTTGCTGGGGATGCTCCACACGCACCCCCACGGCTATGCCTTTCGGCTCTATGGCTATGCCGGCTCTGTCGAGAAAACGGTATACATCGCGTGCGGAATGTCCTGTAGCAAGTATCACCGGACCGTCGACACGTTCGTCCCGGGCCGTGACCACACCCGTCACCCTATTGCCGTCGAGCACAAGCGATTCCACGCGGGTGCCGAACCGCACCTCGCCGCCGCATCTCAGGATGGTATTACGCATGCCTCGTATCACCTGGGGCAGGCGGTCGGTGCCGATATGCGGATGCGCGTCGACCAGAATATCCTCCTTGGCTCCGTGCTGCACAAAAATGTTGAGAATTTTCTCTACCGACCCGCGTTTCTTGCTGCGGGTGTAGAGTTTACCGTCGGAATAGGCTCCGGCGCCACCCTCTCCGAAACAATAATTGCTGTCGGGATCTACAACATTCTCACGCGAGATACGCGCCATATCCTTACTGCGTTCCTCCACGCTCTTGCCTCGCTCGAGCACCACAGGACGCACCCCCTCCTCGATAAGCCGGAGGGCGGCGAAAAGTCCTGCCGGTCCGGCGCCGACAATCACTGCCGACGGAGCATCGGCAGGCAGCGGTTTATACTCGACCGGCGTGGCAAGAGTATCTTCGGGAGCCTCGTCTACGTAAACGTCGACTGAAAGATTCACCATCACTCGACGCTGACGCGCATCGATCGACCGACGGGTCACTCTCACCTCGGTGAGGCGGTTGACATCAACTGCAATCTGCGACGACACTTCGGCGCTCAGACGCATCGGATTATAAGCAATTTCGGGGGCGACCCGCAGCTGAAGGGTATGTTTTGACATGTCGAAATATCGTTAGGCGTGACGCAGACGCATCTCACGGTTGTGCCTGCGGTTCATAAATATCAGAGTTGCAAGCGCCACCACGAAGGCCAGGAAATCGGAACCGCTCATCGACACCCAGACGCCATCGATGCCAAACCAGCGCGGGAGGGTCCACAGGAATGGCAACAGGAACAGCAACTGACGGGTGAGCGACAGGAAAATCGAAAGCCCCGGCTTGCCGATCGACTGGAAATAGTTCTGAATCACTATCTGGCAACCGACCACGGGATAGACTATGAAATATATGCGGTAGCCTCGCACCGCAATGTCAATCAGCTCTTGGTCGGTGGTGAAAAGCCCCGTCATAGCTTCGGGGAAACACTCCGATACAGCCCAGCCCAGAGTGGTGACAGCCACCCCTATCCAGATGCCGATGCGCAGCGTGCGCTGCACTCGATCCCACTGGTTGGCGCCATAGTTGAAACCGAGAATAGGCTGCATGCCCTGTGTGACGCCAAACACCACCATCACGAAGAACATTGTGGTGCGGTTGACAATGCCGTATGCGCCCACGGCAAGGTTGCCGTCGACACCGCCATAGGTGAGCAGAGCCATGTTGAGAAAAACCACCACCACGCATGCCGTGGTATTCATCAGAAAGGGCGACAGACCTATGGAGTAGATTTTCTTTATTATCGACGGAGTGAACCAGCGGTTGTGACGATCGAAATGCACAAAACTTTTCTTTGAGCAGAAATGCAGCACCACCCAGCAAAACGCCGTAAACTGGCCGCAGACCGATGCGAAGGCTGCGCCGCCGATTCCCCATTTGAACTTATAGATGAAAATCGGACAAAGCACGATATTCACACCCACGGAAAGCAACGCTGAAACCATAGCCTTGCGGGGATAGCCTGTGGCACGCATAAGGTTGTTCAGCCCTATGAACACATAGGCTATGGGAGTGCCGAGCAATATCACACGCATGAATTCGCGGGCGTAAGGGAGCATTTCGGGCGTAGCGCCGAACAGTGTCAGCACATCGTCGAGGAAGATAAACGTGAGACCGCCGAAAACCAACGAATGAATCAGGCAGAGCACCAGCACATTGTTTATTACATCGGTGGCTTTCGACATCTCTTTCTGCCCCAAATAGATTGAACTGATGGTGGCGCCTCCGACAGCGATAAACGTGCAGAAAGCTATCACAAGATTCATCAGCGGGAACGTGATGGCAAGGCCGGCGATGGCCATGGCTCCTACGCCGCGGCCTATGAAAATACTGTCGATTATGTTGTAGAGCGACATGGTGACGGCAGCGATAATCGCCGGCACCGAATATTGCATGAGCAGCTTTCCTATGGGCAGCGTGCCCAGCGACATGGGATTGCGTGAGTCTGTTATGTCAGTTTTGTGGTCTGTCATGCTGTGAGCATTTGTTTTATGTGCGGAATGTTAGTAACTTTGCATTCCAAAACCACTTTGCAGTTGTAGAATGAAAGATTTCAAGGCAGCCCTGTTTGATCTCGACGGCGTACTGATCGACAGCGAAACCCTTTACACCGAGTTCTGGCGCCGTGTTGGCGAGGAGCATCATCTGCCATCACCCACGTTTGCACAGGACATCAAAGGCACCACTCTCAACGATATTCTCGAAACTCATTTCTCAGAGCCTGAGGTGCGCGAATCCATCAACCGGCTGCTGCACCAGTTTGAAGACGAAATTGTGTATCCCGTGTTTCCGGGCGCGCTGGAATTTGTCGACTCGCTTCGGGACCGCGGTGTGCGCACTGTGATTGTCACCAGCAGCGACAATCAGAAGATGGAATATCTCTTTGCCCAGCACCCCGATTTCCAAGAGCATTTCGACGCGCTGGTCACAGCCGCCGACGTCACCCACTCGAAACCTCACCCCGAACCATATCTGACCGGAGCGCGGAAAGCGGGTGTCGACCCTGCCGACTGCGTGGTCTTCGAGGACTCATTTCAAGGGCTGGAATCGGGCCGACGCGCCGGAGCTTTTGTGGTGGGCATCGCCACCACAAATCCGGCGGAATCGCTCGAAGGGAAAGCAGATCTGATCGTCGGTTCGCTCGCCGAACTTATCAACAGGCTTTGAAACTCATGTCGAGCCCCTTCACCGAATGGGTGAGCGCACCCACCGAGATGAAGTCGACACCTGCCTCGCCGTAGTCACGCAGAGTATCAAGAGTGATACCGCCCGAAGACTCCGTCTCGGCCCGGCCATCGACAAGAGCCACAGCCTCGCGGGTCTGAGCGGGAGTGAAGTTGTCAAACATTATACGGTCGGCTCCTTCGGCCAATGCCTGGCGGATTTCGTCGTTGTTGCGGGTCTCGACTTCGATTTTCAGATCTTTGCCGTTGGCTTTCATCCATTCACGGGCAGCTTTCACAGCCTGCGGTATGCCTCCGGCAAAATCCACATGATTATCTTTGATCAGAATCATGTCGAACAGCCCCATGCGGTGATTGGCTCCGCCGCCGATCTTGACAGCCTCCTTCTCGAGTATGCGCAGGCCGGGGGTAGTCTTACGGGTATCGAGCACTTTGGTTTTCAAACCTTTGAGACGTTCCTGATAACGGGCGGTCTGGGTGGCGATACCGCTCATGCGCTGCATGATGTTGAGCATGATGCGTTCGGTCTGGAGCAGAGAGCGCACTGTGCCCTCCACCTTGAAAGCGATGTCGCCGGGTTTCACGTGAGCGCCGTCGCCGATATAGACGGTCATCTTCAGCGAAGGATCGAATTTCTCAAACACCTTGCGGGCGATCTCGACACCGGCCAATATCCCCTCCTCTTTCACGAGCAGATGCTGCGCGCCCATCTCGTCGGCGGGAATGGTTGAAAGGGTGGTGGCGTCGCCGTCGCCTACATCTTCGGCGAATGCCAGCGTAAGAAGCTGGTCGATAAGTTCATCGCGGGTTTTCATATCTTTTTTCGTTTACGCTGCTAAACAATCAGTTTCACTCTGCAAAATTACTCAAAAATCGGCAATACGACAAATGAAAATAACACTTATGGTGGTGGGCAAGACCACTCAGGCACCCGTGCGGACGCTTATTGATGAATACTCACGGCGCATCAGCCGTTACAATCCTTTTGAGATTCTTGAACTGCCCGATGTAAAGACATCCCGGAAGCTTACTGAGCAGAAGCAGAAAGAAATGGAGGGGGAGATGATGCTTCAGCGCATACAGCCGGGCGATTTCGTGGTACTACTCGACGAACACGGACGCGAACTGACCTCACGCGAATTTGCCGCCGACATCGAAAAGAAGAGTGTCACCGTGCCGCGCAATCTGTGGTTTGTAGTCGGAGGCCCCTACGGTTTCTCTCCCGAAGTCTACGCCAGAGCCAATCAGCAGCTGTCGCTGTCGAAGATGACATTTCCCCACGAAATGGTGCGGGCATTTTTCACCGAACAACTCTACAGGGCTTTCACCATCCTGCGCAACGAGCCGTATCACCACGACTGATCAGCGTTTCCAGAACTGAGGCATCAGCAGCAACAGCACGGTGAAAATCTCCAGACGGCCCGTGAGCATCAGCAGCGACAGCACCCATTTGGCCGAATCGGGCACCACCGAGAATATCGAGCCCTCAAGCGACAGGTGGGCGTCGACGCCGGCATTGCTCACACAGGAGAAAGCCGCATAGAAGGCTTCGCCGGCTGTCAGCTGTTCGCAGAGAAGTGCCACCAGAGATCCGCCTGCAACTATCACAAAGATATACAGCCCTAAAAACACGCCGATTTTATTAATTATTTCGGGAGAAATGGTGCGACCATTATTCTCGACAGAGAGTATATGGTTGGGGTAGACGCAGCGGGTAAGTTCGTTCCGCGAATTTTTCCAGAACATGAGTATACGGTCGAGCTTCGCACCGCCTGAGGTGGAACCGGCGCACGCGCCGCTGAACATTATCAGCATTGTAAGGCCGAGCAGGAAAGGTCCCCAGTTGTTGAACCCCGCCGAAGTATACCCTGTGGATGAAATCATGGATACAATCTGGAACAGCGGCTCTATGGTCAGATTCTCCACCGTGTTGGGGACATCGTCGTTATAATAGAGCGATATGTCGAACACCACGAAGAGCACCACGATGGTCCACACGTAGAATCGGAAAATCTCGTTGTGCCAGACAGCCCTAAGTTGTCCGGTCGACACTCTGAATATCAATGAGAAATTCACGCCGCCGATAAACATAAAAATCACCGTGACGATTTTCACATAAAGCGAGTTCCATGAATTGATCGACTGCTCGGTGGTCGAGAACCCTCCCGTCGACATTGTCGACATGGCATGACAGATACTGTCGAACAGGTTCATCGGTCCGATGACATTCAGCACTACAAGAGCTATTGTCAGCAATGTATATATCAGCCACAGACGTTTGGCCGTGGCACTCACGCGCGGGCGCAGTTTTTCATGAGTAATGCCGGTAACTTCGGCGTTGAACATCTGCATCCCCCCTGACGAGTTGAGCATCGGGAGCACCGCGAGTGTGAAAAGAATGATACCCATGCCCCCTATCCACTGCATCAGCGAACGCCACAGGTGCAGCCCGTAGCCTATCTCCGAAGTCTGCGTCATGGTAGTGGCTCCTGTGGTGGTAAATCCCGACATCGACTCGAAAAAGGCCTGCGAGAAGGTCAGATGCGAATGGCACAGCAGAAATGGTATCAGGCCGAAAAATGAAAACACCACCCACACCAACGACGTAAGCAGAAATCCCTCGCGCTTTCCCATATCGTAGCGGTGCGGGCGGATGAGGGTGGAGGTCAGGACGCCTGTGCCTATGGTCACAAGAATGGAAACCACATAGGGCAGCAACGGCTCGGAATACAAGGCCGCCGTGATGAGCGGGAAGACCATAAACGCTCCCTCGATCATCAGAAGCCATCCGAGAACCCTGACGAGCATGCGCCAGTTGACAAGTGTGTATCGCCTAACCATCTTTTCGGGTGTCAGTTGAAAAGTTTCTCTACCTTGTGGATGGCGCCCGACAGACTGAACACCAGCACGTGGTCACCGGGAAGAATCTGTGTGCGGCCGGTGACGAGCATGCCGTGTCCGTCACGGATAAGACCCGCAAGGGTCATCTCGCGGAAAAGTTTCAGTTCCATCACGGGTGCGGAAGTAATTTTCGACCCGGGACGTGCCTCGATTTCTGCCACCTCCGCATCGGCCAGAGCCATGAACTTGGCCGAACTTTCATCCTCGGCCAGCAATATCTGGAAGATTTTACTCGAGGCCAACAGCTTTTTATTGATTACGGTGCCTATGTTAAGCCCCTCGGCCTCGGAAATGAACTGGATATTCTCCACTTCGGCCACGGTCTTGTCGACTCCAAACTCCTTGGCTGTCAGACATGCAAGGATATTGGTCTCGGAGAACTCCGTGAGGGCGACAAAAGCATCCATGTCGGATATGCCTTCCTCGCGCAGAGTGTCGTTGTTACGCGCGTCGCCATGGATGATATTCACCTTGGCGCCGGCACACTGCTCGGGCAGCGACCGGCACAGATCGAGATCATTCTCTATGATTGTGAGGTTGAACTTGTCGGAAGCGATATGAGCCAGCCGCACCGATATGCGGCCCCCACCCATAATCATCACATTGCGCACCCTGAAATCTTTCTTACCGCAGAGTCGACGCAACTCGTCGACCGACTCTTTGCGGGTAGTGAAATAGAGGATGTCGCCCGACCGGATTTCGTCATCTCCGCGGGGAATCAGGGTCTCATGCCGCCGCTTTATGGCCGACACATGGAAAGTATGCTCGCAGAAAGTGAGGTCGCGAAGTTTGCGGCCGATTAGCTGGGCGCCGTCGCTGACACGCACGCCTACCAGTATCAGTTCGCCATTGTGCAGTTCAAACCAGTTGCGCGCCCACGGACGTCTGAGCGCCTGACAGATCTCCTGAGCCGCAAGATATTCCGGATAAATCAGATGGTCTACGCCGTTTGCCGAGAAAAACTCGCGGTTCGCGGGATCGATGTATTCGTAGTTGTCGATACGCGCCACTGTTTTGCTCGCTCCGAGACGCCGCGCTATCGAGCAGGCCACAAGATTTGTGTTCTCGTAAGGAGTGACGGCAATGAAAAGGTCGCAGTCTGCATCGACGCCGGCACGATGCTGGTCGGCAAACGATGTCGGCGATCCCACACATGTCATCAGATTGTAGTTGGAATCAAGACGTGCGAGACGCTGCTTGTCGCGGTCGAGCACTATTATGTCCTGCTCTTCGCGGGAGAGCAGTTTGGCAAGATGCGAGCCTACTTCTCCGGCTCCGGCAATCACTATTTTCATAAAGCGCTCTGAATGATAGTATTATTTATCTACCGATGTCTCGGTCTGAAACTGTTTCTCCGCCACGAATTCTTTAGCGGCAGCGGCTATCGACTGTGAGTCCATGCCGCACAGACGCCGCAGCTCGGCCACGGAGCCTTGAGCGATAAAACGGTCGCCGACACCTATTTTTTTAATAGGTAACCGACCGTAGCCCTCCTGAATCAGGAAATCGGCTACAGCAGAGCCAAGTCCGCCGATTACAGTGCCATCCTCGACAGTTATGATTGCCACACCCTTGGCTGCTGCCTCGCGCAGGAGGGTTGTGTCAAGCGGTTTCACGAATTTCATGTCGTAATGGGCGGCATCGATGCCTTCGGCTTCCAGCTGTTCGATTGCCTTTCGCACTTCCGCGGCGATAGGCCCTGTGGAGATGAAAACAATATCGGAACCTTCGCGCAGTTTTTCGCCACGTCCGATTTCAAGTATGCGGGGAGCACCGTCAGCAGAGATTCCCTCCCCTTTTCCACGCGGATAACGGATGGCAAAAGGACCGTCGTAGGCCGCGGCGGTATGCATGAGATTCCGCAGCTCGGCTTCGTTGCGCGGACTTGCTATTACCATGCCTGGAATAGAGCGCATATATGCCAGATCGAACAGCCCGTGGTGCGTCACTCCATCCTCACCAACCAGCCCAGCGCGGTCGATACAGAAGGTTACGGGGAGTCGCTGAATGGCTACATCGTGGATTATCTGATCATAACCTCGCTGCAAGAACGAGGAATATATGGCTACAAAAGGTTTCAGACCCTCCTTTGCGAGCCCTCCGGCAAATGTCACGGCATGCCCTTCCGAGATACCCACATCGAACACTCTATGTGGCATCTCTTTCTGAAGCACCGAAACCGATGTACCCGACGGCATGGCGGCTGTGATGCCCACAATTCTGCGGTCGGCACGTGCTATCTCCAGCAGAGTGTCGCCAAACACATCCTGGAATTTCGGCGAGGTTTCGGGCTCATCCTCGGCATCCCTCCGGCCTGTGACAGGGTCGAAACGGCCCGGAGCGTGCCATACAGCCGGATTTTTCTCGGCCGGAGCATAGCCTTTGCCCTTTATGGTCTTCACATGCAGCAGTTTGGGGCCTTTCATGTCCTTGATGTCGTTGAGCACCCGGATGAGGGCATTTACATCATGGCCGTCAACCGGTCCGAAATAGCGAATATCAAGGCCTTCGAATATATTCTGCTCATTCAGCAACAGCGATTTCAACGAATTGTTGAAACGGAGCACGGCACCCTTGCCGCGGTCTCCCACCAGACGGAGTTTCCGCAGCAACTTGTAGAACTTATATCGCAGCCTGTTGTAGCGCGGGCTGGAGTTGATCTGCGCCAGATAGCTGTGGAGGGCACCCACATTGGCGTCAATCGACATGTTGTTGTCGTTGAGGATTATCAGCAGATCGTTGGTGGTGTTTGCAGCGTTGTTGATACCTTCGAACGCAAGGCCTCCCGACACGGAAGCGTCGCCGATAACGGCCACCACGTGTCGCTCGGGGGTGTCGTTGTTCATCGCTGTAGCCACGGCCATTCCCAATGCAGCAGAGATGGAGTTGGATGCGTGTCCTGCCATGAAGGTGTCGTATTCGCTTTCGTCGGGATTGGGAAACCCGCTGAGACCGTTGAACCGACGGTTAGTGGCAAACGCATCGCGGCGCCCGGTCAGCAATTTATGTCCGTAGGCCTGATGGCCCACATCCCATACAATGCGGTCGTAGGGAGTACGGAAAACATAGTGCAGCGCCACAGTAAGCTCCACTGCACCCATGCTCGAAGCGAAGTGTCCCGGATTTTCTGAAAGTGAATCAATGAGAAAACGACGTATGTCGGCACACACTTCGGGCAGGCGGTTCTGCTTTAGCGCGCGCAAGTCGTCGGGAGAATCAATTTGGCTCAGAAGCGGATATGATTCACTTCCCGTTGCTTTTTCTCTGTTTGTCATTCCTGATATATTTCTTGTAGAGCGGCACGAAAATGCATATTCCGGAGGCCACTATCGGAAAAACTGTGATAAGATTGATTGGAGTGCCGGCCGCTATCATCCTGGCAATCAGCACACCGCAGCACAATGCCCACAGCAGGCCGACAATGACAAATCTGATAACAACCGATGTTTTCATCTCCTGGTTCCCTTGTTCTTTTTCTGTTTAGAAGTCGAGATTAACACGCAAAATAAGCAGCAGACCTATGTCACTTTTTCGGAACGGGAGGAAGCCCCTCCGGCTTATCGTTGCTATCTTTCGCTGCATGAGTTTCAGTTTCAGACGCAGCAGTGTCGGCGTCGGGAGTGGCGTCAGTAGGTTCCACATCCTCGATCTGCTTATGCGCCCGTTCGTCGGCCTGAGCCTTTTCGGCAGCCTGCTGGGCGGCGAGGATCTCGTCGGTGCGAGATTTCCACCGACGTTTGCCGAAGATTTTCTCCACATCCTCAGTGAAGATAACTTCACGCGAGAAGAGCACATCGGCCAGTTTGTTGTGACCCTCGGCATGCTCCCGGAGGATAGATTTGGCGCGCTCATACTGTTCGTTGATGATGCGGGAAACCTCTTTGTCGATTTCCAGCGCGCGCTGATCGCTGTAGGGTTTCGAGAACCCGTAGGCCTGGCCGGTGGAGTCGTAATAGGAGATGTTGGGCAGGTTGCTGCTCATACCATAATAAACCACCATCGCGTATGCCTGCTTGGTCACGCGCTCGAGGTCGTTGGCGGCGCCGGTCGAGATACGTCCCAGGAACAGTTCCTCGGCTGCGCGGCCTCCAAGGGTGGCGCACATCTCGTCGAGAAGAGCCTGTGTGGGTGTAATCTGCCTTTCCTCAGGCAGATACCATGCTGCTCCGAGAGCTTTGCCGCGGGGCACGATGGTGACTTTAATCAGAGGATTGGCATAACGGAGATTCCACGACACAGTGGCGTGTCCCGCCTCATGGCATGCGATGGAGCGTTTCTCCTCCTCGGTGGTGATTTTCGAACGTTTCTCCAGACCGCCGATTATACGGTCCACGGCATCGATGAAGTCCTGCCGCTGCACCACAGTCTTATCGTGGCGGGCTGCGATCAGGGCGGCCTCGTTGCAGACATTGGCGATATCGGCTCCGGAGAATCCGGGAGTCTGACGTGCCAGCAGGTCAACATCCACCGAGTCGTCGGTCTTGATACCTTTGAGATGCACCTTGAAAATCTCCACACGGTCGTTGAGTTCGGGCAGTTCCACATAGATCTGACGGTCGAAACGGCCTGCGCGGAGGAGCGCCTTGTCGAGGATGTCGGCGCGGTTGGTGGCTGCAAGGATTATCACGCCCGAGTTGGTGGTAAAACCGTCCATCTCGGTAAGCAGCTGGTTAAGCGTGTTTTCACGCTCGTCATTGGCGCCCATATTCGGATTCTTGCCGCGGGCACGGCCCACGGCGTCGATTTCGTCGATGAAGACTATGCAGGGGGCTTTCTCCTTGGCTTTCTGGAAGAGGTCGCGTACACGCGAAGCGCCCACACCCACAAACATTTCCACGAAGTCGGAACCCGACATCGAGAAGAAAGGCACGTTGGCTTCTCCGGCCACTGCTTTGGCCAGCAGGGTCTTGCCGGTTCCAGGAGGGCCTACCAGAAGCGCACCTTTGGGTATCTTGCCGCCGAGATTGGTGTAGCGTTGCGGATTTTTTAAAAATTCCACAATCTCCTCGATTTCGGTCTTGGCTTCGGAAAGGCCGGCCACATCGTCAAAGGTGACTTTCACGGCACCATCCTTGTCAAAAACCTGAGCTTTCGACTTGCCGACGTTGAACACGCCGCCGGGACCGCCGCTGTCGCGCGAGTTCATCCTGCGCATTATTATGAACCAGAATGCTATCAGCAGAAGTATCGGGCCGAATGTCCACAGAAACGAAGTAAGGTCGGAACCCTCGTCATACACCACCGGGCCACGATAGATGCCCGACTGCTTCCACGAATCGATTTTGCGGGCAAATTCATCGGTCGAAGGGAGAGTGGTGGAGATCGATGCCTCGGCACCCTCCTTATACTGGCTTTGATGAAACACCGTGCGAGCCAGCGAGTCGCTCAGAATTGCTTGAGCCACACCCTTTTTCTTGTCGACAGTGATTTTCGTGATACCGTTGTTGGCCGAAACTATGGGGTTGGTGATGCGGTCTTCGAAGTCGCTGTAGTTCACCTCTTTGTTCATTGAGTTGTCATCGAGGTAGAACATACCCAGCAGAAACATCAGGATGATCGCATACATCCAGTACATGCTGAATTTTATCTGGGGCTTTTTCTTTTGTGACCCTTGTGGATTGGTAGATGCCATGAATGATGTCTGTGAGAATTAAAGTGTGGCGTTGAGAGGGATCGGAATGCTGTGTTTAATCAAGATCAGGAATATTGATTACAGGGGCATCGGCCCAAAGTTCTTCGAGATTGTAGAGCTGACGTGCTTCGGGAGTGAAAACGTGAACCAGGGTTTCGCCGTAGTCGATCACGATCCACTGCGCGTTGCGGTAACCGTCGTAGTTATACGGTTTAACGCCATCATGCTCAAACATATACTCGCGCACTGAGTCGGCAATGGCCGCCACTTGCTGCGAAGAATTGCCCTGACAGATGATGAATTGGGATGTGGGTGCCGATTCGATACCCGACAGATCGACCACCGAGATCTGGCGGCCTTTCTTCTCCTGAATTCCTTCAATGATGGAGTTGCGTAATTCTTTTGTATTGCTTGCAGTGTCGACTGATGATGCTTTGCTCATGAATAGTTTAAAACGTTTAAGACGCAAAGTTAACAAAAATAGTTCAACTTTACCAAAATTTTTTCGGACAGCCGCCTGATGGGCGCGGTCGATTCCGGCATAACAGGCGGCCCCCTTTATTCTCACAACAAACAATGGGATAAAAAGTGAGAACGGCACACAAAATTTTTCAGAGCCGGCGGCCATGCGGTGCCGTCACCGGCGGCCATGCGGTGCCGTCAATTGCAGTGACAACGCGCCTATTCGAAGTGCATGGTTTTCGCGGGGGAGATGCGTGACACAAGCTGCGCTGGCACCAGAAGCAGCAATGCGGCAAGGAGCAAAGCCCCGCAGTTGACAAGGAGAAGTTGCTGCCATGTCAGTTCAACCGGCACATAGGTGAGAAAATATGCCTCGGGGTTGAGCGGCACAGCATGAAACCGGTTCTGCAGCAGCACCAATGTCACGCCGGCCACATCGCCGATCAGCAAGCCAATACCGACAACCCTGATACCCAAAAGGATAAACACTCTGCGGATCTGTCCGTCGGTGGCGCCCAGCGATTTCAGCACTCCTATCATCCTCACTCGTTGAAGAATCAGGATGAACACACAGCTGATCAGAGTGAATCCGCTCACCAGACTCATTATTATCAGAATCACAACCACGTTGGCATCAAGCAGACCGAGCCAGTTGAAATACACGGCTCCGGTGTCATAGAGGGTGGTGACTGTCACACCTCCCTGCAGTTCTCCGGAGTCATATTTCTCTGCCAATCTTTTCTGCACGAGCGCGGATGCGTCGCTCACCCGGTCGAAAGGCACGTTGCGGAGTTCGATTTCGTCGGCAATATTGTCGGAAAGACGTCTAAGGCGCTGAAGCATAGGATATGTGGCATAAGCTGTCAGACGGTCATAATCGCCGAAATTGCTTGAGTAGATGCCGCACACGGAGAGCCGGCGCAGCTTCAGCGCTCCGTCAATGAAAAAGCACACATCCACCTTGTCGCCCATCGAGAGGCCAAGCCGGCGCGACGTCAGCGCCGAAATCATCAGGTCGGTATTCTGTTCAGGCAGGGAGCCTTCGAGAATGTTGCTGCGTTCGAATGAATAGTCATGCCCCTCGCCATAGGCTCTGAGCACAACACCCGAGAAGTCGTCGGGTGTTTTAATCACCGCAGGCTGCCGGAGCACCGGCGCAACCGCCGCATCGGGCAAAGTCGCGGCAAGCACACTCCGCATGGTATTGGAAAAATCCACTGTCTCCGCTTCCCCCTCATAATATTTGCCCAACGGACCTAACGTGAGCGAGGCCTCGAAGCCCGAGACTTTATCGCGGATAGCGTCCTGAAATCCCAGAACCACCGCCATCGATATTATCATCACGGCTACGGCAAGAGCCACACCCGTCACAGCTATGCCCACAGCAGGCGAGCGGCGGCCACCGCCGTCGGGTGCCAGCCTCAGTCGTCGAGCTATAAACAATGACAGGTTCATAGCGACAAAGTTACAAAAAAATACGCTCCGAATGGTAATTTATGCGAAAATAACGGATTTTTAGGCAAACACATACACCCGGTTCATGCGTTATATAAACAAAGAAAGCTTTATTCCCATAGCCTGATTCCAGAGCTGAAAAATATGTTTCAACTGTCTTTAATTTACTCCGGGATTATGAAAATCAACCCAAAACTTCATAAGAAAATCAGTTTCAAATGTGCCATCGTGATCGCGCTGCTCGCAGCAGCTCTCACCGCAATGGCTCTGCCTGCTGTAGCTCAGGAGATTGACACTTTAAGCATTGTAAGCAAACAGGAAATCATTGTAAAAGAGCTTCCCGACTCGATGCTCGATGTGGAAGAATCGCAGGAAGCCGAGTCAGTGGCTCCTCCTGTCGCTCCCGTGCTTGAGGGTAACCCGTTGGGTGTCGACACACTTTTCACCATCGGCGCCGGTCCGCAGACAATCTACGGACGTCCCGCTTCATGGACCTACAGCGACCCGTGGTGGCATGGCATGTGGATCAACACAGCTGTATACGCCAGTGCGTTTATCGGCACTCTTTTCGTTCTCGAGTGCCTTCCCGAGGATGCCACCGCTTGGAACCGCGAGGAGATTCAGAAAGATCCGTTTTATAAACGATGGTACAACAATGTGTTCAAGAAAGGCCCCGAATGGGACCACGACAAGTTTTATTTCAACTATATCCTTCACCCCTATGCCGGAGCGGTCTATTTCATGGCGGCACGCACATGCGGTTTCAATTTCTGGCAGTCGCTGTTCTATAGCTCGCTGATTTCCAACGTGGGGTGGGAATTCGGCATCGAGGCGTGCATGGAGCGTCCGTCGTATCAGGACATGTTCATCACCCCTATTATCGGTTCTCTCATAGGCGAGGGTTTCTACCGGCTGAAACGCATGATTGTGGAACGCGACTATTACGTTCTCGGGTCGCAGGTCATAGGCCATATCCTTGCTTTTTTCATCGATCCGGTCAATGAAGTTGTGGGATGGCTCTCCCCCACTTCAAAATGCCGCTGGCTCGGTCCGGGCTGTCTCCAGTCACAGCCAATGATTATTCCATCTCCCGGCAATGTCGGAGGTGTAGGTATCACTCTTTCCGTATCTCTCTGATTTTAACAATTATTCACATTTGCCCCTTCCTGCAAACAGGTATTTATCGTTAACTTTGCAACATGACGCCATATCAGATTATCCTTGGCTACAGCATCATAACCGATACTCACTCATAACCAATCATTGACTCCATGAAATTTTTGATTTCTGCACTCGCAGTTGCCTCCACTATATCTGTAGCAGCCCAGCAATTGCCTGAATGGCAAACAATCGATGCGTTTGCAGAAGGGCAGCTTGCCCCGCATGCACTCGTAGTGCCCTACCGCGATAATGACACCCGAGCTATCCGCGATTTCAAATATGAAGATTCACCCTGGTACAAGTCGCTAAATGGCAAATGGAAATTTCATTGGGTGAAAGGTGTCGACAACCGTCCCGCCGGATTTCAGAATCCTGCCTACGATGTCAGCAGCTGGGACTTAATCAATGTGCCCGGAAACTGGGAGCGTCAGGGCTACGGCACTGCCGTATATACCAACATCAACTACGAATTTGACTCCGAGTGGGCGCAATTCAAGAAAGACGCCCCCAGAGTGCCGACAGCCACCAACGAGGTCGGCTCTTATCGCCGCACATTCACTATACCCGATTCATGGAAAGGACGCAGAGTGGTGCTCTGCTGCGAAGGTGCAATATCGTTTTACTACGTCTGGGTCAACGGCAAACTCCTCGGCTGCAATATGGATTCGAAAACCGCAGCCGAGTGGGACATCACCTCGGTGTTGAACGAAGGCGAAAACACAGTAGCCTTTGAAGTCTACCGGTGGAGCGCCGGCGCATACTTCGAGTGTCAGGATTACTGGAGACTCAGCGGCATAGAGCGCGATGTCTACATTTATTCCACCCCAGAGACTTTCATCAGCGATTTCACCGTAGACTCTCCGCTCGACAGTAAGTATCGCGACGGTCTGCTCGACGTGACGATCGACATCGACGGTCTTTCTACCGCTGCTCCCGCCAAGGCCAAACGCAAAAAGAGTGCGCCAGCCGACACGCGTAAACTCGCTTATTCTCTCACGGATGCGCAGGGCGCCACAGTAGCATCAGGTACGCTCGATGCCACACCAAGGGCTAAGTTTGACCTTGCGGTTAAGGACGTGAACGCCTGGAGCGCCGAAAATCCATATCTCTACACACTCACACTCAATCTGCTCGACCCAGCCGGCCGGATCACCGAAACAGTCGGCACCAACGTGGGCTTCCGCACTTCCGAGGTCAGTGACGGTCTATACAAACTCAACGGCAAACCTATCAAAATAAAGGGCGTCAACCGCCACGCACACTCTCAGATGGGGCGCACCGTGCCTATTGAACTTGCACTTAAGGATATCGAGTTGTTCAAGCAAAATAACATAAACACCGTGCGCAACTGTCACTACCCGCAGGACCGCAAGTGGTATGACCTATGCGACAAATATGGCATATACGTCATCGACGAGGCCAACGCCGAAAGTCACGGTTACGGCTACGACAAGGAGTCGCTGGCCAAGGTGCCCGAATGGATTCCCGCCATCGTCAACCGCGAGCGTCGCATGTTTGCAAAATCAAAAAACAACGCATGCGTGACTTTCTACTCGCTCGGCAACGAGTGCGGCAACGGCATCGTGTTTGAGGAAGCCTATAAGACCCTTAAGGAGCTGGCGAAGAACCGTCCCGTGCAGTATGAACGCGCTCTCCACGACCCCAACTCCGACATCTTCGCCGAGATGTATGCCCCAATTGATTATATTGAAAACTACGCCAGAAATCCGAAAAACTACCGACCCTTCATTCTTTGCGAGTATGCCCATGCCATGGGCAACTCGGTCGGCGGCCTGAAAGATTACTGGGATCTCTTTTACAGATATCCCAATCTGCAGGGTGGCTGCATATGGGACTGGGTAGACCAGGGCTTCGAGGCTACCGATGCCAACGGTCGCAGATACTGGAAATATGGCGGTGACTTCGGACCCGCCAATGTGCCATCCGACAACTCGTTCCTGCTCAATGGACTCGTTGCCGCTGACCGCACACCCCACCCGGCTCTTGCCGAAGTCAAAAAAGTATATCAGAACATCGTCTGCCGGCTCACCGATCCCTCCACCCTCAGCATTAATGTGACCAATCGGTTTGATTTCACCAATCTCGACCGATATAATCTCCACTGGAAGGTGACCACTCCTTCGGGCAAGACGATCACATCCGGCGACAAAACCATTTCGCTCGCACCCGGCGCATCCGCCACAGTGTCGCTCGGCAGCTACACTCCCGCCAACGAGCCGGAAGCATACCTCGACCTGAGCTGGACACATAAAAACGACGCGCCATTTGTAAAAGCCGGCTTTGAAGTGGCCTACGACCAGTTTGTACTGCCCGGCACAAAGGCTCCCGCCCAACCGGTGAAGACTGCAAAACTGAAACGCAAAAAAAACTCCTTTACATTCTTATGCGGCAAACTGGCCTTCACTGTCGATCCTCTCACAGGCGCCATCGCGTCGCTAAAAGAGAACGGCAGGGAAATATTGAGTTCGCCCATCCTTCTCTCAATCTATCGTCCCGCCACCGAAAACGACCTCGGATGGGGCGGCAAGAATGCTATCTGGGTAAAGGAGGGCATTGACTCCATCAGCCAGCAGCTTACCGACATGAAATATCGCGACGGAATCGTCAGCGTCAGCACCGACATCCTCGGACGGGAAGGCAACCGGATTGCCCGGGCCGATTTCAGTTACAGTGTCAATGTCGACGGCACTCTGGCAATCACTTGCGACTTCCTTCCTGACACTGCCATAATCAAAAACATTCCACGCCTGGGTCTCACGTTCACTGTGCCCGATGCTGTGGCAAACACCGTCAGCTATCTTGGCCGCAGCGGTGAAACATATGTCGACCGCAAAGCCGCAGGCCGCATCGGCCGCTACACCGTGCGTCCAGTCGACGATTTCTTCATCTACAACGTGCCATCAGCCGCCGGCAACCACACCGACGTGCGCTGGACACGCCTCGACGGAGCCGGCCTGAAGATTTCCTCCGACGCCCTGTTCCAGTTCTCGGCCTACCCCTACAGCGACTCCAACGTGCAGAAAGCAACCCACATCAACGAACTGGTGCCCGAGAGCAATGTGACAGTGCACCTCGATGCCGCCCAGACAGGCGTGGGCACGGCCACCTGCGGTCCCGACGTTCTACCAAAATACTACATTCCTGTAAAACCCACCCGATTCACATTCTATTTGACTATTCTTTCAGACGGGAATCTACGATGATGGTCACCGGGCCATCATTCACAAGCGACACCTGCATGTCGGCGCCGAAACGTCCGCGCCCAACCGGCCGTGATGTCAGTTCCTCCATTTTTCGGCAGAACGCATCATACATGGGCACGGCCAACTCATGTCCGGCTGCTCTGATGTAGCTCGGACGGTTGCCTTTGCGCGTCGAAGCTGTGAGCGTGAACTGGCTCACAGCCAGCACCTCGCCGTCAACGTCGGTCACTGAGCGGTTCATCACACCGTTTTCATCATCGAAAATACGCATGGCGGCTGCTTTGCGCGCCACCCATTCCATATCGTCGGCAGTGTCTCCTTCTTCCACGCCCACAAGTATCAGCAGCCCGCAGCCGATGCTGCCGAGCAGTTCGCCTTCCACTGATACCGAGGCTCTGCTGACCCTTTGAATCACAAGTCGCATTTCTCAGGCTTTTATACGTGCGGCGACTGCCTGCGCAAGATTGCGGAGCGCTGCACGCGATTCCTCGTCGAGACGCGTGTGGATGGTCACGGTCTCCCCTATTGTTTCAATATCTTTCATCCCGGATAGTTCGGCACTGATCAGTTTGCCGGCAACCGGCGCCCAACTGCCATTCTCCACAACAGCCGCACACCTTTTCTGCCAGTTCTTGGATTTAAGCCGTCCGAGGAAATCGCGCATGGCCGGAGTCAGCCCCGCATCGTAAGTCGCCGACATGAACACTGTGACAGCGTCGGCAAAAGCCCATGCCACGTCGCCCGACAGATCCGTCTCGGCAAGATCAGCGACATGAGCATCCACTCCCTCCCGGGCAAGCATCTCACACAGCTCATGGGCTGCTTTAAGAGTAAAACCATGGAGCGTAGCGACAGCAATGAATACTTTTTTAGGGAATTCGGCGACATAACTGCTCCATGTATCATATAGCGACACTGCCGCTGGATAGTCACCCAATGCGATTACCGGGCCATGAAGCGGGCATATGACATCTACCGGGACAGTATCGAATTTTTTCATGGCCGACTGCACCTGCGGGCCATACTTACCACATATATTAATATAGTAACGGCGTGCTTCGTCAGGCCACAGCTCCGCAAGCCGGCTCTGATCTGTCTCCCCGGTAGCTATTCCGGTAGCCAGCGAAGTGCCGAAAGTGCCGAAAGCATCCGCCGAAAAGAGTGTGCGGGTTGTACTCTCGTATGTCATGATCACCTCGGGCCAGTGCACCATCGGCGCCGATATGAACCGCAGCGTGTGGCGTCCCAGCTCCAGCGTGTCACCCTCCTTTACCGTCATGATTCGCGAGGAATCCATGTCGGGGACAAAATGAGGCATCATCTGCGCTGCTTTGACCGAGCAGACCACCTTGCAATCGGGAAATTCCGAAAGGAACAACGAAAGGGCACCGGAATGATCAGGCTCAAGATGATGCACCACTAAGAAATCAGGCCTGCGGCCATCATGCGATTTCATCCACTCCTTCACCGCCGGCAACCACTGATCCATCACGTTGTGGTCAACAGTGTCCATCACGGCGATATGATCGTCATCAATTATATAGGAGTTATATGTCATCCCGTCGGGGAGAAGATACTGATTCTCGAAAAGCTTGATGCCACGGTCGGCACAGCAGAAACCTGTGATGCCGCTGTCGGTACTCCCGACCTGAAATTCATAGACCGACACCTCGCCGGAGATACGTTGATTGACTTTCATTGTCGCTTCATTTGTTTGACGATGCAAAGTTAGCAAATAAAAATAAAAAATGCCATATAACATATTCTTCGGGAAGATTGCCTGAAAAAAGCACGCTTCGAGGCATAAAAAAGCCCACAAATTCCACACCGCCTAACCCTTTGATCTGCAAAATCCTAACTCATCTAAATGCTGTTTAAACACTATACCGGGGCGATTTTTGCCGATTTTTTTAACAAAAACATTTGGTCAGTTCAAAAATAATGTCTAACTTTGCATCGCAATCGGGAAAAACAACCCGCTTCACCACTGAAAGGTGGCTGACTGGCAGGATAAAAAGAGTCCCCGAGAACATTGAAATATTGCGAAAATAGCTCAGTTGGTAGAGCACGACCTTGCCAAGGTCGGGGTCGCGGGTTCGAGTCCCGTTTTTCGCTCCAAGTTCCATAACTGGTACTTCAGTACATTTACTTTTTGAATAAATCTTTTGCGACGACTCAGATTGAGATTCTATTTTCTTGCGAAAATAGCTCAGTTGGTAGAGCACGACCTTGCCAAGGTCGGGGTCGCGGG
>Michael_p1__coassemble_782_pt1 | contig 51977 bp, 43 predicted proteins | sample Michael_p1__metabat2_high_PE_014 | metagenome-assembled genome bin Michael_p1
ACCCCATACACCCCCCCCCCGCCAGCCTACTGCCCGCAAACGTATAAGGCATGTGTGGGGAGGCGGCTTTCCAGCCGCCTGCATATAAAAGATTCCGGTACCTGTTATTCATTAAACGGCGGCAGGAAAGCCGCCGCCCCATACTTGGCCGCCGTAATATCACGATTTCCGGCTGGAGCGTAGGGAAAATATAAGCGGCGCCGACTCACGCCGGCGCCGTCTTATGACTTACGTTTTATTCGCTATAAACTGGATTTGGTATTGCAAAGATAGGCATTAACCCCTTAGCGCACAAGCCGCCGGAGCATATTACCTACTATATGCGATAAACGGAGGTGCGCCGAGTCGGCGCACCCCCGCGTAGAGAATAAGATTTTGTTGAAGAATACTTTATTTTAGGTATTATCGGCGGCCGGGAGGGGGACCGCCGGGGCCTCTGTGGCCGCCGGGACCGCCCCAGCTGCGGTAGCTGTTGTCGGCCGGTTCGTTACCCTTGCCGAAGGTGTTGAAGCGGTAGGTGAACGTGAGCATGAAATAGCGTGTGAGCGAATTATACTCTGTGTCGTCAATATAGTTGGCGGTGACTGAGCGGTTGACATTCTGCTGCTGCTGCAACAGGTCGTATACTTTGAGCATCACCGTGGCCTGGCGGTTGCGCAGGAACTGATACGACACGGAGGCGTTCCACATCCACTGGTTCTGATTGTAACCTTCCGCATAGCCCGACGAGGCGGTGTAGCTGATGTCGGTGGCAAGCACCAGCCCGAAAGGCGTGTAGTAGGTGCCGTTGAACGCGCCGCCATAGTTGTGCACCGTGGGTGTGCTGACGTTGGGCAACGAGTTCCAGGTGTTGCTCAGGCGGTAGAACGGACGCAGCTCCAGTTCGAGGTTGCTCGGGCGGAACGCCAGCGAGGGGCTTTCGGCCACCATGAGCGAACGCGAGCGGTTGCGCTCGGCGTTGTTATAGCCCATCCGCTGGTTGAACATCACGAAAATGTTGTTGTTGAAACTCCATGTTTTCTGCGAGCCGAAGGGGCGCGAGAACATGTTCATCACGCGGAAATTCCACACTCCGCCCACATTCTCGTAGGTGGTGAGCCGTCCGCCCGAGAGGGGATCGTAGGTGGTCTTGGAGATAATCGAGTTCTGATCAATCTCCACATCGGCCATCGACATTATGGAGCTTTGCGTTTCGGGGCTGTACTTCTGGAAACGCATGCGCAACGCATGGGAGAAGGTGGGTTTCAGCGACGGATTACCCACAACCACATTCAGCGGGTTGGAATAATCGGCCACAGGCTGCAACTGTGTCATCGAGGGCTGCGACGAACGTCCGTAATAGAATGCATTGAGCGATGTCTGACGGTCGAATTTATAGCGGAACCGCGCGAAGGGCGCCACATTCCACACCCATCGTTCGGGGATATTCTTGGCGCCGTTGATCAGGTTGACGGATTTCGACATCGAGGGCACCAGCGACATGCCCACCTCGAGATTATATTTCGATGCCACCTTTTTATATCCGGCGCGGATCTCCTGCGTGAAGAAATTGTTGCGGAACGAATTGGAGAGCGAGTCGGAATACTCCTGCGGACCCAGGGGTATGTCGTAGGGATTTTCGGAGGAGAATGCCTGATCGAGCGGCACGCGGCGCCACACATCCTTGTCGGCATTGTTCCAGCGATAGTTCATGCGGTAGCTGAACACCAGGAAATTGCCGTTGGCGGCATCGCCCAGAGGTTCTGTCCAGCTCACGCGCGAGGCCACGGTGTTGCTCCAGGTGTGGTCGGCGGCATGCTGGTCATAGAGATCGATGGAGTCATTGCCCAACTGATTCATCAGCTTGTAGAAGCGGTTGAACGACAGAGAGCGCTCGCTCTCCCTCACATTGCTGAAACGATAGTGGGCCATCACCGAGAAAGAGCGCCCGCGACGCGACGCGAAATTGTGGTTATAGATCAGGCGGCCTCCGAATTCCCAGCTGCGCCCGTAGGCTTTCGAGGAGTTGTAGGAGCGGTTGACGGTCGACCGCGCGGCATCGCCGGCAAGCAGCGTGTCGACGCTCAGCTGCCGCGAATCGTTCTGATTGAACGAGAATGTGGGACGGAAGTCGAGAGTGTTGAACGAGTCGGGCTTCCACTCGATGCGGAAGTCGGCACGCACGCTGTGGCCGCGGTCGTTGGCATCTCTTGCCGAGTTCTCCCACGAGGCGGAATCGGGGAAAAGGTACTGGCGGTTGCTGCGGGTGCGGGTGTCGCGGTCGGTGTGGCTGTACATCACATCGCCGCCCACGCGGAAAATCTCCTCTTTGCCGATATTGAAATTCACGCCGAAGCTCTGCGAGGTGTTGATGCCCCGGTCGCCGCCGAAGCGACGGAAGCGGTTGCCGTTGCCATCGGTGAATCCAAGGTCGTTGGTATTGTTGGCCGAACCGATAAAGGTCAGCTGATTGTTGTTCCAGAAGCGGTTTATGTTGAAAGTGGCCTGATAGCGGTCGTCGGTGCCGTAACCGGCCTCCACGGTGCCGAACCAGCCATTCTTCATGCCCGGTTTCACGGTGAGGTTGATCACAGTCTCATCCTCGCCGTCGTCAACGCCGGTGAGACGCGACAGATCGCTCTTGCGGTCGACCACCTGCAGCTTGTTGACCATGTTCACCGGCAGATTTTTCGACGCTACCTTCGGGTCGTCGGAGAAAAACTCTTTGCCATCCACCAGAATTTTGGTCACGGTCTTGCCGTTGGCAGTGATCTTGCCGTCGGCATCGACTTCCACGCCCGGCAGGCGCTTGAGCAGATCCTCGACCACGGCGTTGGGCTGGGTCTTATAGCTGTCGGCATTGAACTCCACCGTGTCGGTCATCACCTTTATAGGTGTCTTTACTCCCACGGCGGTCACCTCGCCGAGACTTACCGACGAGTCGCTCAGCCGCAGAGTGTCGGCACGGAGATTGGCATTGGCCACCCTGACCGGCATATATCCCTTCTGATAGCCCACATAAGATGATTCAATGATATATTTGCCCGGCTTCACCCCGGGTAGTGAATAGACGCCGTTGACATCGGCCACGCCCCCGGTAACCATCGAGGAATCGCGGGCCGAGAGGATGCGCACTGTGGCGTCGGCAAGCGGCTCCCCGGTGTTGTCGGCCACCACACCGCTCACTGTGTAGGCCCAGGCAGCTATCGCAGCGGCCGCGGCCGGCAGGAAAATAGTTAAACGTTTTGAATGAAACATTGTCGGGTTGTTTTATGCATTGCAAAATTACAAACAACCTCCACACCATGCAACCCCCATTTGACAAACAGCATGATTTCATCGGCTTTCCCCCTCAATTAACCTCTGTTAACAATGTTGCCGCAATGACCCGGGTGATCAGCCCTGTCGGTCATTGCGGCAGCTTTTGCTCAATAACAGGAGAAAAAACAAGCTTTTAGAAAATAACCTGGAAACGCGCCTCAAGCATATTCACATGGCGCGACGGAAGCAGGGTGTCAAAATGACGGTCGCGCACATGGGTGTAGCTGTAGCGCAGACGTGCGATCATATATTTGTTGATATAGTAGTTGAGCGTGCAGGAGGCATCGTTCGAGATACCGCCGAAGATGCCGGCGCGGGAGTCGGAAGCGTTGGTGTAATTATAGCCCAGCACCAGCTCCAATGACCGGGGCACGGGAGTGTCGAGCCCGCAGGCCGAGTGGGAATAGCCATACCGGGTGCCGATGAGCAGCGTGCGGAACAAGCCGTAGGCACCCTGGGCGGTGTAGTGGCGAAGACCGTTCTTGCGGGCGATGTTCATGTAGTAATACTGTGCTTCGAGAGCAAAACGCCCGCGGATAAACATCATTTCGGGACTCATCTTGAACGAACCGCGAGCATTGTCGACATAGGCCGTGAGCAGATTCACTTTCGACACCCTCGTGGGGAAGTTGGAGGTGTAGTTGAAAGCCGTGTGGTCATTCTCGGTGGGAGTGGAGTAATTGAACGAGCATCCGATCTGCATGGCGTCGCCGTCGGAGAAGTGAGGGCGCCACACCAGTCGGGTCTGCGCTCCCCACCCCTGCTTGCCCATTTCAGTGGCGTTTTTCTTCATCACATTGGCTTCGGCCAGCACCGACACAGCCGCGAAGAACTGGTTTTTGTCGTAGGTGTACTGAAGAGCAAGGTAACGTGGATTGGCATAGAAGAACTCATTGGACGAGGGTTCCTCATAGCTCGGCTTCATCGAGGACGAGGTTTCGGAGTTGAGACCGAACTGCGGCACGAAATAGCCTGCTTTCAAGGCGTTGGAAGAATTGAACATGTATTGCACGAATATATCCTTCATGCCCACCTTGCCATAGGCGAAGCCCATGTCGATCTTGACGTTCCACTTTCCGTAGGAGGCTTTCACGCCTATACGCACGTCGGGGATGGCGACTCCGCTGACAAACTTTTTGTCGGCCGAGCCTTCGGTCCAGTCGCCGTTGCCGCCCATATAATAGGCGCCGTCGAGAAGTATACGGCCTGTGGGGCGCACCGACAGTTTAGGTTCAGCATCATCGTCGGCGAGTATGGCGGGAGCTATCGCGGCCAGCATGACCGCGGCTATCATAAAGCGTTTCATATGTGTATCCGTAAGTAAATTAAAGATTAAGGGGAGGTATAGAGCGGCCGTAAAAATGCCGGGAGGGGGGGAGGCTCAGTCGGTAGTTGTCGGGGAAGCGAGTTTACGCCCCTTTGCCACCTTGCCCTCCTTGTTCAGGCGGATGAATTCCTTCTTTGCCTTGTCGAGCTGGGCAAGGAATTCGGGGTCGGCGTGCAGACGGGCAACGGCTGCCGAACCGGTCAGATAGGCTGCATTGACGTCGCTCTGGAAATGGTAACCGCAGATGACACGGCTCTCGCCCATCTCATAGCCGCGGCGCAGAATCTCGTCCTGGCGTGCAGGGTTGATTTCAGCGAGCACCAGCGCGGTGCCCCAGCCGATTGACGTGTGGCCCGACGGATAGGAACCGTTGGTCGACAGCTCGGCCTGCTGGGCGGGGTTGCAGGTGTCCTCGTCGTAGAAACTGAACGGACGCGTGCGGTTGTACTTCGTCTTGGCGTCGCGAGTGGCCAGGTCGCCGCAATCCTCGCGCATGCCGATGACGAGTTTATAGATTTCGGGGGTGCCATCCTTGGTGATTTCAACGCCGAATGCTTCAGAGAATGCCTGAGGCACACCGTCGCCACCTACGTTGGCGTCGCGCGAAGCCTGAGCGCCGCGGGGAGTGTTGCGCAGGGTTTTGCCCCAGTTGTAGCGGGCCTGGTCGTTAAGGAATTCCACGGAGCCGCCGTCGGGAGGATCGGGCAGGATGAAAAGACTGTTGGGGGCGTCGCCCTCATAGAGGAAAAACAGATCGGGATTTGTGGAGTGATCCTTTACTTTGTGCACACTTTCCTGTGCCTGAAGGGTGTAAGCGCCCGCTGCAATCAGGAATATCGCCATGATGCCTCGCAAAGAGGCTGAAATGGAGTTTTTCATGAAACTGAGGGATTAATGGTAATTATTGTTAAAAATGAAACGTATGATTCATTCAATAGTTCACCCCCGAAGTCATTTTAACTTTAGCGCGTTCGGTCATACGACAAAGCGCTCCGGGAAACGGTTACCGGAGCGGGAAAATCAGGAAGATTAAGAGCTTGTTTAATAATAAGTAACTGTTCAAAATTATTTTATACTAACCGGTCAATTTATTTCAATGTTTCTTCGGAAAAATTTTTGAATCTTTTTCTCTCTTCATCAGTCGTGTAGCTCGCTACACTCCTTCTTCATCGAGTAAAATCTTCTAAAAATTTTCCTCGAATAAACATTAAAATAATTTCGACCAGTTACTTATGTCAGGCGGGATTGAAGCGGACGGGCAGCGGCTGCTGCTCGCCGGTGAAACGTTGGGGCAGCCTGTAATCGTAGGCAAGGACACCGTTGACCCATGTCTGCTCCACACGGAAGTTGAGACGCATGCCGGCATAGGGAGTCCAGCCGCATCGGCTCACCACATCGGCATTGTCAATAGTGTAGTCGTCGTCGGGATTGATGATAGTTATGTCGGCCCAGTAGCCGGGGCTGATGAAGCCGCGGCGGTCGATGCCGAAAAGCCGCGCGGGGTTGTTGCACATGCGCTCCACCACCTTTTCGTAGCTGAAATAGCCGCGGCGGGCCAGCTGCATCATCAGAGGCAGCGAAAACTGCACGCCGGGCATGCCCGAGACGGCGGTGAGGGCATCGCCCTGTTTCTGCTCCAGCAGATGGGGGGCATGGTCGGTGGCTATGATGTCGATGCGGCCGTCGCGCACAGCTTTGATCAGGGCCTTGCGGTCGTCATCATCCTTTATTGCGGGATTGCACTTGGTGAGACCGCCGTTTTCACCCACAGAGTCGCTGTTGAACAGCAGGTAGTGAGGACATGTCTCGGCGGTGATACGCTTGTCGGCGATGGTTCCGGGAGCGAAATATTGCAACTCGTCGGCAGTGGTGACATGGAGCACATGCAGGCGCGCGTTGCACTTGCGGGCCAGCGCCACGGCATGGGCTGTGGCGTCGATACATGCCTGCCGCGGACGCACCAGATGGTGCAGCCCCACGGGGATGCCGTCGGGAAATTCGCCTTGAAGCCGTGCGCGCTCGGAGGCTATTACCTGCTCGCTCTCGGCATGGACGGCGATCACCCCTCGGATGTTGCGGAAGAGGCGGTTGATTGAGCTGTCGTCATCGACCAGCATATTGCCCGTCGACGATCCTAAGAACAGCTTCACACCGGGCACAATGGTGTAATCGGCTTCCAGCAGCTGGTCGAGATTGTCGTTGGTTGCGCCTAAGAAAAATGAATAATTGGCGGCCGAGACCTCTGCGGCACGCTCCATCTTGGCCTGCCAGGCCTCCAGTGTGGTGGTGGCGGGCCGGGTGTTGGGCATATCGAAAAACGAGGTGACGCCGCCGGCCAGGGCGGCGCGGCTTTCGGTGGCGATGTCGGCCTTGTCGGTCATGCCGGGATCGCGGAAGTGCACATGCTCGTCGATGGCGCCCGGGAGCACCATCTTGCCCTCGCAGTCGACAATCCGGTAATTGGCAGGGTCGACTTCGCGCAGGTTAATGCGCCCGTAGGTCACCCGCTCAATAAATCCGCCATTCACCGTCACGCTTCCGATAAAGCGGAAGCCATCGTTGAATATCAGACCGTTGGCAAATAATATCGGTTTCATTGGCTCTGATACGTAACTGGTCGAAGAGAGTGTGTGCACTGATCATTGCCGCGCGGCGGCGAGCCTGGCGGGCCGGGGATATTTGCGCGTCAGCGACGACAGTTTAAGCTTTATCACTCCGAAAAACGCCTCGGAGAAGATGCCCGACGACATTTTGCTCGTACCTAACACTCTGTTGACAAATATAATGGGTATCTCGCCGACGCGGAAGCCGCATTTCGACGCTGTGAACTTCATCTCAATCTGGAAGGCATAACCCTTGAACTTGATTTTGTCGAGTTCCATGGTGCGGAGCACCTCGGCGCGGTAGCAGCAGAAGCCGGCGGTGGTGTCGGCGACTTTGAGACCGGTGACAGCCCTGACATACTTCGAGGCGAAATAACTCATGAGCACGCGACCCATGGGCCAGTTGACCACATTCACCCCGGTGAGATAGCGCGACCCTACGGCCACATCCATCTTCCCTGAGGCACAGGCGTCGTAGAGTTTCAGCAGGTCGGCGGGATTGTGCGAGAAGTCGGCATCCATCTCGAAGATATAGTCATAGCCATGGTCGAGACCCCATCTGAAGCCTGTGATATAGGCTGTGCCGAGGCCGAGTTTGCCCGCGCGCTCGATCATGTGCACGCGCCCGGGATAACGCTCCATCTGGGCGCGGACCAGGCCGGCGGTGCCGTCGGGCGAATTGTCATCGATTACAAGCACGTCGAAACGGTGCGGGAGCGCCATCACGGCATCGATTATCGCCGTGGCATTCTCCTTCTCGTTATACATGGGAATGATTACCAGACCGTCGCTTCTGTCTTCCATCTCTTGTTAGGTTATTGAGGGCAAAGTTACTGACTTGTTTGTGATTTTCCAACTTTTTTCGCGCTTTTTACAGGCTTTTTCGCGCCCTGCTGTTATTATTTCGCACCCTGCTGTTATTATATGTGCGATTTTGCGTAACTTTGCACTGCAATTGTAAAACCGAAGCTCAAACAGCATATAGATGATCACACAGGAACAGCTCAAGGAGATTCTCGAGCGCACCGCCGCACTCGAGAAATATCTCGACATCGACAGCAAGAAAATCCAGATCGAAGAGGAGGAACTCCGCACTCATGTGCCCGACTTCTGGGAGCACCCCAAGGAGGCTCAGGCGCAGATGAAGAAAATCAAAGATCTCCAGGCCTGGGTCGACGGCTACAAGGAGGTGGCTGCCGCCGCCGAAGAGCTGCAGAACGGATGGGATTTCTATAAGGAGGAACTCGTCACCGAGCAGGAACTTGATCAGCTCTATGCTTCCGCACTCGAAAAGACCGAGGCGCTCGAGCTGCGCAACATGCTCCGCCGCGAGGAGGACCACATGGGCGTGGTGCTCAAAATCAACTCCGGCGCCGGCGGCACCGAGAGCCAGGACTGGGCCTCGATGCTCATGCGCATGTATCTGCGCTACTGCGAGAAGCATGGCTACAAAACTTCGATAGCCAACATTCTCGAGGGGGACGAGGCCGGCATAAAATCATGTACCATCAATGTCGAGGGGGATTTCGCCTACGGCTATCTCAAAAGCGAGAACGGCGTACACCGCCTTGTGCGAGTATCGCCCTACAATGCCCAGGGCAAGCGCATGACCTCTTTCGCATCGGTGTTTGTGACACCTCTGGTCGACGACGCAATCGAGGTGAAAGTGGAACCGGCGCTGATGTCGTGGGACACTTTCCGAAGCGGCGGTGCAGGCGGTCAGAACGTAAACAAGGTGGAATCGGGCGTGCGTCTGCGCTACCAGTACACCGACCCCTACACCGGCGAGAAAGAGGAGATTCTCATTGAAAACACCGAGACCCGCGACCAGCCCAAGAACCGCGAGAACGCCCTGCGCCATCTGCGCTCCATCCTTTATGAGAAAGAGCTGGCACACCGCATGGAGGAACAGGCCAAGGTTGAGGCCGGGAAAATGAAAATCGAATGGGGCTCGCAGATCCGCTCGTATGTGTTCGACGACCGCCGCGTAAAGGATCACCGCACCGGCTACCAGACATCCGACGTCAACGGCGTGATGGACGGCGACCTCGACGGTTTCATCAAGGCTTACCTGATGCAGTTCTCCGGCGAATAAGGCTCTTTCTCCCGGGCTGATACCATTTCCCGCCAGACAGGCAGGCCATTTCCGGCAAACGAAAAGATAAAAATTAATTGCCGCCGGGCACTCTCGGCAGTGTCCGGCGGCAGTTGTTTTTTGAAGCTTAATTGTACGCCTTTGGCGCTATGTGATTGTTGCTTTATTATCTTTACATTATTAAGACCATATACAGGGCGAAAGGTTTAACCGCCCCGGCATATTTTTTCAAAAAAATTTCCAATCCGTCATCCGCATGAACCGAGCGTTACAGAAACTGGTATACATCTACTTCATTTTCATGTTGGTATTCGTGTTGATGAAGCCGGTTTTCATGACCGTCTACTACTCGCTGATCCATGCTCCGGCCTCGCAGTGGCTGGCCGTGGTGCGCCACGGATGGTCGATGGACGGATCGGTGGCAGGTTATCTGACCGTGATTCCGGCGCTGCTGACAGTGGCGCAGCTAATCACCCGACGCCGGTGGCCGGCGATTGCCACTGACATCTACATGGGCATTGCCGCCCTGACAGTGGCCGCTCTATACACCCTCGACCTCGGGCTGTACGGCTCGTGGGGCTTCCGTCTCGACATGACGCCCGTTTTCTATTTCACAACTTCCCCGTCGGCAGCCATGGCGAGCGTGGAGTGGTGGCACTGGGTGTGCGGCATCATTGGCGTGGCCGTAATAGCCTCGATGATATGGTTTGCCTACCGCTACACCGCCCGGCGCGTGGTCGTGGCGCCTCTTGAGGGGCGATGGCGGGTAGGAGGCCCTGTACTGATGCTGCTGATTTCAGCACTGCTGGTGATTCCGATACGCGGCTCGCTGACGGTGTCGACCATGAACCCTTCGTTTGCCTGCTTTTCCGACAATCAGCGCCTCAACCACGCAGCAACAAATCCTCTGTTCAACCTCCTGTACTCCGCCACACATCAGGCCGGATTCGACCGCATGTACCGATTCATGAGCGATGACGACGCCCGCCGCATCACCGCCGCGATGCTTCGCGACAGCTCACCGGCAGCTGCGGCCGACTCTGTCACCGTGGCCGGCTTTGTCGATGCGTCAGGTCCCATCACCCTCTCCGACGGCAGCCCGCTCACCTCTGCGGCTCAACTCGTGAAAGCTCCGCGACCCGATATTGTGCTGATAATTCTCGAGAGTTTCTCGTCTCACCTTATGCCGTCGCTCGGTGGCGCCGATGTGGCCTCTGGGCTCGACTCCATCGGCCGCGACGGGGTGCTGTTCGGCAACGTGTTTGCATCATCGTTCCGCACCGACCGCGCCCTCACTGCCATACTGAGCGGATTCCCCGCGACTACCAACACTTCGCTGCTCAAATTCACCGGAAAATTTCCGAATCTCCCCTCGATGCCGGCGGCGCTTAAGAGTGCCGGATATTCCAATTCATATTTCTATGGCGGCGACGCCAATTTCACCAATATGAGCGCCTACCTCAGGTCGGCCGGTTTCGGCCAGTTGGTCAGCGACAAAGATTTCACGCTGAGCCAACGTGCCTCGAAGTGGGGCGCCCACGACGGCGTGCTCTTTGACCGCGCCCTGCTCGACATCGCCGCGCGCGTCTCCTCGACGACTCCCTCATTCACGGTGGTACAGACCTCGTCGTCACACGAGCCTTTCGAGGTGCCATACTCCAATCCCCGCTTCGCCGATAATCCCCGCGCCAATGCTTTCGCTTATACCGACTCATGTCTCACCGCTTTTGTCGGCTCTCTGCGGCAGCTGCCATCATGGAATCGCACTCTGGTGGTGATAGTTCCCGACCACTGGGGATGCTGGCCTCAGGGGCTCGACCCGGCCGACCGTCACCGCATTCCGTTGGTGCTCACCGGCGGCGCACTGGCACAGCGGGGGCTGCGCATCGACAAGACGGCCATGCAGACCGACCTGGCCGCGACCATCCTCGCCGCGGCAGGCGTCAGCTGCCCACTGACCTATTCACGCGACATCCTCGACCCTGCGACCCGACCGGTGGCTGTCTTCACCGAACCGTCGATGATCGGCATCGTCACTCCCGCCGACACGCTCATCTACAATCCCGACGGAGAGACCGTGATCGAAGCTTCGGGACGCACCCCCCAAGCCCTCATTCCTCAGGCAAAGGCCTTCATGCGCGACATCAGCAACTCCATGCACAAACTTTAAGGGCACCAAGCCGCTGCCTGAATGTTAAATAATCATTCTCCCCGCAATATTTTGCGGTGTATCGGCGTTTCTCGAATATATTGTGCCTTTCTCATCCATGATAGAATTCCTCAACAGTCTCGACACCTCGGCATTTCTGGCGATCAACGGCGCTCACAGCCCGTTTTTCGACAGTTTCATGACCATGTTCACCGGACGCTACATCTGGATTCCGATGTACGCCATCGTGCTGTTGATTCTATTCCGCACGTGCCGCTGGCGCACGGCAATCCTTTATCTTGCAGCCCTGGCCGCAGCCGTGTTCCTCACCGACCAGACCTGCGCCACCATCATCCGTCCGGTGGTGGAACGTCTCCGTCCGTCCAACCCCGACAGCCCCATCTCCTCTCTGGTCTATATTGTCGACGGTTACCGCGGCGGCAACTACGGATTCCCCTCGTGCCATGCCGCCAACTCCATGGCGCTGGCCATGTTCCTGACGCTCTTTGTCAAACGCCGCAGCTTCACCATTTTCATTTTCGGCTGGGCGCTACTCAATTCCTACTCAAGGCTATATCTTGGCGTGCACTATCCCGGCGACCTGCTGGTAGGCGCCACAATCGGATGCTTCTTTGCCGGCATCTGCTACTGGGGCGCGTCGAAACTCGATCTGCGCCTGTCGTCGCTCCCCCGCCGCAACCGATATGAACGGCTGGCCACTCCCCTGCTCCCTCCGCGCGTGGCAGGCATTTCGGGCAACTCCCCCGCACTCAACATCACAGTAACGGGCGTGATGGTGGCGACATTCACCATCATTCTCGCCATCATCGTCATCGCATCGGTAGCGCGCACCATCTGAGCGGGGGTAAATAGCGTGGACACCGCCTTTTCCGTTTAGGTTTTCTCGGCAATTTTAGCCACCTTTGCCGCACGAACCAATTTTGCAACTCTAAGTGAAGAAATTAATCATTACCTGCATGGCGGCAGCCGCCATGCTCCTCTCACCTGCCGACGCATCGGCACAGTTCAATATCGGTAAAGCTGTCAACGCAGGTTCCAAACTCCTCAAAGCCGCCACCCTCTCCGACTAACAGATGGCTGCATACGCCAAGGAATCGGTCGACTGGATGGACACCCACAACAAGGTTTCCGACCCCGACAGCGAGTACACCAAGCGCCTCAACCGTCTCACGGCAGGCCTCAAGGAAGCCGACGACGCAGGATATGATTTCCTCCGCTCCAACGGCAAGAACCCCTGGGGCATGGTATTCGCTTTCGAGAAATTCCTCACACTCGACGGCGGCGACACGGTGGAGCTGGCCACTCGTCGCGGCATCTTCGGCGAAGATGTGATCTTCCCGGCCAATATCCGTTACTGAACCCCTCTGCAAACATATCAAAAAATCAGGGATGCACTCAGAGTGCATCCCTGATTTTTTTGACGAAACTATTAATTCTGTGACGCGTTCAGCGTTTGGCGAAGAAGGTGTCGGTGCGCTCGGGAGACAGCATCTGCCAGAGCGACGCCACGGTCCAGCCCGGAGCAAAGATCTTATTGAAAAAGCCCTTGCCGTTATGGCCGTAGTCCCAGGTGGTGTGCTGCACCACTTCGGGATAGTAGCCCATGCGGCCCATGCTGTACATGTTGTCTTTCGTCGGCAGCAGCTGCAACATCGATGTCTGCATCACTTTGGCAAAATCGGTGAATCGGCGCTCGCCGTAATGTTCGCCGAGACGGTCGAGCACTGTGGCAAATTCGAAGATATACACGTCGATATGGTTGTTCTCGACCGACACATTGCCCCAGCCGCGCGACTTGAAGCCCACTTCGCCCAGCATCTGCCCGGGAGAGAAAGGCACATCCCAGGTATAATACCATGTCAGGGCCACGTAGGCCGCTTTGCGGCAGAGATCCATATAGTGCTCGCGCTCCTTCCCCTTGGTCACATATGTGAGATAATACATGGCTGTCGAGGCATAGAGTGAAGCCTCCTTATCCTCGCAGTTGGCATCGAGCGTTGATGAGAAATAATCGGCCTTGTCGATCAGTTCGCGCTCAAGATAGGCGGCGGTGCGGCGCGCGCACTCCAGATAGCGTTTATCCTTGAAATAGTCGTAGGCCATGGCCAGAGGCACTGTGGCCGACGGTGTGGCACCGCCTGACTTGTCGACGATCTCGCCGTCGGCGTGGAATTTGCGGGGGAAACTGCCGTCGGGGTTCTGCAATGTGATCAGTTTGTCGAGCAGCTTGCGCACACGCATCTCCCACTGGGGATGCTTCACTCCGCGTCGGCGCTCAGCGTCGAGATAGCTCAGCAGGGCGAAAGCGCCCTCGCTCTGGCAACGGATATTGAACACGTCGGTGTGCCAGCCTGTCTCAAAGTTGGCATCCTGCACCAACAGCCCTTCGGGCGTGAACCCATGTTCGAGATGACTCGAGAGCACGGCCTCGGCCTTGCCGAGAATGTCGGCGTCATTCTGCCGGAGTCCATACTCCTGCGCATTGAAAGCATTGAGCAGCACACGCCCTATGAAGCCGACCTGATAGTGCGGACGGTTGGCGCAATCGGCCACGCGCATGTCGCCAGAAGAATAATATTTCAGAGGATACTGATCCACATAACCGCAGCGGAAATAATTGGCCAGATATTTTTTTGCCTCGTCGGCCGACAGAGCGGTTTCAACCGGCTCGGGATGCATTGTGTCGTAGCTATATTTCCAGGTGTCTGTGACAAACGCGCTGTAATCGGGTGTGGTGGTGCGGCGGAGCTGCCATTCCAGACGACGGCGGTCGCCTTTCTCCAGCTTTTCATAGGTGCGCACCGGATCGATCAGCGAGAGTTTGCGGATATAACGCCGGGGCGCCTCGGCATATGGATAGCCGAATGCCAGCACGGGCGTGCCCGAGTCATTATAGAATCCGGTAAAACCGATGGATGTGTGCGACGGCAGCAGCACATCGCCCGATAGATTCTGGATAATGCAGTCGGCACTGTCGTCAACCTTGCGGAGCACAGTGATCCCCTCGCCGGTGGCAGGATTATAGACACCCGCCAGAGGGGTGCTCAGACGATCCTCGCGCACCACCCAGGAATCCGATGTGTGAAACGAAGGCGCGCCTTCGGGCGACCGCAGATTCTTATGATACCAGAAACCGGGCATATAGAACTCGCAGTCGGCATGTCTGGCGCCGCGCAACGGTTCTGTTTCAGCGATACTGAACCAGCATCTGTCAGCAGCCACCACATCATAGACAATATCAGCCACACTGTCGGACAGCGCGGTAACCGTGCGGGTCACCTTCACAGGCAATTCCGTGCCGTCGGCGGCCTGCAACGCCCCTCCGGCCGATTCCTTCAGTTTATAAACCTGAGGCACACCTCCCGGTTCCATCAGCGCCAGTACAACCTGCGCGTCCTCGGCAACAGTATTATTTGCGTTTCTACCATTGTTGGCGCCTATACCATTGTTTGCGCCTCCATTCAGGTCGACGGCGCCGACCGTAAAAGTAAGACAAAAAGCGGCGACAGCCGCCCCGGCAAATCTTTTATATTTCATAGATACTCGATTTTTGGTTTCTCTCGCAAATTTAGTAAATTTTTTCCTTTTTCCACACCTCCACCCCAAAAAGATAAAATTATGGATAATCTTACCTGAATTCCCAATTCCTTTACATGGTGTTGATATCCATTCTCAGAACAGTTCGGAATGAGTTCCGAAACGCACAAGTTTGACGATATCAGTATCTTTATCCCACCATATCAACAAGGTGTCATTTTCAACATGGCATTCCATATAACCTTTATAGTTGCCGGTCAATAAATGAGGCCGGTTTTCTTCGGGCACAGGAGATCCTTGCGCCAAAATTTTAAGAATCGTCTCCAGCTTGTTTATGACTTCGGTCTTGTGCTTGTACCGTTTAAGATCTTTCTTGAACTGGGAGGTAAGTTTAAGAATTTTCATAACGATTCCACAAAACTGCGGAAGCTGTCAAGGTCAAGCGTTTCCAGATTATCTGACGTCTCTGCCTCTTTCATTGCGGCGAGAGTTTTCTTGTTTGGGCTTTCAGACACAAATGCCATAAGGACGCTTTCCACAAGATTATTCAAGCTACGGTTATGTCGTTTAGCCTCCGCTTGTAATCTTGTAAGAAGCTCCTCATTGAGTCGGAAAGATGTTTGTTTTCGGATTGAAGTTGCAGGATTCATTGTTAAGATTATTAGTAATGCAAAAGTAATACATTTGTATAACATTTGCAAGTCCGCAATTGTTAATTCAACCGATCAACAGACAGTTTCTATAAGCTATTTCATCTAAGTAACTGGTTCCTTGAGGTGGAATCAGAAAGTGTAGGAGAGGGCGATGGCGGGGATCAGGGCGTGGGTGTCGTATTTGCCGGTAAATGAGCCGGTGGCCTGCAGGCGCGGGAATGCCGATTCGGGGAGATGGGCTTTATCGAGCGAGGCGTTGTAGACGGGCGCAAGGAAGTCGGCATACTCGCCGGTGCCGGTCTGGCCGCAGCCTGCCACATACATGAATGCCAGATCGATGCCGAAACGGGGTACGGGACGGAAAGTGAAACCTACCGAAGGCTCTATTTTGGTCATGCCGGGTGTCTCGGGATTATAGAAATCCTTGTTACAGGGAGAGCAATCGATCATAAGGCCGGCACGGACGTCGAAACGTTTTGTGAGATTGTATTCCGCTCCGAGGTGCCAGGTCCAGGCGTTGCTGTAATTCTTCGGCAGATTCTGATTGAAGACGGGTGCCTCGGCAAATTCGATGTCGAGTTTGCGGTATGCTTTCCAGCCGTTAAACTGAGCATCGAAAGCCACGGTGAGTTTCGGGGTGAACTTGTAGGCAGCACCGAAAGTGAGGATATAGGGGCAGGGCATCGACGCCTCGAAATTGGCATAATCAATATTGTCGAGTTTCTCGCCGAGCACCAAGCGGGCCTGCTCATTGGCATATGTCACCTGGGCATCCCCCTTGCTGACATGCATCTCCATCTTCGAACGGAACGATAGACCGAGCGAAAGGCGGTCGGTGGGTTTCCACATCACGCCGATGTTGTAGCCGAGCACAAGCTGAGCCTTGCCGGTGAGGTTGACCGACGCCGGGGGCACATCGCCATATTTCGTGTAGGGAGCGCCCATCCCCTGGGCGGTGGCGCTGAAATTCATCAGGTCGATGAGTTTATCCATCGAGGAGGAGGACACCAGCGCCTTGTTGAGATTCACCGAACCCCACGAAATCATCAGGCCGGCACCGACCGACAGATTTTTCAACGGGCGCCACGACACTGTGGGCTGCAGGGTGAAGACCTTGAGGTCGACCGACTGGTTGAGCACCGCGCCGGGCCATGACTTGCCCCAGTCGATCGAGCTGCCATAGGGGGTATAGAACACCACACCGGCATGCAGGCCGTCATAGATGCGGAATGCGGCCGCCACATTCATCGGCGTGGACACTTTGTTGGAGGTTTCGTAGCGGGTGCCGCCAAAGTCGCATGTAGCCGTGGATTTTATTGCGGTGAAACTGCCCGACACATTCACCAGATTGTCAGAAAACGCCAACGCGCCGGGATTGAAGATCTGACTCTCGGCGCCTAAATCGAGAGCTACGCCTGTCTGGCCCATACCGATCTGTCGGGCACTGAATGTGTTTACCTGATAGCCTTCGGCCTTTGCCGAAAAGACTGCAATTGCCGCCAGTGCGGCTATAAAAATTCTTTTCATTGCGACAAAAGTACCAACTTTTGCCCACATAGCCAAATAATTTGATAAAAGATTGTTAAAAATATGTTTTACAACATAATTCTCGCTCTTATCTCAGGAATTGTCCGGCATGGAAAAAGAGGCCGAAACTAAGTCCGAAATTCCAGTTGTGGGCGGGATACGTGAGATAATTCACATAACCGCAGATCGAGGCAAAAGGAAGATTGTAGACCAGATCGAGCTGCCCCACAAACTCGGGATTTCGGAACCAGCCGCCATAGCGCGGCAGATCGCTCTCCTCTGCCATCATAATCCGGCGAAACGGCAGAAACATATTGGCCGAAAGACGCACCTGGGCGCGGCTCATAGGTTTCCATATCGGCACCAGACCCACAGCCACAAAAGAATTGGCGTGGAACCGCTGGTTAAACACACCCGCCGTGGCGGGGGTGGGGGTAAACCCGGGTGCGTTGACCACCGAAGCATAATAGGTGTTGAGCAGTTCGCGCGACGACACCAGTACATCCCATGTTGTGCCCATGGAGAAATTGTTGTGCACCGGGAAATACCATCCTCCGGAAAACTCTCCCTGGAGCCAATGCACATGATCGTCGAAGAAGTTCTGAGCGCCATCAGCCGAAATCCGGCGATAATGGTAGCGCCCCATCACTCCCATCACCGTGAGGTGGCAGTCATAACCCTCGGAAGGGTAACTCTGGTTGTCGAGATTATCGAATTCAAGACGCGCCAGAGCCTGCCCGAGATTGAAGGTGGTGCGCTCCTTGCCCGACATGCTGAAATCCCCGCGGTCCGACGAATAGAAATTGCTGCGGTCCTGGCCGCCGCCCACGCCTACCGAAGCCTTCCCGGCGCGGGTCACAGCCCAGGCATAATTGATGCGTCCGAATCCCTGATTGCGGGTGATAAACGCAGGGGAATTATCCTCGTAAAACAGTTTGTCGCTCTCATAAAACTTCTGACGCTGATATGTGCCTTCGAACTCAAACGCCGAGGGACGGCGTGTGGGCACATAAAGCCGTCCGCGCAGCGAAGCGGCCATGTAGTTCTGCCCTATCCACCCCATTACGCCCACCTCGGCCGAACGGAACGACATGGCCGAATAGTCGGCCGCCACGAAAATCATGGAGTTGATCGACGATGACAGATACCCTCCGCAACTCACCGACAGGTTTGACTTAACCGAGGCATCGAGATCGAGGGTGAACATCCCGGTGGCCGGATTGTAGTTGGCCTGCGGAAAAAGATTGCGCAGACGCCCCGGGGAGATGGCTGAATAATATGACAGGCGCGCACGCTCGATGCCGAAAGTGTCGATTCCGACAGGCTGGAACAGCTGACGGATATATTCGTTCTGCTGATGTGTGCCTCCGGTGACATGCACCGAGTCGAAACACACTGCCGGCGTGGTGGATTTAAACACTTGTCGGCGGGTGCGACGCGTCAGGGCCGGCACGCGCGATGTGACGCGACCGCAGATCGAATCCATATAGCTCATAGCCGTCTGATAGCCTATCTCGCTGATCTCCTTGCACTTTCCGAAATCAAGAAGCGAGAACTGCCCCACATCCACATGCACGCGGATACCCTTTTCGGGGGGCACCTCGTAGTCCTGCGGCTGTATGATCATGGTTTCCAGCTGGTTGATGATGTCGTTGGGCGGAGGCACCGTGTCGGGCACATGCACATCCACGCCTATGATGAAATCGGGTGCGAAATCCTGCTCCATCACATCTACCGGGAAGTTGTCGTAGATGCCGCCGTCGTAGACATAGTTGCCGTCGATCTTAATCGGCTGGAACACCGGCGGGAAAGTCATCGACGCGCGGATAGCGTCGGAGAGATGTCCCGATCCGAGCACCAGTTTGCGGCGCCGCGCCACATCGGAGGTCACACACCTGAAAGGCACGAACAGATTGTCGAAATTGCCCCGGCACTGAGCGGTATAGGCCGCAAACAGCTCCATGTAGGCGAAATTCATCGGAATGGGGGAAATGAGACTGGAGGGCATCAGCGACGTGGCCGGCGCCGAAGGATCCTTGTGGATGTTGATTTCCACCGACCCGAGTGCCGGCGTCTGCGGCTTTTTCACGAAATAATATGTGAGATTGGGGTCGATGCGTCCCTTCGACCAGTTGGCAAACCCCGGCGAAAGGATCATATCGGTCATCTCCTCGGGAGTATAGCCAGCGGCATAGAGACCGCCGATGATGGCGCCCATCGACGTACCCGCCACATAATCGATAGGTATATCATGCTCCTCAAGAGCCTTGATCACACCGATATGGGCTATTCCCTTGGCGCCTCCGCCCGAAAGCACCAGACCGACAGACTGTCCGGTATGCGACAGCTGCGGCCCGACTGCCGTTACTTCAGTGCTATCCATTGCTTCAGGCGTCACAGCCGACGCGTCTGCGGAATATATAAATAAGGTGACTGCCGCCATAATGCGGCTCAACATCCTCTTCCAAGTCATATATAAGAAGAATTATACTAAGCCACAAATTTAACTATAATTTTTCACAAAAATTTGTTCATATAGGAATATATATATATTTTTGCACAAAATATCGGACATTCTTAGGTGTAAAACCAATCATCTATTTTATTCATCTCTCAAATCACTCACATTTTTTTAATGGAAAATTCAAATCAGGGCAATTTCGCCCCTTAGGCCCAGCAGGCAGTTCCCGCCGGCATGGACTTCATGACCGCAGTGAAAACTTGCTTCTCCAAGTACGCTGATTTCAACGGTCGCGCAACCCGTTCGGAGTACTGGTACTTCTTCCTCTTCCAGTTCATCTGCGGCATCGTGCTTGGCTGGATTCCTGTCGTGGGCTGGCTCGTATCTCTCGCTCTCCTCGTTCCCCAGCTGGCAGTTGCATGGCGTCGTCTGCACGACATGGGCAAATCCGGTGCCAACTACCTCTTCATCCTCATCCCCCTGGTAGGCTGGATCTTCGTTCTCATCTGGCTCTGCAAAGAGACTCAGCCCGGCGACAACCAGTACGGCCCCCAGCCCCTCGCCTGATTTCATCACTGGCAATCAGCTTCCGTCAACCGGAACACAATAACAGGGTTATGATTTCTTAACCCGATCGAAAAAAGAGATGCATTTCAATCGGTGCATCTCTTTTTTTGTGGAATAATCCGCCGACCAGGGCAACTGCGAGGAGGCAATTTCTCTACCGCCGGTTTGTGGAACGGGGGCAGCCACGGCAATTGCGGGAGGCGGTGTCAGACGATCCGCAGCACGACGAGCAACCGTCGCCACGGTCATTGCCACCGCAACAGGGAGGGAGCGACGAATCTCCTCCCCTGCGACACCGGCGACTCCAGCGGATAAAGCGCACCACGCCCCTCACCGACTTCAACAGCGCAAGGCCGATGATGACGGCCACACAAATCCATTGAATCCAGTCGTTGAATGTGACTACACACAGACCAAAGGTGTTGAGGCTCATGACTTGGGAGGATTTTTCTTTAACAATGCGTTGAGTTTGCCGGGAGTAAGGTCGGCGGGGTATTGCTCGAAGGGGAGGCGCAGGGCGCAACCGGCGCGGAATTCCGAACAGCCATAGGCCGTGCGCCCTTTAAGCAGATGACCTTTGCCGCAAAGCGGGCATATAATCTGCTCGAGCTTCCGCACGGCGGGTTTGCGCGGTGCCTTGGGTTTGGCGGGAGTTGCATTTGCGGCAGAAGCTGCGGCAGTTCCCTCGGCACCGTCGGCGGTGGATGCAGCAGAGGTTGCGGGTGCTGTTCCGGTTTCGATATGGCGCTGCGAATTGTCGCTCATAACATCGCGCACAATGCGGTCGATCTGCACTTTCAGCTCGTCGATAAACTCCGTGGCTGAATACTCCCCGCGTTCGATACGACGTAACCGACTCTCCCATATGCCTGTGAGCTTGGCACTTTTGAGCAACTCCTCGCTGATGGTGGCGATAAGGTCGATACCGGCCTGCGTCACCATAATATTTTTCTTCTTTCTAAAGATGTAGTTGCGCTTGCAGAGCGTCTCGATGATTGCCGCGCGGGTCGACGGGCGTCCGATGCCGTTCTCCTTCATCGCTTCGCGCAGAGCCTCGTCATCCACGGTCTTTCCGGCCGACTCCATGGCTCGGAGCAGGGTGCCTTCGGTGTAATATTTCGGAGGTTGGGTGGTCTTTTTAGCCAGAGAAGGCTCGTGAGGACCGCTTTCGCCCTTGTCGAAATGAGGAAGAATGCTGTCGGCATCGGCCTCCTGAGCCATCTCACCCGGGCGTGAGTAAAGCTGACGCCACCCGGGATTGGTCACGACCTTGCCCGAAGCCTTGAACTGCACGCCCCCGGCCTCGCCCGTCACATTAGTCTGGTTAAACTCGCAATCGGGATAAAAGGCAGCGATAAACCGCTTTGCAATAAGGTGATAGAGCTGACGTTCATCGCCTACGAGCACCTGCGGCGACTGACCGGTGGGGATAATTGCATGGTGGTCGGTGACCTTGGTGTTGTCGAAAACCTTCTTGCTTTTCGGCAGGCGGGGCAGCTGGAGCAGAGGCGCCGTGAGGGGTGCGTAGGGGGTCATGGCGCGCAGTATGCCAGGCACAGTGGGATAGATGTCGTCGGATAGATATGTGGTGTCGACTCGGGGATATGTGGTGACCTTCTTCTCATAGAGACTCTGGATGTGGCGGAGGGTGACCTCGGCTGTCCATCCCCAGAGTTTGTTGCACTCCACCTGCAGCGAGGTGAGGTCGAAAAGACGAGGTGGCGCCTCACGCCCTTTCTTCTCCTCCACGGAGATGACGGTGAACGGTTGCTGCCTGATTGCTTCAAGCAACTCCGACGCATCGGCCTCCGACTTGAAACGTCCGCGGGTGGCATTGAACGTGGCACCGCGGTAGAGGGTCTTCAGTTCCCAAAAATCTTCGGGACGGAAGTTGGCGATCTCGAAATGGCGCTGCACCACAAGCGCAAGGGTGGGGGTCTGCACGCGGCCGATAGAGAGCACGGCGCCCGGCCGGCTGTATTTCAACGAATACAGCCGGGTGGCGTTCATACCTAAAATCCAGTCGCCTATGGCACGCGACAACCCTGCGAAATAGAGATTGTCGAAATCGGACGAGGGGCGCAGATGCTTGAATCCGTCGCGGATCGACTGGTCGGTCAGCGATGAAATCCACAGACGTTTCACCGGGCATTTCACACCGGCCTTCTGCATCACCCACCGCTGGATCAGCTCACCCTCCTGGCCGGCATCACCGCAGTTGATGATTTCGTCGGCGTTGGAGAAGAGTGTGCGGATCACATTGAACTGTCGTTCGTAGTTTTGCGACGGTATGAGCTTGATGCCGAATTTAGGCGGAATCATGGGCAGATGCACCATCGACCATCTTTTCCACAGATCGGTGTAGTCGTGCGGTTCCTTCAGTGTGCACAGGTGTCCGTAGGTCCATGTCACCTGATAGCCGTTACCCTCATAGTAACCGGCCTCTTTCTTGCCGGCGCCGAGGATGGCGGCTATATCCTTGGCCACATTCGGTTTCTCCGTGATACAGACGATCATCAGGCTGACTGGCTACTTGCGGCTCGGGGATTACTGACGTGCGGGCGCCACAACTTCGCCTTCGGCGGTGTGGAAAGTGAGAGTTGCTGTCTTGGGAAGTTTGCCCCTGAAGGGGAAGTCAAGCTCAATCACCTGCACCGAGGTGTCGTCGAACTGGAATGAGCGACCGAAGTCGAGACCGTCGATGTCGGTGGCCTTATATACCTTCTCGCCGATCTTCAGGTCAACGGAATCCACGGTGTGAGGAGTGTTGGCGTTGCCCATGAGAATCACCTGCAGACGAATACCGCTGTCGGTGGGTGTGGATTTGTCGGGGATGACGTTGAACTCGGCGTCGACGGCGCTAACCTGAGCCGACACGGGAGTTGCCACTGTTGCGGCGGCGCCCCCTGCGAGGAGCAGGATGGCAGCCAGACGGATTGCTTTCATAGTTGCTATGTGCTTGATGATGTGTTGAAAATCGTTATTGATGGTCAGGCTTTCTTCTTGGCCTCTTCCCAGAGCGCGTCCATCTCCTCGAGCGACACGTCGCGCAACCGGCGGCCCGATTCGCGCACACGGTTCTCGATGTAATAGAAGCGCGAGATGAATTTCTTATTGGTCTTTTCAAGCGCATTCTCGGGAATGACGCGATAGAGCCGCGCGGCATTCACCAGCGAGAAGAACACATCGCCCATTTCCTCCTCCATGTTGCGGCGGCTTTCGGCGATGCGGTCCGAGAGGGTTGAGGCATCGGTGCGCAGCTGCGGGGTGGCGCCGTCGGTCTCGTCGCGTCCCTCCTTGGCGGCACGGGCAAGGGCAAGCTCCATTACGCGCACTCGCTCGGCCTCGGTCGAGAACTCGCCGATTTCCTCGGTCACCTTGGCCCACACCTCGCAGGCGTTCTGCCAGTCAAAACCGGCGTTGGCGGCTTTCTCCTGAATGCGGAAGGCCTTGTTGAGCGCCGGCAGGGTCGAGGGCACGCCGTCGAGCACCGAGCGGTGTTCCTCCTGCGGGCGCTCCTTCAGTTTTATATCCTCCCAGTTCATGGCCACCTGACGCGCATTGTCGGCGGTGACGTCGCCATAAATGTGAGGATGGCGGAATTTGAGTTTGGCCACCAGCGAATCGCACACGTCGGCTATGTCAAATTGTCCTTTTTCCTCGGCTATCTTGCTGTAGAACAGAACATGAAGGAGCACGTCGCCGAGTTCCTTGCGGATTTCGGCATCGTCGGCATTGATCAAAGCCTCGCAAAGCTCATATACCTCCTCTACGGTGTTGGGTCGCAGCGACTCATTGGTCTGCTTGGCGTCCCATGGGCATTTCACGCGCAGAGTGTCGAGTACATCAATGAGCCGGCCGAAGGCCTCCATCTTCTCCTGACGTGTGTGAGGTCGGTTATTCTCCATAATCATTTGGGTCTTGACGGCGTAGCCGGAGCATCCGGCAGCCGGGATTATTTCTTATACCGGGATTATTTCTTATAGTTGCTGATGCCGGTTTCGAGCCACTGCACGAATTTTTCCACATCCTCGTCGTAGAAATATGGCAGTGTGAGAGCCTGGCCGGCATTGTCGAGTATTATATAGTATGGCTGGGAATTGGCACCGAACTTCGAGCGCTGGAGATAGCTCCACTTGTCGCCCACGGTGGTCAGCGTCACTTTCCTTCCATTCTCTTCGACTGTGATCGGCGACGGAAGTTTAGTCTTGTCATCGACCATGAGCTTGATCAGCACGAAATTCTCCTTGACGATGGAGCTTACACGGCCGGTGTCGAACACAGCGCCCTCCATCTTGCGGCAGTTGACGCAACCGTAGCCCGAGAAGTCGATAAGCACCGGACGGCCGCTCTCGCGCGCATAGGCCATCCCTTCTTCAAAATCATCGAATTCTTCAAAGCGGCCACCTTCATAAAGGTTGAAATCCTGCGTGAACAGCGGGGGGACAAAAGCGCTCACACCCTTTAGAGGCGCGCCCCACAGACCCGGCAGAAGATACAATGCGAAGCTGAGCGATGCCAGCGAGAAGAAGAAACGGGGCAGCGACACATGGGCGAGGTCGGCGTCGTGGCTGAATTTGATTTTTCCGAGCAGATAGAGGCCCAACAGCACGAAAAGAATCACCCAGAGGCTTACAAACACCTCACGGTCAAGAATTCCCCAGCCGTAGGCAAGGTCGGCCACCGACAGGAATTTGAGCGAAAGCGCCAGCTCAAGGAAGCCTAACACCACCTTAACAGAGTTGAGCCATCCGCCCGAGCGGGGCATCTCCTTAAGCCACGAAGGGAACATGGCGAACAGCGTGAAGGGGAGCGCCAGCGCCAGAGCGAAACCGCCCATTCCCACTGCCGGACCTGTCAGGTCGCCCATCGAGGCGGCCTCCACAAGCAGAGTACCGATGATCGGGCCGGTGCATGAGAACGACACCAGAGCCAGGGTGAAGGCCATGAAAAATATGCTCACCAGCCCCGAAGCCTTTTCGGCGCGGGCGTCGGCCGAGTTGCTCCATTTCGAGGGGAGCTTGATGTCGAAACCGCCGAGAAACGACACGCCGAAAAGCACCAGAAGAGCGAAAAAGCAGAGATTGAATATGGCGTTGGTGCTGAGTTCGTTGAGTTTGCTGGCTCCGAAAATGCCGGTGATCACCAGACCCAGCGTGAGGTAAATCACTATGATGCTCAGGCCGTAGATCATGGCGTCGCGGACCGATTTGCCACGGCTGCCGCTTTTCTTCAGGAAGAAGCTCACCGTCATCGGTATCATGGGCCATACACAGGGAGTGAGCAGCGCCAGCAGACCGCCGCCGAAACCCCATATGAATATCAGCCACCATGGCGAACCGCTCACATCGGTCCGGGCGGGCATGTCGGCCTCGCTGAATGTGACGGGCGCCCACCAGTCGGTCTGCGGTTTCTCCTCCTCAACGGGAGCACTCTCTCCGGGAAGCGCCGCGGCGACTGTGTCGGCCATAGCCTCCTTCACCGCCTCGGAGCCGGTGCCCACCTCAACCTCAAGCTGCTGAGTCTTGGGGGCTATGCAGGTCTGGTCATCACATCCCTGGAAGCTCACGGATATGCCCACGGTGTGGGTCTTTTCATCGGCGATACGAACCTTCTGAGTGAAAGTGACGCTGTGTTCCCACCACGAGAGGTTCAGGGCAAACATCTCGTCATATTTCTCGGTCGGTTTTTTCGAAGGGACGAGACGGCCGTCGAGCGTCACGCCCTGCGGCAGGTCGAAATCTATGGTTGTGGCGTTGGGGCCATCTTCGGGAAGATCAAGAGAATAGAGATGCCAGCCGTCGTCGATTACGGCAGTGATTTTTATTGTGGCCGATGCGACGGCATTGTCGGTGACGGTGGCTTTCCAGGCTATAGGGTCGAGGATCTGGCCGTGACCGCCGCCGAGGCCAAACTGCGCCGCGGCCTGCAGCACCGACAGAAGCAACAGAGCGAAGAATACCGCCGCACGTGTGGCGGGCTTGTCATGTCGCATACGGGAGATTATATTACGCATAATTGTTATTTTTCTTATTTAGGTGCAAAGTTAAACAAATCGGAGCAAATTGCGAAATGACAGGCAAAAGTTTAAATTTTTTTCGTAACTTTGCAGTCGAATTGTGCCCGGAATCGTTTTCCGGCAACACGACACCGCCATGCGCGGTAACTTATAGATAATGAACACCAAACATAAAATCCTCTACATCTCCCAGGAAATCGCGCCCTACCTGCGCGAAACTCCCATGAGCCTTCTGGGACGCAATCTCCCCTCTATGGTACAGGAGCACGGCTTCGAGGCCCGCGCCTTCATGCCGAAATACGGCTGCATCAACGAGCGCCGCAACCAGCTCCATGAGGTGATACGTCTGTCGGGCATCAATCTGGTAATCGACGATACCGACCACCCGCTCATCATCAAGGTGGCCACCCTTCAGCCTGCCAAAATGCAGGTCTATTTCATCGATTCCGACGACTATTTCCAGGATCACGCCGTCACCGACCTCGAGATCCGCGAAACTCCCGCCGACAACGACGAGCGGATCATATTTTTCACCAGCGGCACCATGGAGACCGTAAAGAAACTCCGTTGGGAGCCTGCCATGATCCACTGCTCGGGATGGGCAACCGCTCTGGTGCCTCTATATCTTAAGAAAATCTATAACGACGACCCCACCGTAGGCGGTTCTCCCGTGGTATATTCGCTCTTCGACGACTCGTTCGAGGGAACCCTCGACCCGCGTTTCAAGGACAAACTCCGCTTCGACGGTTTTACAGACGAGGATCTCGCCACGCTCGGCGACGGACCTGTCGACGCAATCACCCTCAACAAACTCGCCATCGACTACGCCGACGGCATCATCCAGGCCTCGGAATCCATTCCGCAGGAACTTCTCGACTACGCCGCCGCTGCCGGCAAGCCATTCCTCCCCTATCAGGGCGAACTCACCGACGCCACCTCCGTGGTGGATTTCTATCGTTCGCTCTTCCCCGCAAATTCCCAGTCATGAAACATCTAACAGCCGTCTGCGCCTCAATAGCCCTGCTCACACTGTCGGCCTGCGACAACACCTCGCAAAACATCGGTTCCTCGCTCGTTCAGGAGGACTCGGAAGTGGTGATCTGCAATGATTTCTCCGTCACAGGGCACTCACAGCTCAACCGCCGCATCGAATCCCGCACCATCACTCAGCTTCTGGGCGACATCCACGCCGAAGGCTACGGCAATTTCAGCTCCGACTTCGTGTGCCAGTTCATGCCCGCCGTGAAACTCGACACCGATGGCGTCACAGAGGAGAACATCGACTCCATCAAGCTCCTCCTCAACTACCATAACGGTGCCTATGTGGGCGACTCCATCGCCCCGATGGGTCTGGAAGTCTACCGCCTCAACCGCCCCCTGCCCACACCCATCTATTCCACATTCGATCCCGCCGAATATTGCGACCTGTCGGAAGCTCCCCTTGGCAAGACGGTCTATGTGGGCAACGCACTGGGCCGCACCGACTCCATCCAGGCTCTCTCTTTCCGGTCAATCGAAGTGAAACTCCCTGTGCAGCTCGCACGCGACCTCTTCACGCTCTACAAGAACAACCCCGGGGCATATGCTCTCCCCACCACATTCGCGCAATATTTCCCCGGCATCTATGTGCGCAACTCTTACGGCGCAGGCCGCGTGACCCAGATTGAAAACACGCTGATGGTGATGTATTACCACACCGATATTACCGACGCCGACGGCAAACCCGCCATCAAGCGTTACGAAGGCCGATATTTCACCGTCACCCCCGAAGTTGTCTCAAACAACAACATCAAATTCATAATGTCGCCGCAGCTGCAGGCCCGCATCAACGCCGGCGAAGAGATTATCGTCGCCCCCGTGGGACGCGATGTACAGCTCACATTCCCCATAACCGACGTGATCGACTACTACAACGCCAACCGCGGAAGCATCTCGGTGGTCAACACCCTCGCCATGCAAATTCCCGCCGAAGTCATCGCCAACGACTACGGCATCGAGCCTCCGTCGTCGCTCCTCATGGTGCTCGAGAAAGACCGTGACTCATTCTTCCTCGACAATTCCCTGCCCGACAACAAGAAATCCTTCCTTGCGGAATATAACGCCGGCGACCATATCTACAACTTCTCCAGTCTCCGCGAATATCTTCTGGAGCTGCTCAACAAATATCCCGACCCCACGCAGATTCCCGCCGAGGAATACACATTCTGCCTTACCCCCGTGTCGCTGACCACCGAGCAGAATTCCAACGGCTACCAGAACTCGGTCTACGTGTCGGCCGTCACCCCCTATATCGGCAAACCGGCTATGGTACGCCTCAATCTCGCCGACGCCAAAATCACTTTCCAGTTCTCCAAGCAGACACTCAAATAATCCCGTTTCCGGAAACCGGAACCGAAGCGCCAATTATATATCTAAAATAATACAGTTTGCATCCTGTTTGAGAGCAGACTGAAATAAAGTGGCAGAAAAATTTGGCAGATTGAAAATAAAACCATAACTTTGCACCTACAAAAGCAATCCACATGGTGCCATGTCCGAGTGGTTAGGTAAAGGTCTGCAAAACCTTCCACAGCGGTTCGAATCCGCTTGGCACCTCCCCCACCGATTGCGGCGCGCCCCCACCGGCGCGCCGCAATTATATTTCAGATCGGTCTTTCATTGTCTTTTCGTCGCGGTCGCAAGAAAATAATTTAGGAAATACTTGCATATGTCGAAAGAAACAACTAATTTTGCATCGCAAAAGCTCGGAGGGGCGCCGTGAGCTTCGGCTCATGAATTATTTAAGCTTCAATAGCTCAGTCGGTTAGAGCATCTGACTGTTAATCAGAGGGTCGTTGGTTCGAGTCCATCTTGAAGCGCAAATAAGACAATTTTCCAGATACAGCTGCCTGCTCCGGCAGGCAGCGCCCCATGCTTCAATAGCTCAGTCGGTTAGAGCATCTGACTGTTAATCAGAGGGTCGTTGGTTCGAGTCCATCTTGAAGCGCAAAAAGACGCTGTGTCAAAATGCTTGACACAGCGCTTTTTATATCCGGATGGGAGGGTGCTGTCATTAACCTGATCCATTAACTTCGTCTCCTTTTCTCACGTTGTCGCCATGAAAACGATTATCACAACAATGCGATACGAAACGCCTTGCGGCCTCCTATTGCTCGGTTCAGCAGGCGACAGACTCTGCATCTGCGACTGGCTGGTCGAGCGGCATCATGCGCAAACGTTCCGGCGCCTGCGGCAACAGCTCGGCGCCGAATTCACGGAGGGCACTTCCTCCGTCATCGAGCAGGCCGCCAGTGAACTCTACGAATACTTTGCAGGCAGGCGAACCCTGTTCGATGTGCCGCTATTGTTCGCAGGCACCGATTTCCAGCAAAAGGCATGGAACGAACTGCTCAACATCCCTTACGGCACTACCGTCTCTTATGGCGAAATGGCGCGAAGAATCGGAATGCCCAAGGCTGTACGCGCTGTCGCCAACGCCAACGGAGCCAATTATATCTCGATCTTCGCGCCATGCCACCGTGTCATCGGCAGCGACCACTCCCTCGGGGGCTACGGCGGCGGTCTGGACACCAAGCGCGCACTTCTAACCCTCGAAGGCGCTCTGTGATGCCCATATTTTACCGGGCAAGCGTGGAATGAAATGAGAAACTGCGGTAGGAGGCGGGGGCGAGATTGAGTTTACCCATGGCCCTGAGCATCTTGCGCAGAGATGTCACAAACTCCTGCGTCTCCTGAAGCACGTTGAGATAGACATAGGCTACCGTGAGATGCTCTGTATCCCCTTTCTGGAGCAGATCGTAGACATCGCGCGTGAGCATCGACAGCCGGTCTTTGATTTCACTGCACCTGTTGCGGAGTGCGTCGATGATTTCGGGATCTTTTGCATCGAGTGTTGCCTCAGCCTCGTCAAGCACCCCGATAATCGAGGCGCTGACCTGCGACAATGCCTCACCGAGTTCTCGCGGCAACGGTCGGAAGTTATTGTCGACATGCTCCTTGCACACCTCATTGATATGGCGCAGATTGTAGGTCATCGACATGGCCATGTTGTTGCTCAGATGAAACCAGGTGCGTTTCTCCATTGCCGTCTCGGGATTGACCTGCCGGAGGCAGAGAGTGAGTTTGCGGCGCTGAGTTTTAAGCACATCTTTTTCACTGACAAGGGCTTTTTCGGAACGCGACAGCAGTTTCGTGTTATCATCCATGAAACCGCGGGTGACATCGTCGAAACAACGGGCGGCAAACTGCAGGAACATCTTCTGTTTCTCGTTGATGTAGCGGTTGAGCAGGCTCCACACTTCAGCGGAATTATCGGTCGAGAGTATCGTCTGGAACAGCGCGTCGCCGTTGTCATCGGCCTGTTTCCTGCGGAAGCGCATGTTGCTGCGGATAAGAACTGCAATGGCGATGACGCCTCCCGCAATCATCACGGGTATACCACCCAGGTGCATCAGGCACACCACAATGCCCGCTCCGATAAAGGCCACTCCGGCCGTCAGGAACCATCCGCCGATCACCGACACCACACCCGTGACGCGGAACACGGCGCTTTCGCGCCCCCAGGCCTTGTCGGCCAGCGAGGTGCCCATAGCCACCATAAAGGTCACGAATGTTGTGGAAAGAGGGAGTTTGAGCGAGGTGCCGAATGCAATCAGTATGGCCGCCAGCATCAGATTCACCGATCCGCGGACAAGGTCGAATGCCGCCCCGTCCTCCTCCTGAGTCACGGAACTGTTCATCCGGCGGTCAATCCATTCCTTGACTTTGGCAGGAGTGTGGTCGCTGATCCAGGCGTGGGTATTAAGCGCGCCACGCACAATGGCCCTGCCAAGACGCGAGCTGCCGAAAATCTCGTCGCCCTGCGATTTGGCGCTCAGCCCTACGGTGGTCTGTGTCACCTGCCGGGCCTTTTTCGACGTGCTCAGAGCTGCCACCATAATGCCTCCGGCACCAATGAGGAAATAAAACGGTGTCTGGGCGGGGCCTTTGAGGCTGCTCATCATAAATCCGTGGAGGTCGCCACCTCCGTTGGCGATGTAGTCATTATATGACGCCAGAGATGTGAGGGGCACGCCCACAAAGTTTACAAGGTCATTGCCGGCGAACGCCATCGACAGCGAGAATGTGCCCAGGAGCACCACCACCTTGAACACATTCACTTTCAGTAGATGCAAAATCTGCATCAGCATCGTGAAAACCACGAGGCAGCCTCCCAATATCAACAGATTGTTGCTTCCGATCCATGCTTTCAGATCGGGAGTCATTATCGTAAGATCTTTAATCCCCTTGAGCAGCATAAAATAGACTATGGCCGTGCAGGCCACACCGCCGAAAATACCGGCCTTCCATTTCAGCCTGCTCTTATATTCAAAGGTGAAAAGGAGACGGGTGAGAAACTGCACCACCGCACCGAAGACAAACGCTATGCCTACCGACAGGAAAATGCCGATGATCACCGACAACGCTTTCTCGGTGTTGAGCAAATCGCCCATCCCGAGGGTACTTTCAGGAGCCGCCATTCTGAACAATGCCACCACAAACGTGGCACCCAACAGCTCAAACACAAGCGACACGGTGGTGGAGGTGGGCATCCCCAGCGAGTTGAACACATCGAGGAGAATAACGTCGGTCACCATCACCGCCATGAAAATGGCTATCACATCGTAGAATGACAGATTCTCAGGCCGGAAGATTCCGTGCCGCGCTACATCCATCATGCCGTTGCTCATGGCGGCGCCGATAAACACGCCGATGGAAGCCACTATGATTATCCGTTTGAACGACGCGGCTTTCGCCCCTACCGCCGACGACAGAAAGTTCACCGCATCGTTGCTCACACCCACCGAGAGGTCGAACACTGCCAATAGAAACAGGAATATTACAATTCCCAAAAACAATAAATCCATATTTCAGTAACAGTTCAAAGTTATATTATTTTAACAGATCTACATATTGCAATGTTCCGCGGATTTCCTTCCCGTCTTCTGCCATCATTATCCTTAGCTTATCCATTCGTTTCATTTAGTACTGCAAATGTAATTATTTTCAGCGACATATCAAAAACCGATCCGATAGTTTTGAAGAATGTACTTTTTTCCTGTAACTTTGCCATGTGCGACGCACATATATACAACCCCTGCGAATATCCAAACCCTGCAAAATTCAAGTTTATACCATGTTGAAAAAAGCACTTCTGGTCATAGCTTTCACTATGCTCTTTCAATGGGCATCAGCCCTCAAAATCCTCTCCGGCCCCTACATACAGAATGTGACCGAGACATCCTGCGACATTTTATGGCGCACCGACAAACCGTCGACCGCCTGGGTCGAGCTTGCGCCTGACGACGGCACACACTTCTATTACAAAGAACGCCCGCGCACCTATGCCACCGACCTTGGCCGCGCACTCGTGGGTACCATGCACCGTGTCACCCTCAAGGGGCTGAAACCCGGCACCCCCTACCGCTACCGCGTATTCTCGCGGGAGGTGGTGGATCAGCAGCCCTATCATGTGGTCTACGGCGACAAGGCTGCCACTGATGTTTTCCGTGGCGTGCCGCCGCGGTTCACCACCCTTTCCCCCGGCAAAGACACTTTGGAATTCCTCGTGCTCAACGACATCCACGGCCAGAATGATCTGCTTGAAGATCTGCTCGGCAACGTGGGCAAAGACAGTACCGATTTCGTACTCTACAACGGCGACATGGTAAACTTCATGGACAGCGAAGACAATCTTTTCGACGGGTTTATCGACACCTCGGTGAAACGTTTCGCGTCCGAAAAGCCCTTTGTGATGGCTCGCGGCAATCACGAGTCGCGCGGCGGCCTCGCCAAGGACTATATGCGGTATTTCCCCACACCGACTGGAAAACCTTATTACTCGTTCCGCCGCGGCCCCTGCTTTTTCATCATGCTCGACGCCGGGGAGGACAAGCCCGACAGCGACATAGAATATTCAGGCACATGCTTTTCCGACGACTACCGTAAGGCGCAGGTGCAGTGGCTCGAGGAGACACTGCAATCCGACGAATGTCGCGAAGCGCCATTCAGAGTCGTGGTGATGCACATTCCCTTGAACAATGCCGAATGGCACGGACAGGTCCATGCGCGGGAATGCTTTCTGCCCCTTCTCAACAATGCGGGAATCGACCTTATGCTATGCGCCCACATGCACTGTTACGCCTACTACCCCAATGGGAATGAAGGTGTAGGGTTTCCGGTCTTGCAGAATTCAAATGATGAATCTGTAAGAATAAAGGTCGATAAAAACGCTCTCGACCTGCAGGTCCTCAACCGCAAAGGGGAAGCATTACACAAATTCCGGTTCGACGTCAAATGAGGGTGTAATTACGTCTTTTACAAAGGATATTCCTCGAACGCGTATAGAACGGTGGAAAGATAGCGCTCGCCGGTATCGGGCAACAGCACCACGATTTTCTTTCCTTTGTTTTCAGGACGTTTCGCCACTTCGATTGCCGCATAGAGCGCGGCGCCTGACGATATGCCCACCAGCAGCCCCTCCTGCTGCGCCACCTCGCGGCCTGTGCGGATGGCATCATCGTTGTCAACATCAAACACCTCGTCGATGACGGAGGCATCGTAGGTCTTGGGCACGAATCCTGCACCTATGCCCTGAATCTTATGGGGACCGCTCTGCCCGCCGTTCAGCACAGCGCTCGACTTCGGCTCCACCGCCACGACGCGGACAGCGGGACTCTGCTCTTTAAGATATTTTGCCACGCCTGTGACGGTGCCACCTGTGCCGACACCGGCCACAAAGATGTCGACCTGTCCGTCGGTGTCGCGCCATATTTCCGGGCCGGTGGTGGCATAATGGCGGGCGGGATTGGCAGGGTTTTCAAACTGTTGCAGGATTACGGCGCCGGGGATGCTGTCGCGCAGCTCTTCGGCGGCACGTATGGCACCTGCCATACCATCCTTGCCCGGTGTGAGACGCACTTCAGCGCCGTAAGCCTTAACAAGATTGCGGCGTTCCACGCTCATGGTCTCGGGCATGGTGAGGATAAGATGATAACCCTTGACGGCGCTTGCCAGCGCCAGACCCACGCCCGTATTTCCGCTCGTGGGTTCGATGATCGTGGCACCCGGTTTCAGAATCCCTTTCTGCTCGGCATCCTCGATCATGGCAAGCGCAATGCGGTCCTTGACACTGCCACCGGGGTTGAAAAACTCCACCTTGGCAATGATCGGGGTTTCCAGACCCTTTGCCTTTGAGTATTTGTCGAGTTCGAGCAGCGGGGTGTTGCCCACTAAATCGGTCAGCTTTTTAGCAATCTTAGTCATAAGTCTTATCCTTTATTAAACGCGATATTTCTACCCTGCAAAGATATATATTTCGACGGAATAAACAATATAATAATTTCGTCCAGTTACTTAATCGCAAATTATAGCTACCTTTGCAATATGTTGAAATCGATACAATCCCTGCGGGGAATTTTTGCCCTTCTGATTTATTTCCACCATGTCGAGGTGTTCCCGGCAGGAGGCGACAGCGGTGTCTGTTTCTTTACCGTGCTGAGCGGATTTGTATTGTGCGACGGCTATCAGAACAGATTCCGGCAGAACAGCATATCCTATGGCTCATTTTTAAAGCGCAGGCTTGCCAGGATTTATCCTCTTCATCTTCTTTGCTTCATCGGCGCATTTCTTATCACATATCAGATGGCGTACAATCCGGTGACATGGCTGGTGAATCTGCTGTTGCTGCAGAGCTGGTCGCCCGACCCGCAAGTGCATTTCTCGGCCAATGCCGTCTCCTGGTTTCTGTCGATGATACTTTTCTGTTACCTGCTGTTCCCCTTTATAATACGCTTTCTCGACCGGTGGCGCCGCAATTTCTATATCGCCTCGTCGATTCTGTTCGCGGTGTATTTTATTGCTCTCCAGTTCGTTCCGTCGGGGATGTTAAACAACATCATCTATATCAACCCTCTGATGAGGCTGCCCGATTTTATCCTTGGAATTATTCTCTGGCAGATTATCGGCGGGAAGATTCAGGCGGCCGATTCATCAGCCGCATTAAATCTCAGGCCTTTATCCAAATCCGCCATAGAGCTGTCGGCACTGTTGCTGTTTGCCCTGACATTGATCATATATGGCGTGGTGTCGCCCAGATACGGGCTTGTGTCGTTGTGGTGGCCTGCCTCCATATCGCTCATAAGTGTGTTTGCACTTTTCAATGACAAGGGAGGGATAGTGACACGCCTGCTGCAGCTGAGGCCGCTCGTGTTCTTCGGCAACATCAGTTTCAGTTTCTACATGATCCATCTGCTGGTGATAAAAGCGGCTCACCGTCTGGCCGACAGGTTCAGCCCCGATATGCCTCCGGCCATCTTTATCCCGCTGGTGTTGATTGTCGCAGTTATCCTGGCCTATTTCGTATGGAAATACTATGAGCGGCCTATGAAACGCATATTGCTTTCCCGCACGTCATGAACGGCGGCTTTGCACCTGACGTCTCCTTTTGTGTCTGCGGCGCCACAGTACGACAGCTGTGATCACCGCGGCGATTACCGCAAGAGCCACCGCCAGAATGCCGCGGACATAGGGCACGTTGAGACTGATAGTGTCGTAAAGAGGGCTTATGAAGCGTGGTGCCAGCGGCTCTATCAGCCGGTATTGCTCGCCAAGGATGTCGGCGGCGACGCCGATGCTGTCGCCAAGAATCATGGTCTGCCGGGTGCGGGGGTCGTACTGCGGCCAGGGGTGCGAGCCTGTGCCGGGGTTGCCGGTGCGGGCGAAATTGGTCCACATCTGCTGCACAGTGGCCGACAGCTGCGGGTCGACGGGGCCGCCCGTGTAGATTGTCTGGTCGAGATTTCCGAAGACATAGGCCAGCTCCACAGTGTGGCATGCGCCCCGGTGAGGCAAAGCCGAAGCTTTGGTCCATAGATAGTTGTAGGTACTGCCACCCGACTCCGAATGATTGGAGACAGTCAGGGTCGATGGCACGCGGAACATCAGATCGTTGAAGAACTCCACACGCCCCATGGTGCGATCTCCGGGATATTCGTCGGTGAACGTGTCGTAGATTTTCTGCTGCTCCGGGGGCAGAGGCGCCATAATGTTCTCATACCAGACATTGATGGCGACTTTGAAAGGCACATAGCCACCCATCGAACCTACCCAGTAGCGCACTTCGTCGCGGTTGGTGCCGGAGAGGAAGTCGATGTCGCGGGCCTTCCCCTCGAGATAGGCCTTGTAGGGGTCGAGGGGTATAAGCACGCCGTCGCGCATGGGGAAACGGTTGTGGGCGCTCAGTTTTACGTTGATTTTTTCAAGCTGTGCGGTCGTAAGCCGCATCAGTTGCCCCACAGAGTCGATGCCGGTCTCCTTCACCAGCATGTCGGTGAGTTCCCGGGCCTCGGCCTTGCTGCTCGACAGCGCCACCGACCCGCTCTCGGCGATAGCCCGGCGGAACAGTCCTTTAGCTCTGTCTATAACCGCAAGGAGCGACACGCTGCCCCCTCCGGCCGATTCGCCGAAGATGGTGACATTGGCTGAGTCGCCGCCGAATCGTGCAATATTCTTCCGCACCCATTTCAAGGCCTCGATCTGGTCGAGAATGCCGAGATTGGCACTCTCGGTGTAGTTTTCGCCACCTTTAAGGTTTGTGAGGTCGAGGAAGCCGAAGATGCCGAGGCGATAGTTGATGGTGACCAGCACGATGTCGGGATGATTCTTCACCAGATTGTGTCCCTCGAACATCGGGTCGGAGGTGCCTCCCCAGCCATAGCTGCCGCCATGAATATAGACCATCACGGGCCGGGCGCCCGCAGCGCCCGCGGAGTCGGCCGGAGCCGTCCACACATTCAGCGTCAGACAATCCTCGCTTTGCGGATAGTATGATGCCCGCTGGGTGGCGCCGCGGGTCTGGATCGGGGAATAGCCGAAATAGTAGGCCTCCCGCACCCTGTTGCTCGCCGCAGCGGCCACAGGCGGATGCCAGCGCAGTGGCCCTACAGGCGGCTCGGCATAAGGGATGCCCTTGTATGAGACAACGCCGTCGTCGATTTTGCCGACAAAAAAGCCGTTACCGGTTTTCACGGCATAGGTGAGCGTTGAGTCGGCGGCGGGCAGCTCGCGGTTCTCGCCATAGAGCGCGGCCATCTGCCGTGCCTCGGCTTCCTGCGCCTGGTCGGCGGCGGTATTGCCGCAACCGGCCATGATGCAGAGCAGGGAGCAATAGAGCAGGGCTATGAAGTGTCTGATCATTGTGTGAGGACAGAACGGGTGAAAGCTGCGGCCAGACGGGTGGCGGCAAGGGTGTGGATCGCTTCGGGAGCGTCGGGAGCGGTGTGCTGCGCGAACGGGTGGATGGCTATGCCGCCACGGGGCGTGAAGATTCCGAGCACCTCGATATAGAGCGGATCCATGAGGTTGCGCAGGTCGTTGAGGATGATGTTGACGCAATCCTCATGGAAATCGCCGTGATTGCGGAATGAAAAGAGATATAGTTTCAGACTCTTGCTCTCCACCATCTTTACACGCGGAATGTAATTGATGATGATTTTGGCGAAGTCGGGCTGACCGGTCTTGGGACACAGCGAAGTGAATTCGGGGCACACGAGGCTCACCAGATAGTGGCGGCCGGGATGCTTGTTGTCGAAAGTCTCGAGCAGCGTGGGGTCATAGTCTGTGGGATATTCGGTGTGATTGCTCCCTAAGAGCGACAGACTGTCGAGATCATGTTCCGTACGCATAAGTTCTTTTTGAAAATAAACAAACTACGTGACTGCTTGGTTGAAACAACGTAATTGCCTGGTGAAACTATGTGACTGCCCGGTTGAAATCAATATTTCACGGGCTTGACCTTCAGGCGGTCGCCGGTGGTGCGGGCTATGTTCTCGAAATATCGGGGATCGTCATAGCCGCCGAAGTCGGGATAGGCCGGAATGCCTTCGGGAGTGCGGAGGAAGGAACCGTCGGGTGCCTGCTTCTTGATGTTGCCGTCCATAAATTTCACAAAAAGGAAAGTGGCAAGGTCGCGGTAGTCGTCGGTGGCCTTTTGCGCCCAGCGGCCCAGGAGGTCGTTGGCGTTGAAATCGGAGGCGTTCCATGCCAGCGCCACTTCGTCGGACATAGACTTCTCGAGTCCGTTCTGCACCTTGCGGATGTCGGGAATCATCTGGCTGTAGCGGTTATAGGCCTGGTTGGCCACCAGGGAGTTCATCCAGAAATTGGAATTGCGGTCGAAAGTGTTGATGTCGCCGGGGCCGAGTTGCGAAGGCACCTCGGTGACAGAGCAGAACACCGGCAGGTAGACGCAGGTGTTTGCGTCGTCGGTGCCGAACCAGAGCAGACCGCGGCGGTCGGCAGGCACATCGCCGCGCACCTGGGCCACGAAGCTCCAGCCTGTCTGCTGGGTGGCGATCGCACGCTCGTGTACATATTTCACCGAATCCACCTCAAACTCCATGGGACGCCAGCGGTAAGGGACGCCGAACGGACCGGCGCCCACATCCTGCGTCATGTCGTAGGGTGTGCCTTCAAAATGGTCGCGCATGGCCCATTTGAGATCGTCGGCGGTGAGAGGTTTGTCAGGTTTCACCCATGCGGGCATCGGTTCACCCTCGGCCCGGTCGACCCAGGGGAGCCAGCGGTCCATGCCTGAACTGAATTTGTTGAAATAGCTCCACACGCGCGCCTCGCAGCCGCGGAGAGCGCCGAAATCAGTGACGGCGTAGGCCTTGCAGAAATCGAAATCGGCATCCTTGCCGTCGAAATATCCCTGCTCGCGGGCGAATTTGATCACGTCGGGCGAGTAGATGGTCTCTTTGTTCTTGTCTTTGAGAGGGAAAGTGTGGATACGGGGATGATTGGCGTGACCCGAGATGTAGCCGTCGGGGACACGGCGCGCCACCCACACGGCTCCCTTGTCTTTCTTCCCTTTACCCACCATATCCATGATCCAGACCTCGTCGGCATCGGCGATGGAGAAGCTTTCACCCTCCGAAGCATAGCCATATTCCTTCACCAGATCGGTCATTACTTTGATGGCCTCGCGGGCAGTGCGGGCACGCTGCAGAGTGATATAGATCAGCGAGCCATAATCTATCAGGCCCGAACCGGCCAGCTCCTCGCGGCCGCCCCATGTGCTCTCGGCAATTACAAGGCCATGCTCGTTCATGTTTCCGACAGTGGAATATGTGTGAGGCACCTCGGGGATATCGCCCAAATGTTTGTGAGTATCCCACTCGATGACGGGGCGCATGGCGCCGGGCGCATGGTCGGCGGCAGGCTGACGATACAACTCGCCGTAGAGATTATGGGAATCGGCGGCATAAGTCACCATCACCGACCCGTCGGCTGTGGCGCCTTTGGCAGCAATGAGGTTAGTGCAGGCATCTGCATCGATCCCGGCAGAGATTGCAAAAGCCGCAAAGGCGGCAACAATAGTTTTAGAATAAATATGCATCAGTTTATCTTGATTACAAACAATAATTATAAAGGACGCCGGAAAATCTATTCGCATTGACGCGTCCCCGTACTCATTTGCAAATTTACGATTTTTTTGAGCAATGTCCCGAAAAAAAGACAGAATTGTAATGTTTTATGCGAAAATCATGCTAACTTTGCGGCAAATATTATGCCGCAGTCGGTCTTCCGGGCGATTGACCCGAGGGACCGGGTGTCTGATTCCATCTGACTTTACCTATTTAGAATTGAACTTGTTTACTCAACAACAACGTATAAGGTTTATTGGCGCCGCCACAGTGGCTCTTTCATCTGTTTTCGGCGCATGGGGTGCCCCCAAAGCGCATCCGAGAGTGTTTCTCGACGACGATCCCGCTGTGGAGTCGCCCGGCAATATGCGCGGTCTGATTCTTGAGACGCCTGCCTACCGCTGGGTGGCCGACTCCATTATCCAGGGGCCTTACAAGGCTTATGCACCGAGCGACACCGTGATTATCTCTGACTACCACGCCCGCCCGGGCTTCTTCATGCCTGTGGAGCATGAATGGCGCATGAAAAATGACCTTTCGGAATATCCGCGGCTCTCCTCATCCAACAAACTGGCCAATGCCATTTTCAATATGGGCCTCGACGAGATGGTGAATGCCGTGGAGCCCGACACCACCCTCCGCACCGGCAAGGAATGGGCCGGGGTGTGGACCCGCGACGTGAGCTACTCCATAATCCTCTCCATGGCCATCCTCCAGCCCGAGGCCTCGCGCATCTCGCTGGAACATAAGATCTCACCCGAGGGCACCATTATTCAGGACACCGGTTCGGGCGGCGCATGGCCGGTAAGTTCCGACCGCGAAATCTGGGCCGTCGCAGCCTACGAGGTATACAAAACCACGGGCGACGAGCAGTGGCTGCGCCGCATCTATCCGGTCATCCGCAAATCGCTCGAGACCGACTGGAAGACACTCTACGACCCTGAAACCGGGCTTGTCCGCGGTGAAACCTCATTTATCGACTGGCGAGAACAGAGCTACCCCCGATGGATGCAGACAGCCGACATCTATCAGAGCGAGGCACTGGGCACCTCGGTAGTGCATGCCCAGGCATGGCAGACCTTGGCCGACATTGCCCGCCGATTAGGACACGGTGCCGACGCCGGCATCTACGAGCAGCGCGCCGGCACCATCCGCAAGGCTATCAATTCCCGACTGTGGCTCCCCTCAAAGGGCATATACGCCATGTATCTTTATGGCCGCGACAATCTCGTGGTCAATCCGCGTGCCGAAACACTCGGCGAGTCGCTTGCAATACTCTATGATGTGGCCGACGCGCAGCGCTCAAAACTGATCACGGAGAAAAATCCCATAACTCCATTCGGGCCTGCAATCTTCTTCCCTCAGATCTCTGACATGCCTTCATACCACAACAATGCTTTGTGGCCATTCGTGGCATCGTACTGGACTCTGGCCAACGCCAAGGCATCGAACAGCCGCGGCGCGCTCTTAGGATTAGGCTCTGTGTTCCGTCCGGCAGCCCTTTTCGCCACCAACAAGGAGAATTTCAACCTTGACAACGGCGACATCTACACCGAGCTCAACTCCTCCAACATGCTGTGGTCGCTTTCGGGCAACCTGGCGCTGACGCTGAAAATGCTTTTCGGCATACGGCCCGAGGCAGAGAGCATTGATTTCGTCCCCTTCATCCCCAAGGCTCTCGACGACAACCGCACTCTCACCGGTCTGCGCTATCGCGACATGGTGCTCAACATCACCATCAGCGGCTACGGCAACCGCATAGCATCGTTCCGCCTCAACGGCAAACCCCACAGCCCCTCCATTGCCGCCAACCTCAAAGGGGAACAGAATGTGGAGATACGCATGGACAACAACACGCCACCCCCAATGAAGGTGAACGAGACCGCAAATGTGAAAGCACCTCTGACACCCGTGGCATGGCTCACCTACGGTCCCGACTTCCATGTCGGCATAGGCACTGATCCCCACATGAACCTGCTCCAGTGGCAGCCGATTGAATATATCGCCTACTACAAAGTTCTACGCGACGGAAAAGTTGTGGCACAGACTCGTGAGACACAGTATCATGTCCTCGAGCCGGGCGAATATCAGGTTGTGGGCGTGAGCGCCGAGGGTGTGGAATCCTTTGCATCCGAACCTCGCAGCAACCGCATCCGGGTGACTGCCGAGATGCCCGTCGAAAAGTCGAAAATAACTTCGGCAGAGGCTCAAAACGTGCCTGCATCCCCGCTGAGAGGATTCTACGGCTCGGGCTTCGCCGAAATCGACCACACCACCAAAACCATCTATATCGGTGTGGACGTGCCCCAGACAGGCTACTACTCCATCGCCTTGCGATATGCCAACGGCAACGGCCCCGTCAACACCGAGAACAAATGTGCCATCCGCACCCTGCTGGTCGACGGCAAGGATGCCGGCACCGTGGTGATGCCTCAGCGAGGCTCAGGCAACTGGAACGACTGGGGCATGACCAACTCCGTGGAAGTGCATCTCAGCGAGGGGCACCGTGTGATCGCCCTGCAGTACCGCCCCGAAAACGAGAACATGAATTTTCACACCAATCATGCTCTTGTCGATCGGGTGGTTCTCAGCTACCTCGGCCCCGTGCGCCGCTGAGAGCACGCGCCGAGTGCCCTCCGAGTGCCATCCGAGTGCGCACTGAAAAAAATATTAAGCGATTATGGCTTAGAAAGTTGCGCATGTCGTGAAAAGTCATTATCTTTGCAACGCTTTTTAGCGCCGGAAATGCCGGTACGCCGCCGGGCGAAAGCCGTAACCCATCGTCAGTCAACGGATTGCGCGCCACAAGCCCGGAGCCGACGAACCGCCACGACCGGTAAGCATCATCAATTTTATTTATTAACCTTTTAATTAAATGACTGAAGAAGTTAAAAACTCTCCTATCGCTGATTTCGACTGGGATGCCTACGAGAACGGCGATACCAAGAGCGAGAAGTCGCGCGAGGAGCTTACCCGCACCTACGACGAATCTCTCAACACCGTCAAAGACAAAGATGTAATCGAAGGTACCATCATCGCCCTGAACAAACGCGAGGCTGTGGTTAACATCGGCTACAAATCCGACGGTATCATCCCCATGAACGAATTCCGCTACAACCCCGACATCAAGGTGGGCGACGTGGTAGAAGTGTTCATCGAAAACCAGGAGGACAAGAAAGGCCAGCTTATCCTCTCGCACCGCAAGGCTCGCGCCGCCCGCAGCTGGGACCGCGTGAACCAGGCCCTCGAAAACGACGAAATCATCAAGGGCTTCATCAAATGTCGCACCAAAGGCGGCATGATTGTCGACATCTTCGGCATCGAGGCATTCCTGCCCGGCTCGCAGATCGACGTCAAGCCCATCCGTGACTACGATATCTTCGTAGGTAAGACCATGGAATTCAAGGTTGTGAAGATCAACCCCGAATTCAAGAACGTCGTTGTTTCGCACAAGGCACTCATCGAGGCCGAGCTTGAGCAGCAGAAGCGTGAAATCATCGCCAAGCTTGAAAAAGGCCAGGTACTCGAGGGTACTGTCAAGAACATCACCACCTACGGCGTATTCATCGACCTGGGCGGCGTTGACGGTCTTATCCACATCACCGACCTCAGCTGGGGTCGCGTAAACCACCCCGAAGAGGTTGTTCAGCTCGACCAGAAGCTCAACGTGGTAATTCTCGACTTCGACGACGAGAAGAAGCGTATCGCCCTGGGTCTCAAGCAGCTCCAGCCCCATCCCTGGGATGCCCTCGCAGCCGAGCTTAAAGTCGGCGACAAGGTCAAGGGCAAAGTTGTTGTCATGGCTGACTACGGCGCATTTGTCGAAGTCGCTCCCGGCGTAGAAGGTCTTATCCATGTCAGCGAAATGTCGTGGAGCCAGCACCTCCGCTCCGCTCAGGACTTCCTTAAAGTCGGCGACGAAGTTGAAGCAGTCATCCTCACCCTCGACCGCGAGGAGCGCAAGATGAGCCTCGGCCTCAAACAGCTCAAGAAAGATCCCTGGGAAGACATCGAAATCAAATATCCCGTCGGCTCGAAGCACACCGCCAAAGTGCGCAACTTCACCAACTTCGGCGTGTTCGTCGAAATCGAAGAAGGCGTCGACGGCCTCATCCACATCAGCGACCTCAGCTGGACCAAGAAAGTCAAGCACCCCTCGGAATTCACCAAGATCGGTGCCGACATCGACGTTGTCGTTCTCGAAATCGACAAGGACAACCGCCGTCTCTCACTCGGCCACAAGCAGCTCGAGGAGAACCCCTGGGAAGTATTTGAAACCGTCTTCACTCCCGGCAGCGTACACCAGGGCACCATCACCGAGATGCTCGACAAGGGCGCCGTGGTTCAGCTCCCCTACGGTGTTGAAGGCTTCGCCACTCCCAAGCACCTCGTCAAGGCCGACGGCTCTCAGGCCAAGGTCGACGAAAAGCTCGACTTCAAGGTAATCGAATTCAACAAAGACAGCAAGCGCATCATCCTCAGCCACAGCCGCACCTTCGAAGAAGCCGGCAAGGCAGAGAAGACCGAAATCCGCAAGCCCGGCAAGCGCGCCGACCGTCCCCGCAAGGAGGAAGCTCCCCTGCTCAACACCCCCGTTGAGAAGACCACCCTCGGCGACATCGAAGCTCTTGCTGCCCTCAAAGAGAAACTCTCAGGCAAGGCTTAACAAGCCGAAACCTGTAAACCCATCCAAAGGAGGATGCGCACCCCGCCAACGCGGCCGCGCATCCTCCTTTCATTTATACACCCCTGATCATTTATATTTCCCTATGATCATTTATATTTCCCTGTTTTAATACTCTCCAGCCGCGGTTTGACAATCATGTGTCGGCAATATCACAATTTGTAATATCAGATAAATTGTAGGCACAAAGCAATTACAATGCAGTTACCGATTAGGCCACAATGATCCGTGTGGCTAACTTTGCAACACGTGAACGATATTTACCAGTCATATCACGTTTATATCTCTGAATATTATCAGTCCAATCAATAATCACGCACCAATGGCGGATTTTCACCATCAAGACAACAAAGATATCGTGTCAGGCGATTCCATCAGAAAAATTCTGGTGGTAGACAACGATGCGTCGACCGCCGAACTGATCCGCGACAACATGGCACCCGACGGTTTCATCGTCGATGCTGTTTCGGCTGACGATAATTCTTTCTCCATAAATCTCGCACAATACAAGCTTGTATTCATCAATCTCGGAGAGGAGACCGAGAGCGGCCTTACTCTGCTCGAACAGATAAAACAACTCGACGACGGCAAAAATACTGCCGTCATAGCCTACTCGGTGCGTATGGGACCCGATACCATAATCGGCGCGCTTTCGGCCGGAGCCGACGACTACCTTATCAAACCGTTTTCAGTGCGCGAGATGCGTGTACGCATCAATTCCGTGCTTCGCCGCCATTGAAAAAACGAGGGTGTGTCATAGAGGGTGTGTCATAATGGATCATCCGGATATAATAAGCGCTGTGTCAAAATGATTGACACAGCGCTTATTATATCCGTAGCCTGCTGAAGCTATCTTACATTAGTACTTTTAATCTTTCGAGCGAATTTTATCGGCTAAGTGTTCGGCGGCATCGCTCCCTTTCTCGAGTGCGTCAGCCGCAAAATTCTTGGCTTTTTCAAAAAAGGAAGAGCCTTTTTCAGCAGCCTTTTCCTTAAGCTCCGCGCCCTTTTCCACTGCCTTGTCCCTGAGGTCGGCAGCCTTGTCGGCGGCATTGTCGGTCAGTTGGGCAGCCTTATTTTTCAGTTCGGCGGCCTTGTCGGCGGCTTTTTCCTTAAGTTCGGAGGCTTTGTCAGCGGCTTTGTCCTTGAGTTCTGCTGCCTTGTCGGCAGCCTGTGAAGCAGCGTCGCTTACTCTCGATTTCAGATCGGCCGATTTCGATGCGGCCTTTGCGCAGAGCAGCTCAGATTCAGCCTTTGCGGCCTGCACCGTTGCTTTGCGACCGGTATTCGCGGCGTTAATAGCGACATCTTCGGCATGCTGAACCTTCTGTTCGAGATTTTCGGTGTTCATAGTTGATATGTTTTAGGTTGGTTCAACTATAACATTGAATATCGCGAAGGGGTTTGTGAGCCTAATCTTAATTTTTCTAAAACCGACAGACCGTATTCCCATCGGTGGTCAGCGGAAGCGCCATGTGATGGTGCCGGTGGCGGTGGGCGCGTCGGGGTCGGGAGAGAATTTGCAGGCGCGGGTGCGCTGCACGCAATGGTTGCGGAGCGAAACGTCGGCGGCAGCCGCGCCGTTTGAGCGCGACGGATCGTAGCTGGCCTCGATAACTTTACCTGAGGCATCGACTTTCACGCGCACGGCAATTTCACCGAGTTTGGTCGAGGGGACGCGGCTGTAGTCGAGCAGACGGCGACCCCTGACACCGTTGCCGGGAGTGCCCGATGTGGCGCCGGTGTCGGAATTACCGTCGGTCTGACCGGCTTTTCCGCTCCCCTTTCCGCCGCCGAATGCGTTTTTGGCCTTATCGTCGATGGTTTTCTTGGCCTGCTGCCTGCGGGCGGCTTCCTGACGCTGTTTCTCGGCTTCGAGCTGCTCTTTTGTGGGACCTTTGGGTTTCTTCTCGACTTTCGCGGGTGACGGACGCTCTGAGCTGACGGTCTGCTTCGGCTCGGCCTCTTTACCGGCATCGCTGAGGTCGGGTCCCTGCTGTGAGGGCTGGGGCTGGTCGACATCAGACGGAGCCGCCTCGTCGAGAGGCAGGTTATCAAACACATCGCCGGTCTGCACAAACTCACCGCTGGCATAGAGATCCTCCACGGGCAGGAACTCGATCGCCTCCTCCGATTCCGGCGGGGGCATCAGTCTCCCCGATGGCGGATAGCGCAGGAAGCAGAAGAGCAGCGCCAGCAACAGCGCCGCGTGGATCAGCACCGTACCGAGCATGGCCCACCAGCGGGCTGAACGCTCGGATGGGTTTTCCGGGTTGCTATTTCGCATTCTGGACATTGTCGGTAGGTTGTGATTGGCTTACGGTTACAGCCTCCTGCCGGGGATTGCTTACCGGCTGAGTGGCCAGCACCATCTTCATATTGTGTTGGGCGCCAACGTTGAGCACCTGCACTATGCGGCCATATTTGACTGCCTCATCGGCATACAGAGCCACGAAGCCGGTGGAATCCTGCTCGTTGGCCATCTTGAGAAACACAGGGAGCGCTTCGAGCGACACCGGCTGAGGCCGGTCCTGCCCCGTGGCGGCGAAAATCGAGTCGTTTGAGTCGATATAGACCTTCGTGACCGGTTTTATGGCGCTTTGCTGGGTGCTTTGGGGCAGATTGACCTCCAGGCCGGTGGGAAACACGAATGTCGAGGTCACCATGAAAAAGATGAGCAGCAGAAAGATAACGTCGGTCATCGACGCCATCGAGAAGGCTGCCATCAGGTTGTTCTGACGTTTCAGCATGGGGCTATGGCGTTAATGAGCGGGTTCGTTGAGAAGATCCATGAATTCCATGGTCTGCGACTCCATGCGGTTCATCACGGAGTTGATGCGGGCCACAAGGTAGTTGTAGGCGAAAAGCGCCACCACACCTACAATCAGACCAGCCACAGTGGTGACCAGGGCGGTGTAGATACCGCCCGAGAATGTGGAAATGTTGGCCGAATTGCCCTGCGAGGCGATTGCATAGAAGGCCTGCACCATGCCGATTACCGTACCTAAGAAGCCGAGCATGGGGGCGCCTGCGGCGGTTGTCGCCAGCCAGGGCAGCCCTCGCGAGAGGTTGGCCACCTCGATGTTGCCGGTGTTTTCCACTGCGGTCATGATGTCGTTGACGGGACGCCCGATGCGGCTGATACCCTTGGCTATAAGCCGGCCGTAGGGCGAATCGTTCTTGCGGCAGAGATTGTAGGCGCTTTCGATCTCCCCTTCATGGATATAGTCGCGGATGCGTTTCATGAAAGAGTCGTCGAGGCGGTCGGCCTTATGGATGATGATGACGCGCTGGATGAACACGTAGATGCAGATGAGCGACAGCGCTGCCAGCACTATCATTAGGGGTCCGCCCTGGAGGCAGAGATCCCAGAGGGAGAGTTCGGTGGCAGCTGTGGTCTGTGTGGCTGCCGTGGCGGCAGCAGCGGGAGCACCTGTGAGTGCGGCGTCGGCAAGAGGTAGCATGATTGGAAAGGGGTGATAAGTCGTGATTAATGGTGAATATGCGGTTTGGGCGGGTTATGATTTCAGAGCGGCGCGATAGCGTGAGATGGTTTCGTGGAGACCCATGTAGAGGGCGTCGCACACCAGCGCGTGGCCGATCGAGACCTCGTTGAGGAAGGGTACGTTGCGATGGAAATAGGCCAGATTCACAAGCGAGAGGTCGTGACCGGCGTTGACACCCAGCCCTGCTTTGTGGGCAACTCTCGATGCCTCGACAAAAGGAGCCACGGCGGCCTCGGGGTCTTTGTGGAACATGTCGGCATAGGGTTTGGTATAAAGCTCTACACGGTCGGCGCCCACTTTGGCGGCGGTGCGGATGTTGTCGGGATCGGTGTCCACAAAAATCGAGGAGCGGATGCCGGCCTCGCGCAGGATGTCGACAATCTGAGTGAGGAACGGCGCATTGGCGGGCACGTTCCATCCAGCCGACGAGGTGAGGTCGCCGGGCTTGTCGGGCACCAGGGTCACCTGCTCGGGCTTTACTTTGAGCACAAGATCAATGAATTCGGGCGAGGGGTAGCCCTCGATGTTGAATTCCGTGGTGACCAGAGCGCGGAGTTTGATCACATCGTCGTGACGGATGTGGCGCTCGTCGGGGCGCGGATGCACCGTGATGCCCTGGGCACCGAATTTCTCGCAGTCCACTGCCACCTGCTCCACGTCGGGATTGTTCTCGCCGCGGGCATTCCGCAGGGTCGCTATCTTGTTGATGTTTACACTGAGATTTGTAAGCATTGTAAATTATAAACTTTTTAAAAACGCCCGAAGTCAGCGGATTTTTTGCTAACTTTGCAAAAGGAAGCGGCAAATGCCCTGCCCACTTCTCAGGAACGGTTTTGTAGCCACAAAATTAAAAATTTTATTTCTAACCAGCAAATAAGAGCTTGTTTAATAATAAATGTTGCCGATAGGGTCGCATATCCTGAGACTGATTTCGTCGTGTGACGATGGAGTGTAAATGTGTACACGACTGAGGAACAGGGCGAAAGCAGACCGGGATATGCGAAACAAAGGTAACTTTCTTACACGATTTTTCTCAGAAACATGAAAAAAAGTTTTAGTAGATGTGAAGTTCTTGAAAATATTACCCTTTGTCGGTAACATTTATTATTAAACAAGCTCTAAAATAGATCTGACCGATTAAACGAAATGACCGACAACGATAAACTTCAGAAATACCTTTCGGGCTGCCTCTCTCCTGCCGAGAAAGCTGAAGCGCTGCTGCCGCCCCTCCCTGATGGTGCCGGCGAGTTGCTTATGTCGTGTCGTCCTGAGGATTATTCGGCATCGGCCATTGCGCGCGCCGTAGAGGACTGCGACGTGCAGCTGCTGGCGCTCACCGTCACCGGGATGCGCGACGGCGAGGGGCTGCCAGTGGTGGCGCTGCGCGTCGGCGCTTCCGACACCGCGCCGGTCGAGCGCTCGCTGCGCCGCTATGGCTACACGCCCTTCTATCTCGGCGGCCCCGTCGACGAGGGGATGCGCCAGCGGGCACGCGACCGCGCCCGCGAAATTTTGAAAATGCTCGAAATCTGACAATAACTCATCTTCCCCATCCATGATAGTCGCAATCAACGGCAACCGCCATCAGGAAGCACATTTCCAAGACATCGAACGGCTTGTCGACGCGTTTCTCAGGCGCGACGACAAGGTGATAATGAGTGACCGTTTTCTCGACTATCTCGAGGACCGCATCGGAGGCCGCTTTGCTATCGGCATTGAGCGGGTACGTCTGGCCGACAAACCGCAGGCCGACCTCGCCATCGCCATCGGCGGCGACGGAGCATTCCTCAAAACCGCCGCCTGGGTGGGCGACTCGGGCATCCCCGTGGCCGGCATCAACACCGGGCATCTCGGGTTTCTGGCGGCTTTCTCCTTCGACAATCCCGACGACATCAACCGCTACCTTATCGCAGGCGACTATGTGATCGAGGATCGCACGATGCTCGAGGTGGAGACCCCCGCCGGCGTTTTTCACGCTCTTAACGAAGCGGCCATCACCCGAGGCGAGAACGCCTCGATGGTGAGCATCCGCACCGAAATCAACGGCCACGACTCGCTCACCTACAAGGGCGACGGCCTGATCATAGCCACTCCCACCGGGTCAACGGCCTATAATCTCTCGGTCGGCGGTCCGATTCTCGACCCCTCTGTGGCCGGATGGATCATTGCGCCGATTGCCGCCCACTCGCTGACGGTGAGGCCGTTGGTAATCAACGATTCATCGGTGGTACGCCTGCATGTGGAGCTGCGCTCGCCCACTTTCCGGCTCACTCTCGACGGCAAAAGCATGTCGCTGCCCGACGGTTCGCTGCTCTCCATTTCCAAAGCCCGATGGCCGCTGCGGCTGGTGACTCTGCCGGGCCATAACTTCACCGACACCCTCACCACCAAGATGGGTCTCGGCAACTGATCTCTCCTGCCACGCGCCATGCCTGTTGTCGACGAAATATCTCACCCCACCCTCGGTCGTGTAATTCTGAGCATCCGCCCGAACAACCGCCGCGCCACAGCGCGCTGGCGCAACGGCTGCGTATATCTCAATGTCCCTCCCGTTAGCGATGCCCGCGAAATCAGCCGGCTGCTCGATTTCTTCGAGCCGAAATTGCTGAAAAGCCGCCCCTCTCTCGCCTACTCCGTTCCCTCGGCAATCAGTGTGCCGGGCATGCGCATAAGGCTGGAGCGGCAAAATCATCTTCCCCGCAAAATCATAATCACTGCCGGCAATCCCGAGAGCGTTGTCGAAATCGGCTCGGGAATTGACGCCGACACTCCCGAAGCGGTGCGTTTCATCTCGTCGGCTCTCTGCGCAGTCGCAAAAAAGACCGCTGCGGAGCTGCTGCTCCCCCGTGCCCATCAGCTTGCCGCCGGGGTGGGCATGCCGCCCACAGGCTGGATTATATCTTCGGGATTCCGCACGCTTGGCTCATGCTCGTCAAGCGGTCTGATCTCGCTGAGCCACATACTGGTGTTTCTCCCCGAGGAACTGCGCGACTACATCATCCTCCACGAGCTGGCCCACCTATCCGAGATGAACCATTCGGCGCGCTTCCACGCCCTCCTCGACAGTTATCTCGACGGTCGCGAGAGTCAGCTGCGCTCGCGCCTGCGCTCATTCCCATGGCCCATCCTCAGAAAATAAATCGAGCGTTCATAACCATTCTCAACAATCATCATAACCGGAATTATCATATCCAACCTCATTCAAATATGTTTCACTCTGTTTCCAAAGCGTTACTGACGGCGGCGCTCTCCGCAGTCATGGCAATCGGCGCATATGCCGCCGATGCCGATTTCAATCTGGCAACTTACAATATCCGTCAGAAAAACCATCCCGACTCAGTGCAGGGCGACGGCTGGGGCCTCCGCTATCCCGTCGTGGCACAGCTTATCCGGTTTCATGGTTTCGACATTTTCGGCACTCAGGAAGGCTTCAAAAGTCAGCTCGAAGATCTTAAAACCAATCTTCCCGACTACGATTATATAGGTGTAGGTCGCGACGACGGCAAGGAGGGCGGCGAGTATGTGGCCATTTTCTACCGCACCGACCTCTTCGAGGTTGTGGATCACGGCGATTTCTGGCTTTCGGAGCATCCCGACCGTCCCGGGCTGGGATGGGACGCGGCGTGCAACCGCATCTGCACCTGGGGAAAATTCCGTCACAAACCCTCGGGACGCGAGTTTCTATACTTCAATCTCCATCTTGACCACATCGGCAAAAAGGCACGCGTGGAGAGCACGAAACTTGTGCAGGCCAAAATGAAAGAGTTCGGCAGCGAACTGCCCACATTCCTCTCAGGCGACTTCAACGTAGACCAGACAAACGAATCATACAAAGCGCTTGCAAACTCGGGCGTACTTGCCGACTCCTACGAGCTTGCCGACATCGTCTATGCCAACAACGGCACCTTCAACAACTACGACCCCAACGGATACAACGACAGCCGCATCGACCATATATTCGTGTCGCCGCAGGTGACAGTGAAACGCTACGGCATTCTCACCGACACATACCGCACCACTGCCGAGACCCCCTCCGCCGCCCGAAGCGCCTCCTCCACATCC
>Michael_p1__coassemble_823_pt1 | contig 42431 bp, 29 predicted proteins | sample Michael_p1__metabat2_high_PE_014 | metagenome-assembled genome bin Michael_p1
CATTTCCTCACCGATCTGTCGGTGGCACAACGGATAGCCGCAACCCTCGACGACTACAAGGGGCTGCCCGTGGTGGAAGTAGGACCCGGCATGGGCGTCCTGACCCGTTTTCTGCTTGACGAGGGACACGACGTGAAAGTGGTGGAACTCGACACGGAAAGCGTGGACTATCTCAATGCCAATTTTCCAGACCTTAAAGGGAGGATTGTCGAGGCTGATTTTCTGCGGGTCGATCTGGACGAACTGGTTCCCGGCAACGGTCCATTCTGCCTCATAGGCAATTACCCCTACAACATTTCGTCGCAGATTTTCTTCCATGCACTCGACTGGAAAGACCGCATCGTATGCTGCTCGGGAATGCTTCAGAAGGAAGTGGCCGAGCGACTTGCCGCCCCCGCCGGAACTAAAGCCCGCGGCATACTGAGCGTGCTGCTTCAGGCATGGTACACAGTGGAATATCTCTTCACGGTCGACGAGCATGTGTTCAATCCCCCTCCCAAAGTAAAATCGGGAGTGATAAAGATGGTGCGCAACGATGTCACCGACCTCGGCTGCGACCAGACGCTGTTCCGCACAGTGGTTAAAACCACATTCGGCCAGCGCCGCAAAACCATCCGCAACTCAGTGAAGCCCCTTTTCCCGGGGGGAGCGCCGCTGCCCGATTCGCCGCTGCTGGCTCTGCGCCCCGAGCAGCTCTCCGTGGCTCAATTCGTGGAACTGACCAATCTGGTGGCAGCCGCAAAACAAGCGCTTGTTTAATAATAAACAGGTCTGAGACCCTCTAATTCATCCCTACGGCAATGAAAGAGTTTGACGAGGAATTTCTTGACAGAATCAAAGGCATCATCGCCAACCGCGATGACGCTGCCGCACGCCGCGAGCTCGACGAGATGCACCCCGCCGACATTGCCGAGCTATATCAGGACCTTGACCTCAATCAGGCCGAATATCTCTATAAACTGCTCGACGAGGACACCGCGGCCGAGGTGCTGATGCAACTCGACGAGGATGACCGCCGCAAGCTCCTCTCCGATCTGGAGCCGGAGGAGATCGCCTCGAAATATATCGACCACCTCGACACCGACGATGCCGTGGACCTTATCCAGGATCTCGACAAAGAGGATCAGGAGGAGGTGCTCTCTCACATCGACAACGTGGATCAGGCCGGCGACATCATCGACCTGCTCAAATATGACGAGGACACCGCCGGCGGTCTGATGGGCACCGAGATGCTTGTGGTGAACGAGAACTGGTCCATGCCCGAATGCATCAAGCAGCTCAGGATGCAGGCCGAGGACATGGACGAGGTCTACTACGTCTATGTAGTCGACAATGACGACCGCCTGCGCGGCACCCTGCCGCTGAAAGAACTAATCACCCACCCCTCGGTCTCCAAGATCAAGAATGTGATGGAGACCGACCCCGCAGCCGTGAAGACCGACACGCCACTCGACGAGGTGGCAATCGACTTCGAGAAATACGACCTTGTGGCCATGCCGGTAATCGACTCCATCGGACGTCTGGTGGGACATATCACGGTCGACGACGTCATGGATCGCGTGCGCGAATCGCAGGAACGCGACTATCAGCTGGCATCAGGTCTGTCGCAGGATGTGGAATCCGACGACACCATCTGGCAGCAGACCCGCGCCCGTCTGCCCTGGCTTCTCATCGGCATCATGGGCGGCATAGGCAATTCACTGATTCTCGGCAACTTCGAACAGGGATTCGCCACCAATCCCGCCATGGCGCTCTTTATCCCCATGATCGGCGGCACCGGCGGCAACGTCGGCATCCAGTCGTCGGCTATCGTGGTGCAGGGTCTTGCCAACGGTTCGCTGGAACTTAAGGACACCGCCCGGCAGCTTGGCAAGGAAGTGGGCGTAGGACTCATCAACGGCCTGCTCATTTCGCTTATCGTATTCATTTACAACTGCTTCCGACTCGACCCGCTCAATCCCACCACTATCGCCGTGTCGTTGTCGCTGATGGCCGTGGTGCTCTTCGCGTCGATATTCGGCACTTTTGTTCCGCTGACTCTCGAACGTTTCAAAATCGATCCCGCGCTTGCCACCGGCCCGTTCATATCCATCACCAACGACATTATAGGCATGCTCATCTACATGCTCATATCCTCGGCGCTCCTTTCGGCATTCGCAGCGTAAAGAAACATGCAGTTCATCGGCACAGTTGAGTTTTATGTCACGCTATTGCTGGCGGCAGCCATAATAGCAGGCATCATCGCCATGCCTTCGGGTCACGGTCCTGTTGAGACCGACTTCTCGGAAGCATTCCTCACTTTCGATCCGGAACTTACCGACCTCACTCCACGGATGGAGCTTGAATGCCTGCCCGACGGTTCGGTGAAACTCACCCGCATCGGCCTGCCCGACGACATCGACAGTACCGCCACCGTGGCGCTCTCAATCACCCGCAAAGGGTTCGACCTCAGCGCCGAGGAGCGCATCACCACGGGCGCACGCCCCTATCTGCGCACTGAATCGCAACCTGTCAACAAGGCCACATTCATCCTTACCGGTCTCGCTCAGGAGCGGTATCACATGCGCTACAACTCCGAACCGACCACCAGTTTCACCACCCTCTCGTTTGTCAACCGTCCGGGTCTGCGTTCCACCCGTCTTTTCCGACATGCCTGACACGCCATGCCTGACCCTGAAAAAATAAGAGCTTGTGTCGGTAACATATATTATTAAACAAGCTCTTAAATTTGCAAAAGCCGAAAAAACTCGCTAACTTTGCAATCGCTTTAGGGAGTCACACGCCCTGAGCGCCAAGGATTGTCTTATGGTGTAATGGTAGCACTGCAGTTTTTGGTTCTGCCTGTCCAGGTTCGAATCCTGGTAAGACAACATCCCCAATCAGAGCCGGGTAGCATCCGCCCGGCTCTTTTCTTTTACAGAAATTGCGCGGGTCGACCCCCGCAAGCATCTCTGTAAAAAAACAGCGCTCACGTGTATCCATCACGGACTACGGGAGCGCTGGCCTATACAACTTGAATCAAGGTTGGTTAAAATCTATCCTTCTTGCTTTTATTTGAATTGATTGTCTTGCTTACTTCGAAAAATTTACATTCTGTATTCTTTATCTTACTTTTGTCTTTACCTATTCTATAATCTCTTATTTCGTCATCGGCTCGAAACGGATGGCGAAACCACCGCCGCGGGCCATCATCCCGCTTAGCGACATTGTGCTGTCGACCTCGCGAGTCGAGATCTGATAGATTTCGGGGTTGGAGTATCCGTCGGAGTCGTTTCTGTCTGCGTAAATGGTAGCCCGGTATTTCATTCCGGGTGTGAGGAAACTGAGGGGCAGTCTGTAAGAACGCGCATAGTTGGCCACACCGCCGGCATACCAGTCGTCGCTGTTCTTATCCTTGCGGGCAACGATAATGAACTCACCCGGCTCGGCGTCGATATAGCGGCTCTCGCTCCAGTCAACAGGCACATCCTTGATGAACTGGAAGGCATCCATCTTTTCGGCATAGTGCTCGGGCATATCGGCAGCCATCTGCAGAGGCGAGTACATCGTCAGATAGAGCGCAAGCTGGTTTGCGATGGTGGCGTGCTTGCGGTTGCCGTTGCCGGGGGCGAACGAACTCATGTCCATGCGGAAGATACCGGGAGTGAAATCCATAGGGCCTCCCTTGAGACGTGTGAACGGGAGGATCGTCACATGCTGTGTCGACATACCCTGAAATTCCTGCCCCATGGCCGATTCATTGCCGATGAGATTGGGATATGTGCGGGCCAGACCGGTGGGACGCACAGCCTCGTGGGCGTCAACCATAATCTGCTTGTCGGCGGCTTTCTTCACTGCGTCGAGATAGTGCCGCACCGATGTCTGATTGTAGTGATAGTTACCCTTGGGGAGTATATTGCCCACATAACCGCTCTTGACGGCGTCGTAGCCATACTGCTTCATCAGATCATAGGCCCGGTCCATATACTTCTCGTAGTTGGGGATAGAGCCTGACGTCTCGTGGTGCATCATCAGTTTTATACCCTTTGAGCGGGCATAGTCGTTGAGCGCCTTAATATCGAAGTCGGGATAAGGGGTGAGGAAATCGAACACGAATTCTTTCTCTTTTCCGATCCAGTCTTCCCAGCCTACATTCCAACCCTCCACAAGCAGCTGGTCGAAACCGTTGGCGGCGGCAAAGTCGATATAACGGCGTACATTCTCGTTGTTGGCGCCATGCTTGCCGTGGGGTTTGGCTTTTGTATAGTCGAAAGTCGCGAGATCGAAATCGGAGGCATCGGTGTAGCTCCACTGGCTTTTGCCGGTGATCATCTCCCACCAAACACCCATGAATTTCACAGGTTTGATCCAGGAAGTATCCTCGAGCTTACACGGCTCGTTGAGATTGTAGATGATATTCGAGGCGAGGATGTCGGTGGCCTTGTCGCCGAGCATCACCACGCGCCATGGAGTGGGAAACGGGGTCTTCACGGTGGCCTTGGTGCCGTCGGGCATAGGGGTCAGCCATGAGGTGAATGTCATCGAGGGGATATCCAGATTGAGATGCATGGCCGGATAGTCGATCAAAGCAGCCTCGTGGATGTTGACATATTTGCCCGAAGGGGTTTTCATCTGCAGCGCGGTCTGCACGCCGGTGTTGGCGAATCGGGTGGTGGAGGCGTTGTCGAAACGCAGATTGGCGGCACGCGACGGAATCTCATGGAGTTTGGAAATGAAATATTCATATTCCTGGGTATCGTAATCGCCGGGAATCCACCAGGCCTTGTAATCGCCACCCATTGCAAACTGTGTTAGCTCGTCGGCGATGACAAACTCCTTCTTTTTCTGCTCAGGGAAGATATAGCGGAAACCGACACCGTCGTCAAACACGCGAAACTCCACATCCATCTTCACCTTGTCGCGGCCAGTGCCCTGCTCCATCGACACAATCATGCTGTTGTAGTGATTGCGGATTTCGCTGTTTTCACCCCACACAGGTTTCCATGTCTCGTCGAATCTGTCATGTTCCACGCCGGTTACTTCGAAACCGTCGGTGATCATGCCGTCATCTTTCAGTTCAAAACCGAGGTGTGAGGGGCGTATAATCTTTTCGCCGAGGAAGTCGACAGTATATATAGGAGTACCCTTGTCGTCAAGATAAAATTCTACATTTATGCGGCCATCGGGCGACAATACCCTCTCGGCGGCGGAGGTTGCAGGCGTTGTCACGAAGATCAGCGCCGCAACCCCAAAAACTAATTTCATGGTTTTGATCATGGTGAAAAATCATTAATTTCGACGCAAAATTAACACTTCAACTTCGCGGTGTCAATAGCAGGTAGTGCGCGGGGAGCGTTCAGAAATGCAAACATCTGGGAACTAAATATCTGAAAAAATAATCCATAAAAATCAGGTAGCGCTTGCGCCATTGAAATATAATGTTTAACTTTGCACAATCCGAGTTTTTAACAGCCAAAAACAACCGGAAAAATCACATTTCGCGATGCGTAAACTTGTCACTCTGTTCCTAATTGTTTTTGCCGCTGCCGCAGCAGTGGCAAAAACCGACGACGCACTCCGTCAGCTCGACGAAGTGCTCGGGCAACGCACCGCATTCATGGAGCAGAAACAGCTGCGCATCGACAGCATCCGCAGCTCGATGAAACGGACATCGACAACAGCCGAGAAACTGCAGGTGCTCAACAGCCTATTCGACGAATATCACACATTCCGGTTCGACTCCACACTCGCCGTGGCCGACCGGGCCGAAAAACTCGCACTCGCCTCGGGCGACTCTCTCGCACTGGCCCGTGTAACAATCCACAAAGCCCTGTCGCTGGCCACCGCCGGGCATTTCAGCCAGGCCACCGAGATCCTCACCCACATGAATTCGGCACAGCTCACCCCGGGACTGAAACAGGAATATTTCGACGCTCTCAGCTGGACCTACAGCGCATGGGGCGAATACTCCCGATCCGACGCTTTCGCGCCGCACTTCTACGGCAAACAGCGCGAATACCTCGACTCGCTGCTTGCGGTCACGCCGCGGGGCACCGCCGACTATTATTACAGTCTGGCAGAACAGAAGCTGAACAAAGGAGAATCCGATAAAGCACTGTCGCTCTACAGCCGGGCGCTGCAGCTTACCCCGCCCGACAGCCGCCGCCACGCCCAGATATGTTTCTCCATAGCGATGATCTATCGGGGACGGCACGACACCGAACGCTACATGCAATGGCTCGTAAAGTCGGCCATCGCCGACCAGCGGCTTGCATCCAAGGAGCATCTTGCCCTCCAGGAACTCGCGCTTTTCCTTAAGCACAACAACGCCGACGCCGAACGTGCCAACCACTATCTTCAGGTGTCGCTCGACGACGCGCTTTTCTTCAATAACCGACTGCGCATGCTCGAAATCGCCGAACTGATTCCCGAGATCTCCACAAGCTATCAACAGACCATCGAGTCGCAGAACAGGCGACTGAAATCCTACATCATCGCGGTGGCAATAGCCCTGCTGTCGATGGCCGCCGCCATCTACGTCGCATTCGCACAGGTAAGGAAGAAACATGAGGCGTTGAGCGCCGTCAGCGGCCTCAACGCCCGCCTCGAGCATATCAACCGACAGCTCGAACAGAGCAACCGACGCATGGAGGAGACCAACCGGTCGCACGAGCGCTATGTGAGCCTCTTTATGGACCTTTGCGCCGCATATATCGACAAACTCAACCGTTTTCCGTTGATTCTCAAACTGAAAGTACGCAACATGGCCGAGCTGAACCCCGTCGCCGAGCGTTATATCCGTCCCACGGAGTCGGAAATCAGGGAGATGTTTCTCAACTTCGACACCACATTCCTGCGGCTCTATCCCGACTTCGTGGAGCAATTCAACAGTCTCCTCCGCCCCGACTGCCGCATTGCCCAGAAAGACCCGCGGCGCCTCAACACCGACCTCCGCATATATGCATTAGTGCGCATGGGCGTCACCGACAGCAACAAAATCGCATCGCTGCTCTTTTATTCCCCGCAGACCATCTTCAACCACCGCACCACCGTGCGCAACCGCGCCATCCGCCGCGACACGTTCGAGGCCGACGTCGCCACCCTCTGCTCGGCTGAATTCGGCGAAAAACAGCCTTGAGGTCACAAAATTTCGCGCAAAAGATTTTGTCATGTGGAAAAAACTGTGTAATTTTGCCCCGCAAAACAAGTTAGGTCTGGCCGACAGCCTCGCCAGGCCGAGTTTTCAACAGCAAACAACAAAAACTAAAGAATAAGAATCTCAAAAAATGATCATCGTACAAGTTAAAGAAGGCGACAACATCGAAAAAGCTCTCAAGAAATTCAAACGTAAATACGAGAAAACCGGCATCGTGAAGGAACTTCGCAGCCGTCAGGCTTTTGAAAAGCCCTCTGTAGCAAACCGCAAGAAGATGATGAAGGCGGTTTACGTGCAGAAGCTCCGTCTTGCCGAGGATTAATTTCTCCGCTTTTTCTTTGTGAAATATTTGCATTTCACAAAAGAATGATGTAACTTCGCTACTGAGCCGACGGGATAGCCGCAAGGCGCACCCCGAGGATGCCTCAAAAGCATATAATCATGCTCGACGGCAATCCGCAATCAGCGGCCGCGAAGTAGATGCTGACCAAATCATTTTTGACATATATCCGGTGTGAGCTGAACCTCTCGGCCCATACCGTTTTGTCGTATGCCTGCGACATCGGTCAGTTTCGCCAATTCATCACCGGGCAACCCCTGACCGGACTTCGCGACACCTACGGCGTGCCTGTCGACATTCCCGACGACGGTTTCGACCCTTTGGGCGTGGCGCCGACCGACATCCGCGCATGGCTCATGGAGCGGGCTGAAGCCGGCGACTCACCCGCCACACTGCGCCGAAAACTCACCGCCCTGTCGTCGTTCTACCGCTATCTGCTGCACATCGGCAAAATTACCGCCAACCCCGCCGCAACCGTGGAGATGGCGAAAATGCCCCGACCGCTCCCGGTGACCGTGCGCTCCGAGGAGATCAACGCCGTCGTCGAAGATCAGCTGCCGGCTCTCGGTTGCGTTGACGCGGCGACCTCAGGCAGCAAGAATCCGGGAGCAGATTCAGCCTCATTCACCGAAGTCCGCGACGCCCTGATATTCCTGATGTTATACACCACAGGCATGCGCCGCGCCGAGCTTATAGGGCTTCTCGACCGCGACGTAGACACCACAAAGGGCGAACTAAAAGTGCATGGAAAACGTAATAAGGATAGACTCATCCCTTTCGGCCGCGAACTTGCCGAGGCCATCGGCCATTATCGCCGGGTGCGCCGGCAGACCGTGGGCGGGGAGGCGCCGGAGCACTTTTTTGTGCGGTCCGACGGACGGCAGCTCTATCCCATGCTCGTGGAGCGGGTGGTGAAAGCCGCCATGGAAGGCCGGGTGCACGCCGGCAGGCTGTCGCCCCACGTGCTGCGCCATTCATTCGCCTCCGACATGCTCAACAACGGCGCCGACCTTGTGGCAGTGCAAAAACTGTTGGGGCATGAATCATTAGCAACAACACAGATATATACACATATCACCTACCGAGAACTACAACACAATTATCAACTGGCCCATCCCCGCGGCGCAGCCCGCAGCGGCACACATGCAGGGAAAAGCCCCAAAAACTAAAAAGGAGGAACATAATTATGGACGTTCGCATTCAGGCAATCCACTTCGACGCTACCGAAAAACTCGTGGCCTTCATCAACAAGAAAGCCGAACGCCTCCAGCGTCACTACGCCGGCATCACCACCGTCGACGTGAAACTGTCGGTCGTAAAACCCGAAACAGCAATGAACAAGGAAGCAGTGGTGAAAATCAACATGCCACACGATGAATTCGTGGCCACCAAGGTCGCCGACTCTTTCGAGGAAGCCATCGACCTCTGCAACGAAGCTATCGAGCGCATGCTCGCCAAATCCAAAGACAAGAAATAACCCACTGTCGGTGGCCGGCGGCTGCTTCTGAAGCGATCGCCGACACCACAGAACATACCCTGTTCGCACCGGAAACATACGACAGATTATAAAATAAGGCGCTGTGTCAAGCATTTTGACACAGCGCCTTTATCATATTATATCACGGATTTTCAACAAGGCAGAAAACCCTTCAATAATTGAACCTTAAACCAATAATAAATATGGTAAGTAACTGGTCGAAATTATTTTAATGTTTATTCGAGGAAAATTTTTAGAAGATTTTACTCGATGAAGAAGGAGTGTAGCGAGCTACACGACTGATGAAGAGAGAAAAAGATTCAAAAATTTTTCCGAAGAAACATTGAAATAAATTGACCGGTTAGTATAAAATAATTTTGAACAGTTACTTATTATTTTCCGGAGGAGTAGCGGCGGGCCTGGTCGGCTATAAGGGCGGCGTCGTCGAAATAGTTGATTTTCATGGCGGCGCGCACTTTGTCGAGGGTGTCGGCGGCTTCAAGGCGGGCTGCCTCCGAACCCTTGCGCAGGATGTCGTAGACCGCGGGGATGTGCTGCTCCCAGTAGTGCCGGCGCTCTCGGATGGGCGCCAGATATTCCTCGAGCACGCTGATGAGCAGTTTCTTCACGGTGCCGTCGCCCACACCGCCGCGGGTGTAGTGGTCCTTAAGCTCCTGTAGATTCTTGTAATCGGGGAGATATTTGGCGAAATGGCCGTCGTTGGCGAAGGCGTCGAGATAGTAGAAGGGGCAGTTTCCCTCAAGATGTCCCGGGGAGTCGACGGTGAGATGCTCGGGGTCGGTGTACATGCTCTTCACCTTCTTCGCCACCTCCTTGGGGGTGTCGCTCAGATAGACGCAGTTGCCCAGCGACTTGCTCATCTTGGCCTTGCCGTCGGTGCCCGGAAGACGCATGCAGGCGGCATTTTCGGGCAGGAGGATTTCGGGAGTTACGAGCGTGTCGCCGTAAGTGTTGTTGAAACGGTCCACAATCTCGCGTGTCAGCTCAATCATGGGCGCCTGATCCTCGCCTACGGGCACTGTGGTGGCCTTGAAAGCGGTGATGTCCGAGGCCTGGCTCACGGGGTAGCAGAAGAATCCCACGGGGATGCTCTGCTCGAAGTTGCGCATCTTTATTTCGGTCTTCACCGTGGGGTTGCGCTGCACGCGCGACACCGTCACGAGATTCATATAATAGAATGCCAGCTCGGTAAGCTCGGGCACATGAGTCTGCACGAAGATGGTGGATTTTTCGGGGTCGAGACCGGCCGAGAGATAGTCCAGGGCAACCTCAATCACATTCTGACGGATCTTCTCGGGGTTGTCGGCATTGTCGGTGAGCGCCTGGGCGTCGGCGATCATGATGAAAATTTTGTCGAACTCGCCGGAATCCTGCAACTCCACGCGGCGGCGCAGCGAACCCACGTAATGCCCTAAATGGAGGCGGCCGGTGGGACGGTCGCCCGTAAGTATCACTTTCTGCTTATTCTGCATATATTCTGTGTTTAGAGAGGGCAAAGTTAGGCATTTTTTACTAAATTTATAAGGCGGGATAAAGAAAATTTCGTAAATTTGCCCCCAGAAACCCCAACAAAATCAAACCGGTTTATTTATTATGGTAAACTACAAAGACTTAGGTCTGGTCAACACCCGCGAGATGTTCGCCAAGGCCGTCCATGGCGGTTACGCTATCCCCGCCTTCAACTTCAACAACATGGAGCAGCTCCAGGCCATCATCAAGGCCGCTGCCGAGGAGAAATCGCCCGTAATCCTTCAGGTATCGAAGGGTGCCCGCAACTATGCCAACAGCACACTGCTGCGCTACATGGCCCAGGGCGCTGTGGCCTACGCCAAGGAACTTGGCTGGGAGAATCCCCAGATCGTGCTGCACCTCGACCACGGCGACAGCTTCGAGCTTTGCAAAGACTGCGTTGACAACGGCTTCTCATCCGTGATGATCGACGGCAGCCACCTCCCCTACGAGGAGAACGTGGCTCTGACCAAGAAAGTAGTCGACTACGCACACAAATACGACGTTACCGTTGAGGGTGAGTTAGGCGTGCTCGCCGGCGTAGAGGACGAAGTTTCCTCCGACCACCACACCTACACCGACCCCAACGAGGTTATCGACTTCGTCACCCGCACCGGCTGCGACTCGCTGGCCATCTCGATCGGCACATCGCACGGCGCCTATAAGTTCACTCCCGAGCAGTGCACCCGCGACCCGAAGACCGGCCGCCTCGTGCCTCCCCCACTGGCATTCAATGTGCTCGAGGCCGTAGAGGCCAAGCTGCCCGACTTCCCCATCGTGCTCCACGGTTCATCCTCCGTGCCCCAGGAATATGTCGACATGATCAACGAACATGGCGGCAAACTCCCCGACGCAATCGGCATCCCCGAAGAGGAACTCCGCAAGGCTGCCAAGATGGATGTCTGCAAGATCAACATCGACTCTGACTCCCGTCTGGCCATGACCGCCACCGTCCGTCGCATCTTCGACGAGAAGCCCGCCGAATTCGACCCCCGCAAATACCTCGGTCCGGCCCGCGACGAAATGGAGAAACTCTACAAGCACAAAATCATCAACGTGCTCGGCTCCAACGGCAAAGCCTAAGCCCCAACGTTTCAGACATAAAAAGAGCTGCACCCTTTCGTGGGGTTGCAGCTCTTTTTGTTTTGTATAAGGTTTAGGGGCTTGTAGCATAAAGTTTAAGGTTTAGGGTTGAAAGTTTAAGGTTTAGGGTTGAAAGTTTAAGGTTTAGGGTTGAAAGTTTAAAGTTTAGATAATACATTCTTAATAGACCATTATTCAATCGTTCATATCCCGGCGGTTAGAAAACCGCCGCCCCACACAGCCTCCGCCCGCCTACTGGTGCTACCGCAAACGTATAGACTTGTGGAAAGGCGGCTTTCCTGCCGCCTGTATATCACCGCGGATTGTGGAAAGGCGGCTTTCTTGCCGCCTATATATAACCGACTATAAATGATTAAGGTTCTACTGTTTATTAAACGGCGGTTAGAAAACCGCCGCCCCATACAGCCTCCCTCCGTCCGCCTACTGCACGAAAACGTATAAGGCCTGTGTGGGGAGGCGGCTTTCCAGCCGCCTGCATATAAAAGATTCAGGTACCTATTATTCATATACGGCGGCAGGAAAGCCGCCGCCCCACAACTGCCGCCTGTATATATTTTTTTAGGGTCGGATGCGACGGCGGGCGGCGGGGTAGACCGTGAAGGAACGGGCACGGATGGCGGGGACGTCGAGGCGCAGACGGTCGAGGCGGAACGCGTGCTTTGAGCGCGCCTTGCGATCGTTGACAAATCCGCGTTCGCGCACCCGCGGCACAGGGGGCGTGGCGATCACAGCGGGCACGGAATCGAGGGTGACCGCATGCACCTCCGAAAGGGGCGGGAACCCTACCACGCTCCACATAATCATAGTCTCGGCGGGATTCTCGCCCGGCAGCGGTCCCTCGACCACCACCGACGCGCACGAACTCCAGCGGGGTATCACATCGCCGTTGTCGGGCCGGCGGATGGCCGTGCCGTCGAGCAGATCTACACCTTTTTCAGGCAGATAGAACGAGCGCGACAGCGTCTCGATGAAATCCTCGGCAGCTACCTCGCCGGGGCTTGCCCAGGGGCGTCGGGTCGCCGTCACCGAATCGAGCAGATGCGTCTCGGCGCAATGGCGCGACACGCCAAGACGCCCTTTGCGGCCGCCCGAGAGGGAATAGTTGGTGCGCGTGAGCAGCCCCTCGTCATCGCCGCCGGCCCACTCCACACCTAGCGCCACCGCCGAAAGGGAATCGACCGGAAAGACGCGCAGCGCACTGCGGTCCGAAATCTCGAAATATGCGCCGTGCCCCTCAACATCGAAAGCCCCGAAATTGGCCTGCACGCCCAGCCGGTCGCCGTTGTCGCGCAGCATCCGTTGGAAATCGGCCAGAGTGGCGCAGCGTCGCAGCGCCGCCGACATCACGAACCCCTCGCGGTCCTGTCGGTCGGGCGCCGGAGCCGGTATATTGTATGTGGCAGTGTTCATCACCGCGAACCCGGCATCGTTAAACCCTATCCAGGCCTCGCGGGCGGCAGTGTCGGAGGCATTGAACAGCGCCACATAGGCACGCGTGGAGTCGGTGGCGGCAAAGCGGCGCACATAATTGTCGGCGTGACCCGAATCGCGGTGCTTCCACAGCAGCCAGCGTCCGCCGGCGCCGCGCGCGGCACCCGCCATGGCCGACGTGCACGCCTCCGTGGCGGCGGGGAAGAGGAACGCCGAGGCCAAAACGGCCATAGTCAGCAGCAGATTTTTCATTTTCATCCTCAAAATTAACAATATTAATCCGAAAATAGCTAACTTTGGAGGTGAATTAACCTTAACAGCTTGCAATGAGCATGTTTAACGCTTGTTTAAGAGCCTGTTTAACGCTATATAACAACCATGTCGAAAGCAAAGATATTTAATGCCAGCGCAGTTGCGGCAGCCCTCCTCGGGGGCACCCTCGTCGGTCAGGCGGCTGCACCCCTGTGGCTCCGCGATGTCAAAATCTCACCCAAAGGCGACCTCATAGCCTTCACCTACAAAGGCGACATATTCACCGTGCCCGTCACCGGCGGCGAGGCGCGCCGCATCACCGTGCGCGACTCCTACGAGTCCACCCCCCTGTGGAGCCCCGACGGCTCGCAGATAGCCTTTGCCTCCGACCGCAACGGCAGCACCGACATCTACATCGTCGACGCGCGCGGCGGCCAGCCGCGGCGCCTCACCGGCAACTCCGCCGCCGAGATTCCCGAAGCGTTCTCGCCCGACGGCAAGGAGGTATATTATTCAGCCGCCATCCAGGCGCCCGCCGCCTCCGCCATGTTCCCCTCCTCGCGCATGACGCAGCTCTATGCCGTCGACATCGCCTCGGGCCGCACCCGTCAGGTGCTCGGCACCCCGGCGCAGATGCTCTCCTTCTCGCCCGACGGCGCCACCATGCTCTATCAGGATGTGAAAGGCTTCGAGGATGAATGGCGCAAGCACCACACCTCCTCAGTCACCCGCGACATCTGGAAATACGAACCGGCCACCGGGCGCCACACCAACCTCACCAACCGCGCCGGCGAGGACCGCAACCCCGTGCTCGACGCCACCCAGGGCGCCGTCTATCTCCTCTCCGAGCGCAACGGCGGCACATTCAACGTCTACACTTTCCCGCTCGACGCCCCCGACAAAGCCGAGCAGATCACCTTCTTCGACACCCACCCCGTGCGCTTCCTCTCCCGCGCCGCCGACGGCACCATGGCCTTCACCTACGACGGCGAGATCTACACCATGCGCAACGGCGGCAAGCCCGCCAAGGTCGACATCACCATCCTCTCCGACGACGAGGAGCGCCCGCAACGCGCCAATGTGCGTCCCGCAGGGAGCGTGGCATCGCCCGACGGCAAGATGATCGCCTTCGTCAGCCGCGGCGACGTGTTTGTCACCTCCGCCGAATATCCCACCACCGTGCAGGTCACCCGCACCCCGCAGGCCGAGGGGCATCTCTCGTGGGGAAGCGACAACCGCACATTATATTATATGTCGGAACGCTCAGGCCACAAGAACATCTACAAGGCCACAATCACCCGCAAGGATGATCCCGATTTCCCCAACGCCGTGGAGTTCACCGAAACCGCCATCTTCCCCGAAAAGAGCGGCAAGGGCGCGGCTGTGGAGTATTCACATCCCGCCATCTCGCCCGACGGCAAGCAGATGGCCTACGTGAAGGACCGCAACCAGCTCTGGATCCGCGACCTCACCACCGGCGCCGACCGGCAGATCACCCGCGGCGAGACCGACCCGGGCCGCGGCGACCGCATGTCGTTTGAGTGGAGCCCCGACTCGCGCTGGCTCACCATGGAGATCATCCCCGAGATGCGCGACCCCTATGCCGACATCGCCCTGGTCAATGCCGCCACCGGCGAGATCACCAACCTCACCCGCACCGGCTATTCCGAATCGTCGCCCCACTTCGTGCTCGACGGCAATGCTATAATCTATTTCACAGAGAAGTATGGCCTGCGCGCCCAGGCATCGTGGGGCTCGCAGGACGACATCATGATCGTATTCCTCAACCGCGAGGCCCGCGATCGCTTCAACCTCTCGAAAGAGGACTACGCCCTGCTCAAAGAGGCTGAAAAGAAATCCAAAGCCGACAAGCCCGATGCCGGAAAGGAAAAATCCAACAAGAAAAAGGATGACAGCAAAAAAGCGGGCAAGGATGACGGCAAGGATGACGGCAAAGCCGATGCCGCCGATAAAAAGAAGAAAGAGATCACAGTGGAACTCGACGGCATCGAGGACCGCGTGATGCGCCTCACCCCCTTCAGTTCAAGCCTCTCCGACGCATTCATCACCGCCGACGGCGAGGATCTCTACTTCCTTTCCTCATTCGACAAGGGCTACGACCTATGGAAGATGCCCCTGCGCGACGGCGATCCCTCGCTCGCGTCGAAACTCGGCGCCGCCCCCTCATGGTTCACCGCGAGCGCCGACGGCAAAGAGGTGTTCATTGCCGGCGGAGGCTCCGTCAAAAAGCTCGGCAAGGGCGACAAACTCACCCCCGTGAAGATCTCCTTTACTCAGGAAATCGACCATGCCCGCGAGCGCGAGGCCATGTTCGACAACATGGCCGTGGAAGTGGGCGCCCGCTTCTACAACACCGACATGCACGGCATCGACTGGCCGGCCATGACCGCCCACTACCGCCGCTTCCTCCCCCATATCACCAATAACTACGACTACGCCGAAATGCTCTCCGAGCTGCTCGGCGAGCTCAACGTGTCGCACACCGGCGGGCGCTACCACGGAGGCAACCCCGACGGCGACCGCACCGCCTCGCTCGGTCTCCTCTACGACATGACCTACACCGGCCGGGGCCTGAAAGTGCAGGAAGTGCTCACCGACGGCCCCTTTGACCGCGCTTCGTCAAAAATCACCCCCGGAGCCGTCATCACGGCTGTCGACGGTGACACCATCGGCGTCGGCACCGATCTCGGCACCATCTTCAACAACATCGCCGGCAAGAAAGTGCTGGTGGCATTCACCCTCCCCTCAGGCGAGAAAGTAGCAGAAGTGGTCACTCCCTGCGGTCAGGGGCGCATCTCCGACATCCTCTACCGCCGCTGGGTGAAGCAGCGCGCCGCCGACGTAGACCGCTGGTCCAACGGCCGTCTGGGCTATGTGCACATCCCCTCGATGGACGATGAATCGTTCCGCCCGATGTATGCCGACCTCCTGGGCAAATACAACAACCGCGAGGGTGTGGTCATCGACATCCGCTGGAACGGCGGTGGCCGCATGCACGAGGACATAGAACAACTCTTCTCAGGCCACAAATACCTCACGCAGGTGATCCGCGGCCGCGAAGCGTGCGACATGCCCTCGCGCCGCTGGAACAAACCCTCCATCATGCTCGTGGCCGAGCCATGCTACTCCAACGCCCACGGCACTCCCTGGGTCTATCAGCACATGAAGCTCGGCAAAGTGGTGGGCATGCCCGTACCCGGCACCATGACATCAGTCAACTGGGTGACCATGCAGGACCCCTCGCTGGTCTACGGCATCCCCGTCATCGGCTACCGCACCGCCGAGGGCAACTATCTCGAAAACACCCAGCTCGAGCCTGACGTGAAAGTGGCCAACGCCCCCGAAACCATCGTCACCGGCGAGGACACCCAGCTCCGCACCGCCGTCGAAACCCTCCTCCGCGACATCGACGCCCAACCCGCTAATTAAGGCATCTTTGGTTAATAATAACGGCGGCAGGAAAGCCGCCGCCCCACACAGCCCCACTCCGCCCGCCTAATGCCCTGCCCGCAAACGTATGGATCAATGGAATGGCGGCTGTGGGGCGGCTGTGGGGCGGCGGCTTTCCAGCCGCCGATATTCCCTTACCATCATCATTAAACAACACTGAATTTAATCAATTATCTAAACTTTATAATTTCGGCGGCAGGAAAGCCGCCGCCCCACAGCCCACACAGCCCCGCCCTACAATTAACATTATTTAACGTCTAAATTTCTTAAATCAAATTAAAAAAACATATATTTGCAATTGAATTACTCGATTATCTAACCTTAAACCAAATCCCTATACCCTAAACAAAACAGACACAAGCAATTACCTTCTCCATCTGATCTGACCCAACCCAACCTTAATTCTCAAACACCTATTCTATAACCAAATTTCACCCAGATGAAAAAACAATTACTCATCTCTGCCATGCTTATCGGCGGCGCTGTCGCTGCATTGGCAGCCGAACCGGCTCATCTGACTTCCTCGCCCTATGAAGGCGCTGAAATTCAGGCCGGAGGCACTTACTATCTCTACAATGTCGAGACCGGCACCTGGCTCGACGGTAACGACCAGATCCCCAACCAATGGTCGGCCACAGGTACTCTCAACAAAGACGGTTTCGACATCAAACTCCTGAAACCCGACGGTTTCGTGGGCTATCAGATTTTCTGTAACACCACCAACAACGGTTCGCTCCGCTCAGGCGACTCCGCTGAAGACTTCAAATTCGGCCTCGACGCAAGTTTCGACGCCCCCTCCGACTGGATCATCGAACCAAAGGAAGGCAGCGTGTCAAATGCCTACACCATCCGCTCCGAGGTGCTCGACGACGCTCATAGTCAGGCTTACTATCTTGGTGCAGGATGGCTCGATGACTTCAATTGCTACACCCTTGTCCGCGACCTTGATGGCACAGGCCTCTCCACATGGCAGTTCGTGACCCGCGAGGAACGCCTCAAAAAGATGGTGGAGGATGCCAAGGCCAACCCCGAAGGCGTGGACGCCACCTGGCTCATCCCCAACCACAACATGATGACCTCCAACCTCCGCGACGACCAGTGCTGGAAGGGCACCTCGTTCCCCGGTTTCGTTAATCATGAGGATATGGCAAGGGTTTGCGAAGGCGACTTCCGTGGTTTTGTGTCGCGCGAAGTATGGCAGGGCACAACCTTCAAATACACTGTTATCGAAGGTCTCCCCGAAGGCTCATACTCCTACTCGGTTTCCGGCTTCTACCGCGAAGGCAATCCCTGGGCATCAAAGAAAACCCAAGGCCCCTTCAACAACAAGGCATGGTATTTTGCCGGCGCACAGAGCGCACTGATCATGAACATTTTCGACGATAGCCAGCCCGCTCTTGACCGCAACGGCGGCTACACCGAGGAAGTCAACGACACATACTTCCCCAGCTACGGCGCAGGCGTCACCTTCAAGAACGGACATTACAAGAACACACCGCTGACTACCAACGTGTCGGCCGACGGCAAACTTCTTGTCGGCATTTACAAGAATGAAATCATTCCCGAAGACTCCTTCAACTTCAAGCAGATGCACCTCACCTATAAGGCCTCTAAGGCCGCCGAGGATGTAACCGCTATCAAGGGTCGCCTCAGCTCGATGATTGCCGAAGTCGAGCCCTTCAACGACCCGAAGATCGCCGACGCTCTCGCAGCAGGCAAGGCCGCTCTCAACGGCTCCGGTTCCGACATGATGGAAGCCCTCATCCAGCTCACCCCGGTGGTTGCTCCCGTAAGCGCCTACAACCGCATCAAGGCTCTCATCCCCGCAGGCACCGACATCAGCAAGGCTCAGGCTCTCTACGATGCCGCCACCAACAATGACGAGATCAACAATGCCACCAACACCCTCCGCACCATCCGCCGTATGGCCGAGATGCCCCGCGCCAACGACATTTTCAAAGGCGCGTCCGCAATTCCCGAAAGCGGTATCTTCTACCTCTACAACGTAGGCCAGAAGCAGTTTATGGATGGCGGCGGCGAATGGTCCGTACACGCCATCTTCGACAGCCCGGGCGCTGAGTTCACCGCTGAAAACATCGACGGTCTCAAGTGCAAACTGAGCACCAACTTCGCAGCCAGCGCAACCAACCACTATTTTGCAAGCTGGGGTTCGTTTGACGGCGACAATTCTCCCATGTGGGAATTTGTACCTGTCGAAGATCAGGAAAATGTGTTCCGTCTCTGCAATTCCGACGACGCCAACCGTCCTCATGTACTCTACATCCCCTTCTCACGTCCTCAGAACAGCGACTGCGAACGCGCGCTGTCGACCAGCACCAACGAGGCCGACGTTGACCCCGCCGATCCCAACGCATGGTGGAAGATCGTGACCCTCGAGGAACGAGACGCAATGCTGCAGAACGCATCGCTTACCAACCCCATCGACGCTTCGCACCACATCTTCGACCCCGGTTTCAACCGCATCATCTACGCTCAGCAAGCCGGCATCTGGTCACAGAACGGCGCCAACTTCGCCACTCAGTGGGGCAACTACATCAGCGAGACTCTGGAAATCTCCGGTATCAACCCCGAAGAATTCGAACTCTTCCAGGAGATTCCCGCAGGCGAACTCCCCTACGGCGTATACGTAATCGAGTGCAACGGCTACTACCGTGATGGCAACCTCGCAACCAAGGGCGACGTCTTCGGCCAGGTTGACCTCGAACCAGTGAAGCCCATCAACTTCTTCACCAACGATCCCGAATCCACCGTGCCCCTGTGCAACATTCTCGATGGCTCAGGCATGGCTCCCGGCGAAGGCGTGAAAGTGACTTCGAAAAATGGCAAGACCTACGAAGTTCCCGACTACTTCGCAGACGGCGTTAAATACTTCCGCTCAGGCGCTTACAAGAACCGCATCGTCACAAACTTCCAGAAGAACCCCGACGACATCGAGGATCCCGGTTTCTGGATCGGCCTTGAAGTATCGGACGAAGCAGGTCAGCTCAACGAAGCCCATTACATCAACGTGGACAACTTCCGCATCACCTACTACGGCAACAACACCACCGTCGAAGCCGTTAAGGAAGCCATCAACTCCGGCGTGAACGACATCATGATCGACGAACCCGCCGCAGCAGCTACCGACAACCGCATCTTCAACCTGCAGGGCATCCAGGTGGCCAACCCCACCGCTCCCGGCATCTACATCCGCAACGGCAAGAAGTTCGTAGTTCGCTAATCGTCAGTTAGCTAACAATTAGTTCTCTAATAAATCAAGGAGATGTGCCATCCCGGCGCATCTCCTTTTTTATGGGGAGGCGGCTTTCTTGCCGCCTATATATAACTGCGGATTGTGGAAAGGCGGCTTTCCTGCCGCCTTATATAACTGACTATAAATGATTAAGTGTTTTATTGTCTATTAAACGGCGGCTGGAAAGCCGCCGCCCCACAGCCGCCCCACAGTCGCCCCACAGTCGCCGCCAGCTTCCGCTTCTTTTTTTGTGTTTTTTTGTTGTATGGGAATGGAATTTATTGTAAATTTACAGCCTGATGACCACTGTTTACGAATCAAACCATTATCAAGTATAAATCCATGAAAGAAAGCAGACGAACGTTTCTGAAATCACTTGGCGCCATCGGGCTTTTCACCATCGTGCCGCGCAAAGTGCTCGGCAACGGTTTTATAGCTCCGAGCGACCAGCTCACCAAAGGTATCATCGGCGTGGGCGGCATCGGCCGCAGCGATCTCCATTTCACCAGCACCGACGCGTGCCGCCTTGTGGCTCTCTGCGATGTTGACCGCAATCACCTCAAGTCGGCTGTGAAAGCCGCCAAGGAGCAGCTGCATGCCGACGTGAAGGCCTACGACGATTTCCGCGAACTGTGCAACGACCCGTCGGTCGACATCGTGCACATAGCCACTCCGCCCCACTGGCACGGCCTGATGGCCTGCGAGGCCGCCAAAGCAGGCAAGGATATTTTCTGCGAAAAACCGATGACACGCACCATCGGCGAGGGGCGCCGCGTGAAGGAGGCAGTGGAGCGCTACAACCGCATCTTCCGCCTGAACACCTGGTTTCGTTTCACCGACACTTTCTATGGATTAGGCACCACCGTGAAACCGCTGAAAAAGCTGATACAGAGCGGTCTGCTCGGCTGGCCGCTGACATTCACCGTGAGCGGCGCCACAGGGTTCGCCTGGAAATTTTTCTGGGTGGGCAAGGATCATCTCACCGCCGAGGCCGTGCCACCGGAACTGAACTACGACATGTGGCTCGGTCCGGCTCCCTACAAACCCTACAACCCGCACCGCGTGCACCAGACATTCCGCGGTTACTGGGATTATGACGGGGGTGGCCTCACCGACATGGGGCAGCACTATCTCGACCCCGTGCAGTATCTTCTGGGCAAGGACAACGAGTTTCCCGTAAAGATCGAGGTCGACGCGCCCCAGCAGCACTGGGACGCCGTTGGCATCTGGCGAAAAATCACCTACACCTATGCCGACGGCTGCCGCATCGTGCTCGAAGGGGAGGGGTTTGAGTCGCCCGGCAAGGTGCCCTATATCGAGGGTCCCGGCGGCAAGGTATACCGGGGCTTCGAGTGCACCATCCCCGATGTGATGAACAAGATAGCCGAAATGCCCGACCCCGAGCCGCAGCGCACCGACTTCCTCGACTGCGTGCGCACCCGCCGCAAGTTTGCCCTCAACGAGGACAACGGACACCACAGCTGCACACTGGTCAACCTCGGCGCCATGGCGCTCCGCTTAGGGCGCAAAGTGATGCACTTCGACCCCGTCACGCAGCTTGTCATAAATGACGAGGCCGCCAACCAGCTCATCAACGAACCGATGCGCGGTCCCTGGAAAATCTGACCGCATCGACTCCCCTATATCATAATTCACCGAGCTTATCCAACCCCATCCGCAGTTACTCATGAAAACCAATATAACAACACTGCTGCTGGCACTGGCAATCTTTGCCGGCGGAATGAATTTCCCGGTCGCCGCCGATGTGCCGCACAACATAAGCGCCGCCACGCAGCTCACCCCCGGGAGCGACAACTCCCGTCAGGAATATGCCCTCGACGGAGCTGTCAACGATCTGACTCTCAGCAACGACGCCGCCGCGCGGCAACATGCCCGCGAGCTGCTGCAATCGACACTCGCCGCCACCACCGACAACCCTACCCGCGCGTTTCTGCTCACCGAGCTTAACAAACTGGCCACCTCGGCCGACTTCCCCCTCTACCGCACCTTGCTCGCCGACCCCTATCTGGGGCAGACCGCGCTGAAAGGGCTATGCACCATGAAAGGAATCGACGCCGAGGCCGTCCGTCTGGTCAACAAATCGCGCGTTCCCGATGCCCGACTGGCTTACATAGCCTATTACCGGCGTCTGCCCGGCGTGGAAAAGCAGTTGCTCAAATGGGCAAAGTCGGCCGATAAAGCCGCAGCCGCGGCTGCCGTCAACGCCCTGGCAGTGTGCGGCAGCGCCAAATCAATCGCCACTCTCCGCGAGGCCGACACCGACGCATATCTGCAACTCCTCGCCAACCTCGGCGCCGACAAAAACGTCATGGCCGAAGCCGAGAAACTGCTTGCGTCGGACAACAGCGCCCTGCGTTGCGCCGGGCTTAAACTGCTCATGGCCAACGGCGGCGTCGATTCCGCGCGCATCCGCACTATCCTTTCCGACAACGACCCCGCGCTGCGCGCCACGCTTTTAGGGAATCTCCCCGCGACAGCGCAGCAGCAGATCGCCGACGCATACCCCGCAGCCACCGACGCCGCCCGCGTCGACATCCTCAACTGGCTGGGCGACAACCATGTCGAAGCGCAGAAGAATCTGATATGCACCGCCGTGGCATCGCAGTCGGCACCAGTGGCATGCGCCGCCATTGAGGCCGCAGGCAAAATCGGCGGCAACGACGCCCTGAGTGCCATCATCGGCCGCATGGGCGACAGCGCCACCGCCAACGCCGCGCGCTACGCCCTGCAATGCTTCAACGGTGACATCTCCGCCGGCATCCTCGGCGCCCTCGGCAGCGACAACCCGCTGACGCTGGGCAACGCCCTTGCGCTCGCCTCGGAGCGTCGCATGCGCGATGCATATCCCGCCGCAATCCGCCTGGCATCAAGCGCCGACGCCGGTGTGGCGGCAGCAGCAGTGAAAGCCCTCGCGGGTGTCTCCGCTCCCGACAATTTCCCGCAGCTTGCGGCCATGCTCCGCGAGGCCGCGCCCGACCGCATCGACGACACCCGCAACGCCGCCGCGGCATCCATCGCCTCGCTCGACGCCGCAAGCCGGCTCTCCATCATCAAGGCAGGGATGGAGGGGTATGCCGAGCCTTGGCGCTTCTATCCCATGCTCGCACACACCAACACCCCTGAGGCCGTGGCCATCATCAGCGAGGGCTACAAAACCGCTCCCGAGGGCGCCGTCGACGCCATGCTCATGGTGAGCGCACCCGCCGCCATCGAGCCGGTGTTTGCCCTCGCCTCCGACGAAAAGGCACCCCGCCGCGACGATCTTATCCGCCACTACACCCGTCTGGTGTCGGCCACCGACGACGACCACGCGCAGAAATACACCCGTCTGGGCCGCGCATTCGAGCTGACGCCCGGCGACGACGCCCTGCGCGAACTTGTCGCCGCCCTGGGCAAACTCCCCACCGGCGAGTCGCTGAAATGCACAGCCCGCTATCTCGACAACGATGCTACGGCTGCCACCGCCGCGTGGTCGGCCAGCGCCATCCTCAAAGCCAATCCCGCGCTGCTGGCCGATGCCGACAACCGCGCCACCGCACAGAAAGCCATCGACCGCTTCCTTGTGGAGAAAGAGAAGGGCAACGCCGATGCCGGTTACGCCGCCGACATGCTCCGCGGTCTTTTGAACCAAGGCCCTACGAGGTAAGGCTCGGCTCCAATCAAAAAATTGCCGGTGATACCGGTTTTTGTCGCTGAAATTTTGTAACTTTGCAGACAGCGGCGGGTGCTGCGCCCGCCGCTGTTTTGCTATCATTCAGAATGACCGACAAAAATACCGAAAACAACATCAGCGCCGAAAACCTCAACGCCGACACCCCTCAGGCGTCCGACGCCGCGCCTCAACACCACTCCGTCACCGACGACGAGCCTATCCGCGAGGAGGCGTCGGAGCATATCGCCGAGGATCTGGAAGCCGGCGTGATTCCTCCCGCCATCGGCACAGAGGCCTCGCGTCTGCGCCTTGGCGGCATGTTCCGCAACTGGTTTCTCGACTATGCTTCCTACGTGATACTCGAACGCGCCGTGCCCCATATCGACGACGGCCTGAAACCTGTGCAACGACGCATACTGCACTCGATGAAGACCATCGACGACGGCCGCTACAACAAGGTGGCCAACATCGTGGGCAACACCATGCAGTATCACCCTCACGGCGACGCATCGATCAAGGACGCGCTGGTGCAGCTCGGTCAGAAAGAGCTGCTGATCGACACCCAGGGAAACTGGGGCAATATACTCACGGGCGACGACGCAGCAGCAGGCCGATATATCGAGGCACGCCTGTCGCCTTTCGCCCTGGAGACACTCTACAACGCCAAGATCACCGACTGGGTGCCCTCGTACGACGGGCGCAAGCAGGAGCCTGTGACCCTGCCGGTGAAGTTTCCGCTGCTGCTATTCCAGGGCGTGGTGGGTCTGGCCGTGGGCATGTCGTCGACCATCCTTCCCCACAATTTCAACGAAATCATCGACGCCGCCGTGGCGCATCTGCGCGGCGAGGAGTTCTCGCTCCTCCCCGACTTCCCCACCGGCGGTTTCATCGACGTTAGCCGCTACAACGACGGCGAGCGCGGCGGCAAAGTGCTTGTCCGCGCCAAAATCGAAAAAGTCGACAACACCACCCTTGCCGTCACCGAGATACCTTTCACCAAAACCACGCCGAAAATCATCGAGTCGATTCTAAAGGCCACGGAGAATGGAAAAATCAAGGTGCGGAAGGTCGACGACAACACCTCGGACCAGGCACGCATCATAGTGCATCTGCAGCCCGGCACCTCATCCGACAAGGCCATGGACGCGCTCTATGCGTTCACCGACTGCCAGGTGTCGATCTCGCCCAACTGCTGCGTGATCCAGGACAACAAACCGCAGTTCCTGAACGTGAGCGCAATCCTGCGCCACAGCACCGACCGCACCCGCGAGCTGCTGCGCCGCGAGCTGGAGATTAAACTCGGCGAGGTGAACGAGCAGCTGAACTTCGCCTCGCTGGAGCGCATCTTCATTGAGGAACGCATCTACAAAGACACCGAATTCGAGCAGGGAGAGAACATGGAGGCTGTGGTGGCTCATGTGCAGCGCCGCCTGAAACCGTTCCTGCCGCAGCTCATCCGCCCCGTCACCGACGACGATGTGCTCCGCCTGATGGAAATCAAGATGAAGCGCATACTGAAATTCTCGTCGAAGGAGGCCGACCGCGTCATCGCCCTCTACCGCGAGCGCATCGCCGAGCTGCAGGGATGGCTCGACCACATCACCGACTACACCATCGACTGGTTCCTCCAGCTTAAAGAGAAATATGGCGAGGCATTCCCCCGCCGCACAGTGGTGCGCGGCTTCGACAACATCGAGGCTTCGCGCGTGGCCGAGGCCAACGAAAAGTTCTATTTCAACAAAGCCGACGGATTCATCGGCATAGGGCTGAAACGCGACGACAACACCGAGATGCTGTTCAACTGCTCGGCGCTCGACGATGTCATCGTGTTCTACAACGACGGCCGCTACAAGGTGGTGCGTGTGCCCGAGAAACTGTTCATAGGCAAGAATGTGCGCCATATAGGCATCTACAACCGCCGTGACGAGCGCATGATCTACAATGTGATCTATCAGGATGGCCGCGGAGGCGCTTTCTACAAAAAGCGTTTCAAAGTCACCGGAGTCACGCGCGACAAGGAGTATAACCTCACCCAGGGGAATCCCGGCAGCCGCATAGCATGGTTCTCGGCCAATCCCAACGGCGAGGCCGAGGTGGTGAAAGTGACTCTGAAGCCCAAGGCACGGCTGACGCGCCTGCAACTCGATGTGGATTTCGCCGAGCTTGCCATCAAGGGACGTCAGAGCATGGGCAATCTGGTCACCCGCAACGAAGTGCACCGTTTCTCGCTCAAGGAGCAGGGCACATCCACCCTCGGAGGGCGCGAGGTATGGTACGACCCCGACGTTATGCGCCTCAACTACGAGGGACGTGGCCGGCTGCTTGGCGAATTCCTCGGCGAGGACCGCATACTGGTGGTCACCCGCGGCGGCGAATACATTCTCACCACTTTCGAGGCGTCGAACCACTACGACCACTACGACATCCTGCGCATAGAGAAGTACCGGCCCACACACATCTGGACCGCCGTGCTCTTCGACGCAGACCAGGGATATCCATATCTCAAACGCTTCACCTTCGAGCAGGTCAACCGCCTCACATCGTTCATCGGCGAGAACCCCGCATCGCGACTGATACTGCTCACCGACACTCCGGGAGCACGTTTCCGCGTAGCTTTCGGAGGGGACGACTCACACCGCGAGCCTCTGGAGGTCGACGCCACCGATTTCATCGCAGTAAAATCGTTCAAGGCAAAGGGCAAACGCCTGACCACCTACACCTTGGCCGAAGTGACCGAAATCGACCCGAACCCCGATGCGCAGGCCGACATCGACAATCCCGACGATCCTGCATCGCCCGACACGCCCGACGGCTCCACCGCGCCCGACGCCGAGCCGGAGATGAGCGACGAGGAGGTGCGCGATTCCATAATCGGCCAGGAGCGCCTTTTCTGATCCCATACCCAAGTTATGTCATCACCCAAAGCCTTACGATTCCTTTTAGCCCTGCTGTTGCTGTCGGCTTCGCTCTCGGCTCTCGCGCAGGAGCCGAGAGAGGCTGCTGCCACACAAGCCGCCGCCCCGGAGGCCACAAAGGCAGCCGCAGCGCCGTTGCGACCGGTCAGCGAGGCATTTATGCTCGAAGGAGGCTCGTCGCATCTGCTCGACACCTACCTCTCGCCGCTGAAATACACAGGCTGGAACGTGGCTTTCAGCTATGAACGGCGCCAGGCCATGAAGTTCTCGCCGGCGTTTTGGCGCCAGCAGCTCAACCTGCGCATCGAGGCCAGCGGCGCCCACAACCCGGCCGGCAACGCCACTCTATATTACGGCAATATCAGCGCCGCATGGTCGATGGCCCGCAGGTGGCAACTCCCGCTGGGCATCCGTGCCGAGGCCGGAGGCATGGCGCAGTTTAATGTCGGCGGCATGTACAACCGCCGCAACGGCAACAACCCCGCGGCGCTGAAGACCGACCTCACGCTCGGCGTAATCGGCGCCGTCAGCCGCGGATTGCGCATCGGGCGCCTCCCCGTCACGCTCCGCTGGCAGTCGGCGCTCCCGCTTGTCGGCGCCCTCTTCTCGCCGGAATATGACGAGCTGTATTTCGAAATGTATCTGGGCAACCGCCACGGGCTGGTGCACTGCGCGTGGCCCGGCAACTTCTTCCGCTGGGACAACCTGGTAACGGCCGACATCGGTCTGGGCAACACCGCGCTGCGCCTGGGCTTCCGCTCCGACATCTATTCGCAGAAGGTGAACCACATCACCACCCGCAATTTCTCCTACGCCTTCGTGCTGGGCGTGGTCACGGATTTCATCTCGGTCTCACCCCGCCGCAGCCTGCCATCGGGCAACAACGTGGAGTGGGCCTACTAATCATCCGCTCATGAAAATCAGCAGATTATGAAAATCAGCAGATTCATCACAGCCATTATAGCCTCCCTCCTCGTCATTCCGCTGGTTGGCGGGTGCCACGATGTGGAGCAATTTCCCGACGATCCGCGCGGCAATTTCGAGCAGCTTTGGAAAATCATCGACGAGCACTATTGTTTCTTCGCGCAGAAGGATGTGGACTGGAACGAAGTGCACGACCGCTATGCCCCCCGCATATCATCCGCCATGCGACAGGAGGAGCTGTTCGACGTGTGCTCGCAGATGCTCGACGAACTTCGCGACGGCCACACCAACCTGTCGGCGCCTTTCGCCACCTCATATTACAAAAAGTGGTGGAGCGACTATCCGCAGAATTTTGAGCTGCGCATAATTCAGGAGAACTATTTCAACTTCAACTACCGCAACACCTGCGGCATCACCTACGGCATTCTGGAGCAGAATATCGGGTATATGTATTATCCGAGTTTCTCCTATGGCGTGGGCGACGGCAATCTCGACTATATCCTGTCGTATCTGTCGACCGCCGACGGGCTGATCATCGACGTGCGCGACAACGGCGGCGGCAGCATGGACAATGTTGAGACCATAGTGCGCCACTTCATCTCACGGCGCATTCCCGCAGGCTCAATATGCCACAAAACCGGGCCCGGACACAACGATTTCTCGGAGCCATACACCTATTATTTCAATCCCGCCGACAAAGGCCGCATCCTCTGGGAGAAACCGGTTGTGGTGCTCTGCAACCGTTCCACTTTCTCGGCGGCCAACAATTTCGTGTCGGTGATGAAGTCACTGCCGCAGGTAACTGTGGTAGGCGACACCACCGGTGGCGGCTCGGGGATGCCATTCTCGTCGGAACTGCCCAACGGATGGGGCGTGCGCTTTTCGGCATCGCCCCTGCGCGATCCCGAGGGGAATCTCACGGAGTTCGGAGTGGCGCCCACGCCGGGTTGCGAGGTCGACATGGATCCGCAAAAGGCACTCGAGGGAATCGACACGATGCTTGAATTCGCCATCACGCGGCTGATAACCCAACAGACAGCTGATAACCCAACAGAATGACAAGACAACTGCTGATATACGTCATCGCGCTCTGCCTGATCGCAGTCGGAGCATCCTCATGTGCGGAGAAGAAAGGCGACGCCGACTACTCCGACAACATCTTCACCGAGGCCCGGTTTATCCGCGGCCATGCGCTCCCCGACAGTTCCGTCATCATTTCGGTGGTCAATCCCTGGGACACCACGGCGCTGCTGGCGCAATACCGGCTGGTCAACGCCCCCGACACCACCACTGTGTCGGGACTGCCCACGCTGCGTCTGCCGCTGCAGCGCATGCTGGTCTATTCATCGGTTCATGCCGGTCTGCTCGCCGAGTCAGGACAGATCGACCGGATAGCGGGCGTGGCTGACGCGCAATATATCACCGACGATTCCATCCGCGCACGCATTGCCGACGGCCGCATCGTGGATATCGGGTCGTCGATGGAACCCTCGCTTGAAAAGATTGTGGCGCTCAGGCCCGACGCCATCCTCATCTCCCCATTCAAGGATGCCGGTCACGGTGTGGCCGACCGCACGGGCATTCCTGTGATAGAGTGCGCCGACTACATGGAACTTTCGCCAATGGGGCGTATGGAGTGGACCCGTTTCTATTCCATGCTGGCCGAGGGTATGGGCCGGGAGAATGACCGGATGTTTCGCAGCGTCAAATCGAGCTACGATTCGCTGTGCAGCGTGGCTTCGCGATTCGACAAAACGCCGCTCGTGCTCACCGAAATGCCCGAGAAAGGTGTATGGACCCTCCCCGGCGAAGGGAGCTACGCCGTGAGAATCATCCGCGACGCGAATGCGGATGTGGCGGTGCCCACCGGGGATGTGCCGGGATCGGTGCCTATGCCCTACGAAAAAGTGCTTACTAAAGCCCGTGAAGCCGATTTTTGGCTTATCCGCACCTACGGTTACGACATCACCGCTGACGACATTGTAAAAAAACAGCCTCTCAACGCCTGCATCCGCGCTTTCGCCAACGGAGGAGTTTTCAATGCCAACACTGCCGTAAGCCGGGTATTCGAGGACATCGCGTTTCACCCCGACCGCGTCCTCCGCGACTATATCACGATTTTCCACAACACGCCCGACTCACTGCTCTATTTCCACAGAGTCGCCACCCCCTGACTGCGGCCGGGGTAGCCGCTGCCTTGGCCCGCAGGTCGATGTAACATTTTAGCATACGTTTCCGTCATACGCGACCGTAATTTTGCAGCACACACTGCAAAACCTTTATCGCTATGACAGAAAACACCCCTGCGGCTGCAACTCTCCGCATGAGCTGCAACCGCACAATCGACACCATCATCGTACATTGCTCCGCCACTCCGGCCGGACGCGACAACAGCGCCGCCGACATACGCCGCTGGCACCGGCAGCGCGGGTTCTCCGACATCGGTTACCACTTTGTGGTGCGCCTCGACGGCACCATAGAGGCCGGGCGTCCGCTTGAACTGCCCGGCGCACACTGCCGCGGGCACAACCTCAGATCGATAGGCGTGTGCTACGTCGGCGGCCTCGACAGCGCGGGACGTCCGGCCGACACACGCACCCCGGCCCAGCGCGTCTCGCTGCTGCGCCTGCTCACAGCCCTCCATCTGGCGCATCCCCGCGCCACAATCCGCGGTCACCGCGACTTTGCCGCCAAAGCCTGCCCCTGCTTCGACGCCACCCGCGAATACCACCTCATCTGAATCCTCCCCTATTGGCAGATTCCGCTACCGCCATCTTATAAAACTGTAAAAATAGATGGCGGGGGCGGGTGAGGTTTCCGAAAAGATTAGTAACTTTGCAACGGTGAAACCTTCTGCCGCGACCCGACGACCGAGTCAGCCCGGGTCACGGCAAACCAGTCAACCGTAAAAAACACCTTTGCACATGACTTTTCAGAAACCTAAAGTGTGGCTTTTCGCCAAGGATTATCTGGTGATTATCATCGGTATCGCCATGTATGGCATGGGGTTCTGCGCATTCATTGCCACGGCTCCCGACAAAGTGGTGATCGGCGGCATGGCCGGTCTCAGCCAGATTGTCGACATGATCACATTCGGCTGTTTCGGCTTCCATGTCCCCTATTCCGTCACTATATTCACCGTGAACTGTCTGCTGCTCGCGATCGCATGGAAGATTGTGGGCAGCACGTTTGTGTTCCGCACGCTCTTCGGCGTAGTGGTGATTTCAGTGATAATCGCGTTTTTCCAGCCGTTGTTCAAGCAACCGCCTGTGGTTGGCGAGACCTTTATGAACGTGATTATCGGCGCCGTGCTCTGCGGCCTGGGCATAGGTCTGGTGTTTGTGCACAACGGTTCGACCGGAGGTACCGATATTGTGGCCGCCGTGGCCTCGAAAAAGAGCAATGTCACCATCGGGCGCGCCATGATGTACTTCGACCTGTGCATCATCTCGTCGTCGCTGATTCTGAAATTTTTCTTTGTGCCCGACTTCAGTTTTCAGGCAGGCGTACCCTCGCTGGTCTACGGTCTTATCACACTGTTTGTGATCCCCTTCATGGCCGACATGGTGATTCACACCAACCGGCAGGCCGTGCAGTTCACCATCTTCTCACCCAAATGGGAGGAAATCGCCACGGCTATCAACAACGAGGCCCAGCGCGGCTGCACCGTGCTCGACGGCATGGGCTGGTACTCAAAAAAAGATGTGAAAGTGCTGCTGGTGATGTGTCGCAAAATTGAATCGGTGACCATATTCCGCATCATCAAATCGATTGATTCCGACGCATTTATCACCCAGGCCCAGGTAAACGGCGTGTATGGCCGCGGCTTCGACGAAATCAAGCTGAAAATGCGCCGGCCCGGTGCCCCGCTCGAGCACCCTGCCCGCCCAGAGGCATCATCGCGCATCGTCTGAGCCGGCAACGACGCTCCACCTTAAATACCAATACCTGAAATAACCATCAACCGGCCATGACACGTCTGAGATTATCGTTGCTCCTTGCATTTGCCCTGCCCCTGTTCGCAGCCTACGGGGTCGACTTCACATGGGATGTGGGATTTGAATCGGTGTTCGACAACCGCGAGGGTTCATCGGACTGCTCGGCGGCCAAAACCTATTTCTTCACCTCGCTGGCTCCCGAAGCAGGGGTAAAATTCACCGAGACCGACCGCGTGGCCGGCGGCGTGGTGTGGTTTCAGCCCATAGGGTGCGAGTTCTACGGACAGAAAGTATCACCCACGCTTTACTACCGCCACAGCGGCAAGCGCTGGCGCTTTTCAATGGGCATGTTTCCCCGCACGCAGCTTGTGGAGGAGATGCCCGGCTATCTCTGGAGCGACTCACTGAGCTATACTCAAAAAAACATCCGCGGCGCCATGCTCCAGTATGTGCATCCGCGCGGATTCTTCGACCTGTATGTCGACTGGCGCGGCATGCAGACGCGGCGCCAACGCGAGGCTTTCAACGTAGTTTTTCACGGACAGATGTCGCCCCGCCGCAACTGGTTCGGCTTCGGCGGATATGTGCAGATGAACCATTACGCCCTGCAGAAGCAGCCGCCCGAGCAGCAGCATATCGTTGATAATTTCATCGTCAACCCTTATCTTTCAGCCGATCTCGGCAGCAAAGTGCATACCGATTCGCTCACCATCCGCGCCGGGCTGCTGGCCACCGTGGAGCGCAACCGCGCCGAGACCGATGCCGGATGGCGCACTCCCTGCGGATTCTACATGGAGGCGACCGGAGAGTGGCGTTTCCTCGGTGTTAAAAACACCCTCTATGTAGGCAAGGAGCTGTTTCCGAGCTACAACTACCCCAACCCCACCTTTGCCGACAACAAGCGCCCCCATGCCACGCCCGACGACCTGCTCACGAATCCGGTGGTGTGGTCGCCCATGGGTCCCGGCCTATATCAGGGCGAGCCTTATTATCAGAAGAAATTCTACGACCGCCTCAACATCTACGCTCATGCCTACCGCAACCGTTACGTCGACATTCTGGCATCGCTTGACTTCAACTTCTACCCCGGCGGCATGCTTTTCTACCAGCGGCTGATGGTGCGGGTCACCATTCCCTGACATTTTTCAAGCTATATAATCCCTCATAACTATGAAGAAACTATTTCCACTGATGCTGCTGGCCATTATCGCTGCAGCATGCACCGGGCGCCATAGCGGCACCGGCGAAGCCGAGTATGTAACCTATCGCGGCTGGGACAGCTGCGTGAAACTCACCGACGGCACCGTCACGGCCATTGTGAATCCCACCTATGGCGCCCAGGTGCTCTATTTCGGCATCGACTCTGTCAACTGCAATGTGCTGTGGGCCGACAGTGCCATCAATGCCTTCACCGTGGACTCTTTCATCGCTACCCGCCGCGCCCCCGACGCCGGCCGCAGCGACATCGGTCCTGAGCGTGTCACAGACCATATCCACGACTCGATCTGGGCGGGAGCCTATGCCGTAACCGACGTATCGGGCCGCTCCGTGACCATGGAATCCGTGCCCATGGCTAAAATGGGTGTGAAATTCACCAAGAAATACACCCTCGCCGGCGACGCCACGCTGCGTGTCGACCTCACCATGACCAACGTGTGCGACTCGGCTGTGCGCTACAATGTGTGGACGCGCACCCTGCTCCCCTCGGGCGGCCTCTACATGGCCAAAGCCACTCCCACCGAGAAATATCCCAACGGTTTCTCGGAATACACTTTCGATATTGATTCACTGATTCCCGGAGTGCGCACCGACCGTGTAAAGCTTGCCGAGGGTATCTTCACTGCTTTCCCCGGCGGCGAATCGCCCGCCGACTGCCACAAATTCTGCATCAACACCACTCCGGCTACCGACGGCGACTCCATGAGCACCGCAATCTACATGCGCGCACCCTACATCTTCGTCAAACGTTTCGACTATGATCCGCAGGGCGTCTACGACATGAGCCACGGCATCGACTATCCCAACATCATCTATTTCGACTCGCGTTTCATCGAGGTTGAGCCAAACTCCCCGATGATCACTCTGAAACCGGGCGAGAGCTACACCTTCACCGAGACGTGGCAGCTGCTCCCTTACTGAAACGATAGAGGCAGAGCGGTTCGCGACCCGGAGGCACCGTCAGAGTGCCGGCAGGCGTGAAACTATAGCCCTCAGCCTCAAACTGCGGCACCCAACGCCCGGCATCGCTATCACTGACAAGAAGATAGCCCGATGCCGGGCGTTCGCGCCAGAAATTGCGGATGCGGTCGCCGAGATAGAAATTCAGCTCGAAGAAATGAACCGGATCGCCGGCGGCAAACTGCCCCTCCTCGATAAACTCGTAGAGCGTGCCCGAAGCTGCCGGCGCCAGGCGGTCGATCTGCGCGGCCACCGGCTTCATCGATTTCACCGACAGCACCCGCGGCTGATATGCGCCGTCGAGTGCCATATAGATGCACACGGTGAGACCCGCCACGGCAAAGAGCACACCCCTGCCGCCCGACTTGCTGCGGGCTATATACACAAACCATGCTACCCCGGCCAGAACGGTCAGGGCAACCAGCACGAGGCCGAAACCGTCGATGTTCCCGATCTGCCTCATCATCTCGATGTTCTGTGCGGCATGGCGGCCATGGAATATCCCATCAGGCACAACGCCGCACCTTATAAGCAGAAACAGCGCCGAAGTGAGAATGCCGGCCACGGCAAGCACCGAACCATAAATTTTCACAGCCGCCCTGTGCCGGTCGGCCAGATATATCATATAACGTGCCAGGAAATAGGCAATGAAGGGATATATCGGCATCAGATACACACTGCGCTTCGACTGCGGGAAGCAATAGAACAGGAATATCACCACTGTGCACACCACCGAGAACAGAGTCACGGGGTCGGCATTGCGCACCTTGCCGACTATGCCCTGCCACAGACCGGAAGCGCCGGTGACCGGCGCTTCGCTGCGGCGGAACAGTCGGCGCCAGTCAAGCGCAAAAAGCGAAATCAGCACCAGCAGCACCCAGGGCACATAGCCCCCCAGAAGCGTCAGGAAATTATAATGCCAGGGATTGACGCACGAGTCGTAGGACATTGTGTTGGTCATGCGGCCGAAATTCTCCTCCATCACCAGGTCGAGAAACTCCTGTCCCTGATGCAGCCATGCCGCATAATACCAGCAGAGCGGGAGCACAAACGACATCACGCCCCATGCGGCAAGCAGCAGGAAAGCCTTGAAAAAATTCACTCCGCGCAGCAGCAGAAACACACCCGCGGCGAGGCACGGGATCAGCGACCCTACAGGCCCTTTGGTGAGTGTGGCGCAGCTCATGAGCAGTATCGCCAGCCAGGGCACCCCTTTCAGGCCGCGCTCCCACCAGCGATAGAGCAGCAACAACGCGCCCACTGTGAGCGCGGTGAGCATCATGTCGACACGGCAGTTGGCTCCCGCCCGGTGCAACTCAAAAGCTGTGAGCGACACCAACGACGCCAGCAGCGCCACGGTCACTCCTTTGCGTCTGACAAGGAAAACATAAAGCATCAGCGTCATTGCTATCAGCGCCACAGCCGACGGCAGACGCGACGTGAACTCGCTGACCATGCCACCTGTAGCAGCCGAAGCCGCAGCTATTGTCCAGTGGAAGAATGGCGGCTTATAGGGGATGTCGCCACCGTTGTTGCGCGGGAGCACCCAGTCGTCGCTCTCAAGCATAGAATATGCCACAACGGCCTCGCGCGGCTCCCCTTTGGTGTGAAAATCGGCAAGGCCGAGAAAAGGGAGCAACGCCACACACGCCACTATCAACAGCAGCCAGAACCCGCGCCGGGGACTCAATCTGTTCATGTTATCGGGAATCTTAGAGCTTTTTTATTGCTGCAAAGTTACGAATTTTCATCCTATGCGTGAACTATCCGCGGCATAAAAAAGCCGGATCCGACGCCCCGGCGGGGAGCTGGATCCGGAATGAGATGTGAAAGCGCTATTCCTCAGCTGGCTTTGCAGCTTTGGGCGGAGCGGGAGCAGGGCGACTTTTCGGTTTTACGCGCACATGCTTCTTTGCGCCGCGATTCCATTTTTGCCTTGTTTTCCTGGAATTTGGAATATTGCTCTTTGGTGAGAATATTTTTGAGACCTTCGTCGAATTTCTTCTTCGATTCCTGACGCATCTGACGTTTTTCAGACTTTGCGCGGGCCTTGGTGGCGTCGTTGAAATCCTTGCGCTCTTTCTTCAGATTGCTGCGGAGCACCTGGAGGTCGGCTTTCTGAGCGTCGGAGAGCTGGATGCCGTCGAACAGGAACGGAGCGAAACACCCGTCGGCACCGCGGCGGCCGGCGTCACCTTTGTGGCATTTGCGGCGGCCGGCATCACCTTTGTGGCAGCTCCGGCGGTCGCAATCGGTTTTCTTCTTGCAGGTTGCGTCGTTATTGACACAGGTGGCGGTTGCGGGGCAGCCGTCGTCGGCCGAACGGGCAGAGGAGATTACAGGTGACGAGATTGCGATTGTCAGAAGCACTGACATACTGATAAAAAACTTTTTCATTGTATATTTCTTTTCTAATTTATTCATTCGTTGTTGGTTCACATTTACTCTGACTCACTTAAAACAAAACCGTTTAAAAATATCTTTCCTAAAAGAAGTTAAGGATAATGATGATTCTCTAATTTTCGGGTATTACGGTCAATTGGTCGAGTTATTTTGGGTATAACAGTACATATTTCGGTGGAAACAAGTAACTTTGCATAATAAAAGGAAATAAGCGATGGTATTGCTAAGTTTTGACACAGAAGAGTTCGACGTCCCCCGCGAAAGCGGCGTCCCTTTCACCCTCGAACAGGGCATGGATGTATCACGGTTCGGCACAGGCCGCATCCTCGAAATACTTAGGCAACATGGTGTGCGGGCCACATTTTTCTGCACCACCAACTTTGCCAGGAATGCGCCCGAACTCATGCAACTGATCCTCGACAGGGGGCACGAGGTGGCGGCACACGGCTGCGACCACTGGCAGCCGCAACCCTCCGACGTGTTCCGGTCAAAGGAGATTCTCGAGGAAATCACCGGGCGCGAGGTGCTCGGCTACAGGCAGCCGCGCATGTTTCCCGTCTCGGACGACGACATCAGAAAGGCGGGATACCTCTACAATTCATCGCTCAACCCATGCTTCATCCCCGGGCACTACAACCATCTGCGCGACCCGCGTCGCCCCTTCCTCCGCGACGGCGTGCTGCAGATCCCCACAGCCGTCACCCCACGGCTGCGCATACCGCTCTTCTGGCTCGCTCTTCACAATTTTCCGCTCGGTCTCTACAAAGCCCTTGCATGGCGCACCTACAGCGCCGACGGGCATTTTGCCACATATTTCCATCCCTGGGAATTCTTCCCCTTAGGCGATTATCCTGAATTTAAAGTTGGATTCATCAGCCGCAACCATGCCGGCGAAGGCATGGAGCAGCGCCTCGACGCGCTCATCACCATGTTCCGCAACAAGGGCGCCGACTTCGGTACATATTCCGAATTCGCCCGCAAGGAGCTGGCACGGCTCACTGCTGTCAAATAGCACACCGGGAATCCATTTTATGTCTGATTGATAACCTATCACGTATATGCTCCGTCTCGCAATAGTTTCACCCTGTTATAACGAAGAGGAGGTGCTCCCCACCTCCGCAAACACCCTTGGCCAGCTTCTCGACCGTCTGGTGCTTGAAGGCCGCATAGCTTCCGACAGTTTCGTGCTGTTTGTCAACGACGGCAGCACCGACTCCACATGGCGCATCATCCGCGACCTCAATGCGGCCAATCCCCGTTTCAAAGGAGCCAATCTTGCCCACAACGTGGGGCACCAGAACGCCATAATGGCCGGCATGATGATTGCCCGCGACCTGGCCGACGCAGTCATCACCATCGACGCCGATCTCCAGGACGACATCAATGCAATCCCCCGCATGATCGATGCCTATGAGGAGGGATACGATGTGGTCTACGGCGTGAAAGTGCAGCGCACCGCCGACCCCGTGCTCAAACGTCTGTCGGCCCAGGCGTTCTACAAGCTTCAGAGCAGCATGGGCGTCAAGGCCATCTACAATCACGCCGATTTCAGGCTGCTTTCGCGCCGAGTGCTCGACGCGTTGAGCCTCTATGGGGAGAAAAATCTGTATCTGCGCGGCCTGATACCACAGATCGGCTACCCCTCCACCACGGTCGACGACGTGATTTCGGAACGCAAGGCCGGTCAGTCGAAATACAATCTCGGGCGCATGCTGTCGCTTGCCCTCGACGGTATCACCTCCTTCTCAGTGAAACCGCTCTATGCCATCCTCTGGCTCGGCGTCATTTTCCTGGGCATTTCGCTTGTCATCGGCATCTATGTGCTGGCGTCGCTCTGCCGCCACACCGCGGTGCCCGGATGGGCCTCGCTGATAATGTCGATATGGATTGTGGGAGGCTTCATCCTCATCTCCCTCAGCATCGTAGGCATCTATGTGGGGCGCGTTTACCGTGAGGTGAAAAACCGTCCGCTCTATCATATCGCCGAAATACTCCCCTGACCATCCCGCCAAAGTCCTGCCTGCAATCCGATCGGAATTCTGCCGGAAAACCGGCCCTGAAAAATTCCTTAACCATTTCTTTGCAGTTTTGAAAAATAATTGTAACTTTGATGCGTGAATCACAGGCCTGCGCCCACTGACCACGGGTATGACAGTTGTGGTAAAATATAGTATTTATCGTCTTGACCGAACGAAGCCTTAACATCTTTAAGCCAATTGCGCGTGCGATTGTGGCGATTATTTTCGTCACACTGTTTGTGCCGGCCTATGGTTTGCCTCATCTCGTTCCCGTCGCCGACAAGCCTGCGCTTACAGGCGTGCAGATCGACTCGCTGCAGCAGAAGCTGCGCAACGATCTCGCTGCCGCCCGCACTCCCGCCGATTCAGTGCCCATTCTATACAATCTGCTTGACCTCTCCATTTCTACCGGTCACCCCAGCAAATACATTTACTCCCTGATAGAGACCGCATTCCGCGCCGGCGACACAGAGTCGGCACTCGATGGAGTGCGCAATCTCGCCAACCTTTTCGTGCGCAACGACTCCATCCTCGACATAGCAATGGAATATGCACGTTGCGCGCCTGCCGGCGATGACCGCGACCAGACTGTATGCTTCATCCGGCTGATGAAAAACCAGCACAACATCAACTATGCCGACAATGTGCACAAATCGGCTCATCTGCAGGAATTGCTCCGCCAGGTCAGCCTCAATCCTCCTCAGGACATCTACGACCGCATTGTGCTGATACATGCTCTCTGTCTGCACCTTACCGAAGTGGCCGAAGGCGATCTCCTCACCGAACATGTAGGGAAACTCAACGAGCTGATCAATACGCTGCCCGTCGGAGCATCATGTGCTCAGCAATGTATTCTACATATGGGCGTCGATGATCTACACCCGCAACGGCCACCCCGACGAAGCTATCGCCGCGTCCACCCGGTTGCTCGATGAAATCGACTGGCTCGACGGACGCAACCGCCGCATCGGACGTATCTACCGCTCGTATGACGACAGCCGATACCAGCTCTATACCCGCATCCTCGAGAACTACAAAGGTCTCAACGACGAGGAGCTGGAGCTGTATCACGACAAGGCGCTCGAAATGGTGAGTCGCTCGCAGCGCGTGGCAGGCACGTATGCCCACAACCCGATGCCCTGCATCTTCTACTCTTTCGCAAAAAAAGATTACCCCGTGGCCTACGACCTGCTGAAAACTGCACTCGACTACGACCGCACCGGAAGCTACCGCAGGCGCATATACCTGAATATGTTTATCGAAGCCGCACGCGCCATCGGCAAGGACAGCGAACTGTCAGCAGTATACCCCGAATATCTCGCGCTGCTCGAAGATGAACTCAACAGCCGCCAGCAGGAGCGCTACCGCGAACTGCAGGTGCTCTATGAGGTCAACGACATTCGCACCGAGAACCTCAAACTGCAGAAAGAGCAGCAGCGCTCACACAAGCAGCTGTGGCAGACCGTAGCATGGATCTGCTGTGGTGTGATCATCCTGCTCGCCCTGTTTGTGGTGACTCTGTGGAGGCTCAACCGCCGCAAGACCCAGCTGGCCCGCCGCCTCAAAGCATCCAATCTGGCGCTGCGCAACGAAAGCCGCAGCCTCCGCGAAGCCGAGGAACAGCTCCGTCAGGCACGCGACGAGGCTGAGCGCGCCAACAATATGAAGACCGAATTCATCAACAACATGAGCCACGAGGTGAAGACACCTCTTCAGGCAATTCAGGAGTTTTCGCAGATGATCATCGAAAATGTCGACGAAGCCCGCCGACCCTATGTGGAGCAATTCGCCGACCGCCTGCTGCTAAACTGCGATCTGGTCAACACCATAGTAAACGATGTGCTCCAGCTCGCCGAACTGCACAACAACACCCTGAAAATCAAGAATGGCAACTACAGTGCCAAAACATCTGCGATAACGCGCTGGCCAACATGCGCCTGCATCTCCACGACGGCGTAAGCCTGCGGCTCGACCCCGCGTCTGTCGACTTCATCATCTGCACCGACATTCCCGTACAGCAGATGCAGTGGCAGAAGAAGCACGCACCCTGGCTCGACGTAAGATACTGAACGTCAGATAATGAAATAGATTTCTATCATCTATGAATCGGCGGCCGGAAAGCCGCCGCCCCACACTGCCACGCTCCGCACGCCTGCCACCCGACAGCACAGACGTATGAGGAATGTATGGAGAGGAGGTTTTTAACCTCCTTTTTATTTGAGTGCTTTTTCAGGCGATGGTATTCTCTAAACCCTAAACCCTAAACACTAAACCCTAAACCTTACACCCTAAAAAGAAGACGCTGTGTCAAAATTCAGAATTTTGACACAGCGCTTTTTATCCCCTGAGGGGGGGCTGTCAGGTTTGTTATGTTACTTTGAAAGCTTCAGGACTCCAATGGGAGTTGCAACGATGTAAACACCTGAGGAGAGACCTGCAAGGGCGGTTGAATAAGTTACTGATTGCTTCAGGAGGATACCCTGGGGGCTGAACACGCTCACGGGGGTATCGGGCGTGAGACTGCTTTCTTCCGCCACATCAGTGATGGAGGCGGGAACGCCCTGCATATTGAAGTAAACTCGAGGGGCTTCAGTAAGCTTAGGGGCGGTGCGTCCGTTCACATATGCCCTTCTGCCTTCAACCAAGCATATTTCCTCGCCGTCATGACGGTTGAACCACTGGAAACCGCCCTCGCCCGACGGAGCTCTGAGAATATAGGCAAGATTATTATGTTGCAGTCCGCGAGGCTCTGTGAGGCCGGTGAGAATCTGTGCATCGTCGCGATAGTCGTTCTTACGGTTGGTGGGGTAGCCGGTGAATGTGTAGACCTTCTCCTCCTGCTCGGCGGCCCGACACTTTGCCGGCTGCGCAGGATTCTTGGCGGGATTGCGCACTACATAGGGATAATTGGCGCGGATCTTGTTTACCGGGTCACCCAGCTTGACGATATGGTAGTCAAACGGTCCGTTTTCATCGAAGTAGTTGCCCATATCGCTCATATCTATCGCTTCCATCACTTCAAGATCGGCCGGTGCATTGGCCTCGAATGGAAGCATCATGGTGTTCCAATGGTGGGGGAAAGTGAGTTCTATGACTGTGGGGCTGACGTTGTCGCCATAGTAGGTGAGACGCAGGTTGTCGAGATAGAACGATGTGGCTGCATTCTCATCCTCCTGTCTGCTGAAAACAAGTTCGCGTGTGGTGTGCTCATCAGTGACCTTGTCGAATGCAAAGACCACACGCCCATTGTCGGGATTATCGGCAAACCATGCCCCTGCCTCGGCCACATTGTCGCCCCCGGAGATGATCCCGGCAACACCGCCGCTATTGGCGGGAAGAGGTTCGGGAGTGCGGTCGCCCAGACGATATGTCACGCCGGAGCCGGTCGACAGATACTGAAACTCCAGAACATAATGGCCGCGGGGAAGGTGATCGACAATTGTACTGATACTGAATGTGTTGTTGCCCGGGTTGGTATTGAAGGCGCGCCACATGCCGCCTCTGTCGGTGGCGTTCTGACCGGCTGTAATATTGCTGCCGGCTGCAACGTTCCATTTGTCGATACCTTTGTCGCCGTTGCCGAACGAATATGCGGGGATGAGGAATGTGGCGTCCATTCCGCGCTGCGGATTGGCTTTCTCTTTAAGGCGGCTTATGCGGTCGTGCCCTTCGATGGTTATGCCGGCCACTTCGTCGTCGGGACTTAAGGCTATGATCTGCCACATCTGGTGAGGATCATCGCTTGGCTCGGCGGGGAAGACGGTGTATTTGGGTTGGTCGTAGAAGATGTTTTCTCCCTCATTATATTGGCGGGCTTCGAGGCGACGGTGGCTCACCTGTCCCGTGATATGATACACCGGATAACCGTCCCAGTAGGTGCGCGAAAGCACAAACTCTGTGCCGTTGTTGTCATCGCCGTCGGTGGGGTCGAGGTAATATGCGCCATCCTTGTTCTGCAAAGCTCCGAAGGGGGACACAATGCGCAGACCGTTGTCGCCTTTGACAAACGACACCTCATGGCCGGCATCGTTGGCCACGGCATGGGAGCCCCACTCCGCGCCGCCTCCGAAATATTTGTATTGGTTCATATCCTCACTGGCGCCAACGTTGCGCAGAAAAAGGCGTTTGCCCTCGAACTCGTTGTCGGGGCGCAAATCCCAGTCAATCGCGGGATCAATGGCATATCTGACAACCGGAGCATCGGCCCCTCCGGTGAAGTTGTTCTCTATAACTTTATACACCAGGGCATCGCCTGAGGTCTCGGCGGTCAGAAGATAGTCTGCCAACACGATTCCAAGCGGGCCGCGGCCAAGATTGTCGCCACTGAGATATTCCACAATCTGCTTGTTGAAAACCTTTGAATTGCTCTTATAATTTGAACTGCTTGAC
>Michael_p1__coassemble_1260_pt1 | contig 18042 bp, 18 predicted proteins | sample Michael_p1__metabat2_high_PE_014 | metagenome-assembled genome bin Michael_p1
TCGACGCCGACCTCTATTTCATCGACCGTATCGGCCTGTCGGAGCACCTCTCCCCCACCCGCTCCAACGGCCTGCTGGCCATGGTGAAACAGATGCGCCTCTATGCCACCGCTTTCCGCGAGCTCCAGCTGGCAGGCAAGTCACCCGTCTGACCCACCCCGACTCAATATTCATTCAATCTTAAAATAATTCCATGTTCAAGAACCACCCCCACGGACTGATTCCTGCCGCGCTCTCCAACATGGGCGAGCGTTTCGGCTACTACATCATGAACGCCGTGCTGGTGCTTTTCCTCTGTTCGAAATTCGGGCTCAGCGAAGAGACCAGCGCACTGATCTACTCTTTCTTCTACGCCGGCATCTACATCCTCAGCCTCGTAGGCGGTCTCATCGCCGACCGCACCCGCAACTACAAGGGCACCATCATCGCCGGTCTCATAGTGATGACCCTCGGCTACATTGTGCTCGCATTTCCTATCCTCGCCACAGCCGAGAACACCACCTGGCTGCTTACCCTCACCGCCGTAGCCCTTTTCCTGATAGCATTCGGCAACGGCCTCTTCAAAGGCAACCTGCAGGCCATCGTGGGTCAGCTCTATGACAATCCGCGCTATTCGGCGCAACGCGACTCCGGCTTCCAGATTTTCTACGTGTTCATCAACATCGGCGGTCTGATTGCTCCGTTCGTTGCTCCCATGCTCCGCTCATGGTGGCTCGACGTGAACGGCATGGTCTACAATGCCCAGTTCCCCGCCATGTGCCATCAGTTCCTGAGTGTCACCGACTCGGCCAACAATATCAACGCCGACCAGCTCTACGCCCTGGCCTCATCCGTGGGGTGCCAGAGCATGGATCAGCTGCGTGAGTTCTGTGCAGAGTATCTCAATGTGTTCAACACCGGCATCCACTATTCGTTCATCGCATCTGTGGGCGCCATGATCATCTCGCTCTGCATCTTCCTGTGGGCCAAGAAAGGCCTTCCCACACCTGCCAAGAAAGAGGCCGTCGAGAGTGTGAAATATACAGCCGAAGAGAAAGCCGCCATGGCCAAGGAGATCCGCCAGCGCATGTATGCACTCTTCGCAGTGCTCGGCATCGCCATCTTCTTCTGGTTCTCGTTCCATCAGAACGGCACCTCCATGTCGCTCTTTGCCCGTGACTTTGTCGACACCTCGGCCATAGCGCCTGAAATCTGGCAGTCGGTCAATCCATTCTTCGTGATTGTCCTCACCCCGATCATCATGGCCATCTTCGCATCGCTCAGCCGCCGCGGCAAAGCCATCTCCACACCCAAGAAAATCGCCATAGGCATGGGTCTGGCCGGCGTGGCCTATCTCTTCCTCACCATCTTCTCACTCGTCGAGAACTACCCCTCGGGCACCGAGTTCCGCGCCATGGTCGAAGCGGGCGAGCCTATCGTCAAGGCCGGCTGGTGGGTGTTGATCCTCTACTATTTCTTCATGACCGTGGCCGAGCTGTTCATCTCGCCCCTTGGCCTCTCGTTTGTGTCGAAAGTTGCGCCCAAACACCTTCAGGGTCTCTGCCAGGGCCTTTGGCTCGGCGCCACCGCCGTGGGCAACCTTCTCCTCTGGATCGGCCCGCTGATCTATAACAAAGCTCCCATCTGGGTGGCATGGGCAGTGTTCCTGGCCGTCTGCCTCATATCCATGGGCGTGATGTTCGCCATGCTCCGCTGGCTCGAACGTGTCACCGCCGACACCGCCGCCTGACATCTTTCTGAATAGTTACTGAACAACAGCAAACCCAATGGATGGCATTCACGCTTTCCATTGGGTTTGCTGTTATTGTAAGTTGCTGATATTGTAAGTATACATGGAAGAGGCACCGTCAGGGCTGCCACTCAATCTCGGGGGTTGAGGTGAGATGGTTGAGATAACGGGCAAGAGTGAACAGATAGTCCGACAGACGGTTCACATAGGTTATGACCCGGGGATCTACCGCGGCCACGCGTGTCAGGGCGATAATGCGGCGTTCGGCGCGGCGACACACAGTGCGCGCCACATTGGCCTGCGCGGCCGCCTCGCACCCTCCTGGGAGTATAAACGCCCTCTGAGGTTTCAGATGCGAATTGAGCCGGTCAATCTCATCTTCAAGGAGTTTCACATCGGCGTCGCTGAGATTCTGCGCCTCAAGCGAAGGATTGTCGGAATTGTCAGTAGCAAGATAGGCCCCGATGTTGAACAGTTTGTTTTGCACCGTGTGCAGGAGCACCGCCGACGAGGCATCGGTCTGCGCGTCGGCGGCCAGCAGGCCGAGCCAGCTGTTGAGTTCGTCAACCGTGCCGTAGCTTTCAAGACGTTCGGAGGCTTTGCTGACGCGTTTGCCCCCAACCAGCGAAGTAGTGCCTGTGTCGCCGGTGCGTGTGTAGATTTTCATAAACTAAGGTGGAAGAGAAATATCAGATATGCGACTGACGCTCCAGAGCTGTGCAAAGCGCCTCGGGCGAGTCGTGGAAATGGATACATTCGAGCGTGCCGACATTCACCAGCCCCAGGGAATGCATCTTTTCGAGCAGCAGACGCAGCGGCTCATAGAGGCCGTCGCGGTCGAGCAGATGCACCTGACGCGGCTCGCCGCTGAAAGTGGAGGAGGCAAGCGCCGCAAACAGTTCGTCGAGAGTGCCTATGCCACCTTCAAGAGCCACAAAAGTGTCGGCATTCTCCTCCATCATCTGCTTACGCTCGTGAAGGGTCTCCACGAGAATGCTAACAGTGTTGTCGGGCGACTGCAGTTGCAGCCGTGCGCGCGGCACCAGACCTATCACCTTGGCGCCGTTGGCAGCCGCTGCGTGCGCCACATCGCCCATCATCGAGAGCGACAGACCGCCGTAGACCAGCGTGTGGCCGTTCCGGCCGATCCATGCTCCCAGAGCACGGGCATCGTCATGGTAAATTTCGGGGATGTCGGCGCGCGCCGAGCAATATACCGCAATTCTCATAGGTAACTGTTCGAAATTATGTTAGAGCTTGTTTAATACAGGTTCCCGACCGCCGACCGGTCAGATACCGAGAATATTCCGGATTATCCACCATGCCACAATCACTGCCAACAGACCGATCATGGCTCCCACCGACGTCAAGGCACTGTGGATGCGCCGCGCCGGTTTCCACGGCAATAGCGGAAGGAGCACCACGGCCAGCGTATAAAGCAACAGCGGGGGGAGCAGCAGATTGTAGCTCCACGACTCGGCGAATCGCCCCTGCAGGAGGGCATAAAACGCACGTTGCGAACCGCAGCCCGGGCATTGCAGGCCGGTTAACATCTTCAGCGGGCATCTCGGCAGCAGCCCCGTGACCGAGCAGAACAGAGCATACAGCGCCACAGCGACTGCAGCGACGATTGCCAGCGGCGAAATGCGGCGGGGAGCGGCGGACACGACGTCAGAATGGCGACTCGCTGAGCAGACCGTTGAACGCGATCTGCAGAGGCATCATCATCAGCCCTAAAACTATCGAGAGGATAATGAGCCACTGCGTGGCATTGGAGAGTTTGTTGGCCTTGACGAGGTTGCCGCGGTTATAGTTCGATTTTACCAGACAGGAGCACACGATGGCTGCCACACCCAAAATCTGGCAGCAGAGAATGGTGACGACAATCGACCAGGCCAGATAAGCCGGAGGGCAAGGCTCGGCGTTGACCGGAGCCTGAGCAGCCTGCTGCCATCCCGGCTGAGCGGGAGGAGCGGCGGTTTCCACTTCCACCACTACGGTTTTCTCAGTGGGTTCCGGCGCCGCTGCGCCGCTGCGGTCACGGAAATCGATCAGATACTTAAGCTCCTCAATCTGCTGCGCCTCGACCCAGTCGGGCAAGCCCTGGGTCCAGACCATGCTTGTGGGGCCGATGCCCATTTCCACAAGTTCAGCGGCCGAATAGGGGCCGGCATGTTTGTCGTCGACGATAGTCCAGTATTCTTTCATCTATGGCTGTCTTTATATACACTCCAAGTGATTTACACTCCAAGTGTGACCGCAAATATAACATTTTTTATCGGAATATCCGATAAAAATCATTAAAAGCCTGCGCAGAATATCATAAGAAATGCGCAGGCTAATATGAGGGATCAGAAGAAGCGGGTCTCTGTGCCGATAATCGAGCTGAGGAGGTTGTTGGCAAGCGATGAGGCACCGATGCGGAAATACTCGTTGGTGAGCCACTTCTCGCCGAGAATCTCGCGGACGAGGCAGTAATACGCCACGGCCTCGTCGGTGGTGCGGATGCCGCCGGCAGGCTTGAAACCTACCATCCGGCCCGTCTGCTCATAATATTCCCTGATACATTTGAGCATGACCCATGCAGCCTCGAGCGAGGCGCCGGGAAATTCCTTGCCGGTAGAGGTCTTGATGAAATCGGCTCCGGAGTACATGGCCAGCACCGACGCATTGCGGATGTTCTCGGCTGTACCGAGGGCACCGGTCTCCAGAATCACTTTCAGACGGGCGTTGCGGGCAGCATCCTTAAGTTCCTGAATTTCATCGGCAACACCCTCGTAGTCACCGTCGAGGAAACTGCCCACATTCATCACTATGTCGATTTCGTCGGCACCGCCGTCGACAGCCAGAGCCGTCTCGGCCACCTTGACCTCGGGGAAAGTCTGCGACGACGGGAAACCGCCCGACACGCAGGCGATGTCGACCTCCGACACCTCAAGCACCGCGCGGACAATGGGTGCGAAGTTGGGATAGACACAGATGGCGGCCACCGAGGGCAACTCGGGGTGCTCCGTCTCGAAAAGATTGACCTTTTCAGTGAAATCGGCCACGGAGCGGGGCGAATCTGTGGCGCGGAGCGTGGTCAGGTCGATGCAGTTGAAAAGCATCTTCCACACCTCGGGGGTGGAACACTCCTTGAGGTCGCGGTCGATGATCCGTTTCACCTCCGAGGCCACCAGAGCGTCGTCGGCGGTCACCTGCGAGCGGCCTATAGCCTCATGATATTTGTCAAGTGCCATATATCAGTCAGAGTTTAATTATTATACAACCTCTTAAAGCTCAAGCGGTTCGTTGACGATTTCCTCCCAGGGCAGACCCTGCAGAGGCAGCTGCTCCATGAATGGATCGGGATCGAACTCCTCCACATTGTGCACGCCGGGCTTGCGCCACTTGCCGGTGAGGAACATCATGGCGCCGATCATCGCGGGCACACCGGTGGTGTAGCTCACGGCCTGCATGCCGGTCTCCTCGAAAGCGGCGTGATGCGAGCAGTTGTTGTAGATGTAATAGGTCATGGACTTGCCCTCCTTGTCCTTGCCCGAGATGCGGCAGCCGATCGAGGTCTCGCCTGTGTAGTTCTCGCCCAGGTCCTGAGGATTGGGGAGCACAGCTTTGAGGAACTGCAGAGGCACGATTTTCTGGCCGTTATAGTCGATCTCGTCGATGCGGGCCATGCCTATGTCCTGAATCACGCGCAGATGGGTGAGGTATTCCTGGCCGAAAGTCATCCAGAAACGTGCACGGCGGATGGTGGGGAAGTTCTGCACCAGCGACTCCAGTTCCTCGTGATAGAGCAGATATGAGTCACGCGGACCGATGCGCGGATAGTTAAGTTCCTTATGATATTCCAGCGGCTTGGTCACCACCCATTTGCCATCCTCGTAGTAGCGGCCGTTCTGGGTGATTTCGCGTATATTGATTTCGGGATTGAAGTTTGTGGCGAAAGCCTTGCCATGGTTGCCGGCGTTGCAGTCGACGATGTCGAGGGTCTCCATGGCCGAGAAATAATGTTTGGCGGCATAGGCGGTGAACACACCCGACACACCCGGGTCGAAACCGCAGCCGAGGATGGCCGTCAGGCCCGCTTTCTCGAAGCGCTCGCGGTAGGCCCACTGCCAGGAATACTCGAAATGAGCCACATCGCGCGGCTCATAGTTGGCCGTGTCGAGATAGCTCACGCCGCATTCCAGGCAGGCGTCCATGATGGTAAGGTCCTGATACGGCAGAGCCAGATTCATCACCAGGTCGGGTTTGTGGCGGCGCAGCAGCGCGCACAGCTCGTCGACTGAGTCGGCGTTGACACGATCGGTGACAATCTCGGGAAGCTTGCGGCCCTCCTTGCGGGCACGTTCGGCGATAGCGGCGGCCACGGCATCGCACTTTTCGCGGCGACGCGAAGCGAGCACGATTTCGTTGAAGACATCAGGGTTCTGGGCGCACTTGTGGGCGGCCACGGTGCCCACGCCCCCAACGCCGATTATGATAACTTTAGCCATTTTCAATGAGTGTTATTGTGTTGGGTTTTGATGTAGGATGCACAAAGTTAACTAATTTTTTCGGGTTTGAGCCAACGGCCTGCATTAATTTTCGCTAAAACTCACCCCGCGGGCCATTTGTCTCCGGCGCCGGGATAATAAAAACGCTTCTGAGCCGTTATCAGTTAGGGGTAAAATCCCCGAATCACATTTCCCGATGAAATTCCCCTGCCTCAGAATATTACTCTTCGCGGTCATTGCCATGCTGACGGGCATACCCGCCCTGCATGCTCTATCTCCCGACTTCTACGCCGCCTCAAGCCGTCTGGCCTCGGGCTATTGGGTCAAGGTGTCGGTGACGCAGAGCGGCATGTACTGCCTCACCGACCAGCAGTTGCGCCAGTGGGGCTTCAGCGACCCCTCGCGCGTGAAAGTCTACGGCTACGGCGCCCGCCGTCTGCCCGAACGCCTCGACAACAGCTACATCGACGACCTGCCGCAGACCGCCTCGGAGTATATTGCCGGGCGCGGCGTGGTGTTTTATGGCGAAGGCCCTCTGTCGGTAACCAACACCACATCGACCGCCCATCGCCCCGTGCAGAACCCCTTCACAGTCAAAGGATACTACTTTCTGACAGCCGACGGCAGCGACGAGCGTCTGGTGCCCGCCGAGTCAACACTCTCCGATCCATCGGCCGGCTCACCTGCACGCTCGGTGCGTTTCATGGTCAGCCATGAGCAGGAACTTGAATCACCCGGCCAGGCCGGCCACCTGCTCGTGGGCGAATCGTTCAAATTCAACAAGAGTCAGACATTTACCCTCGCCACCCCCGGCGCCGACCCCGACAACACAGCCGCCCGCATGGAGGTTTCGTTCATAGCCAACACCTATTCCGTTCCCTCGCAGCTCACCTACACGTTCAACGGCACCGCGCTCCCCTCGTCGGGAGGCGACCGCATATCGGCCAACAGCGACCACTATGCCCACGGCTATGAAGGGGTGTCAAACAAATCCGTCACAGTCAACGGCCCCACGGCCACTGTAGGCATCGACTACGCATGCTCCGGCACCGTAGTCAAAGCCAACCTCAACTATATCGCCATTACCTACAACCGTCTGCTCGACGTGGGCAACGGCGGCCAGATGCTCTTTTACGGAAGCTCGGGCAACAACGGCTACTCTATGGCCGGGGGCGCCGACGGCCTGCGTGTGTGGGATGTCACCTCCCTCACCGACATTTCGGCAATGAAACTCAGCCAGCCCGATGCCGACGGCCGCCGCACCTGGAGCCTCCGCCGCAGCGGCGCGCGCCTCTTCGCGGCATGGACCCCCGCCTCGCAGTTCATGCAGGCCACCAACGAGGGTGTGGTGCGTAACCAGGACCTCCACGCAATGGCCTCGGCCGACATGGTGATTTTCACACTGCCGCAATGGCGCACCCAGGCCAACCGTCTGGCCGACTTTCACCGTACTTTCCCCGGCGACACCCTCTCCGTGGCGGTGCTCACACCTCAGGAAATCTACAACGAATTCTCGTCGGGCGCCCCCGACGCACAGGCATTCCGCAAACTGCTGAAGATGCTCTACGACCGCCGGTACGTGTCGGAGCACCCCCTGCGCTATGCCCTGTTCATGTCGCGTGTCACCTATGACAACCGCCGCCTCACCCCCGAGGTCAAAAGCCTCGACTATCCCATGCTCCCGGCGTGGTTCACCGACCGCGGACTGCACGACAACGACTCATACACCACCGACGACATCTTCTCTTTTCTCCAGGACAACAGCGGCACCAACACGGCATCAGACAAACTCGACATAGCCGTGGGGCGCATCCCGTGCACTTCGGCATCGGAGGCCGAGGCCGCCGTCGACAAAATCGAGCGCTACACCCGCAAGCTCGACGACGGCAACTGGCGCAACAACTTCCTCATCACCGCCGACGACGAGGATGAAGCCGAGCACATGATCCAGGCTGAAAAGCTCTGGGATTTCCTCTCGGTAGCCGACGACGGGCACACCGACCTCTCCAAGAAAATCTACATCGACGAGTTTCCCCGCGTGTCGAACAGCACCGAGGATGGCCGCCGCCTGCTCTTCCGCGCCCTCGACGAGGGCGCCCTGTGGTGGATCTACATAGGCCACGCCAACACCACATCGCTCACGGCCGAGAACTTCGTGAACTACACCGACCTCAACAACCTCTATCTGCGCCGCTTCCCCGTGATGTATGCCGCCACCTGCAACTTCCTGCGATGGGACAGCCCCACGATCTCCGGCGCCGAAATCCTTTTCCGCAACCCCAACGGCGGCGTGGCGGCAGTCATTTCCGCCGTGCGTCCCGTCTACATCCCCAACAACGGCTATCTGAGCGCTGCTTTCGGCCGCTTCTTCCTCGCCCGCGAGACCGACGGAAGGCTCCTCACTTTCGGTGAAATATACCGCCGGGCCAAAAACGACTACCGCATCTACACCAAGACCGATCCCCTCGGACGCCCCGCAGCCGACTCCAACAAGCTCCGCTACGTGCTCATGGGCGACCCCGCGATGCGTCTGGCAATTCCCTCCAACCGCGTGGTCATCGACAAAGTGGCCGGCAAAGAGGTGCCCGTCACCCCCGCCAAGGATGCTCCATGCCTCATGGCCCGCCAGCAGACCACCATGGAGGGGCGCGTACTAAATGCCGCCGGCGACGCCGTGATGACCGACTTCAACGGCACTGTGGTGGCTACCCTCTACGATGCCGCCCAGAGCGTCACCACACTCGGCAACGGTTCGGCAGGTGTTCCGTTCTCCTTCGACAAACCGCAGGGCGACCGCCTCTTCATCGGCAACGCCAAGGTCACCGGAGGCCGTTTCACCCTCCCGGTGGTTATGCCCTCGGAGGTGGCCGATAACTACCGCAGCGCCGCCATCAACCTTTACGCCTATGAGGAGGGTACATCATCCGACCTTGCCCGCAAGGCCGTGGGCGTCAACCGCGACTTCTTTGTCTACGGCATCGACGAAAACGCCCGCCCCGACACGGTGCCCCCGGTCATCGAGTCGTTCTATCTCAACCATCCCTCATTCCGCTCCGGCGACACTGTCAACCCCAACCCCACGGTCATCGCCGAGTTCTCCGACGATCTTTCGATCAACCTCTCGTCGGCCGGCATCGGCCATTCCATCGCCCTCTACCTCGACAATGGCGAAAAAAGCTTTGCCGACGTGGCCGACTACTTCACCCCCTTTGTCGACGGTCGCAACGGCGGCAGCATAGTATATCCTATCGAAAATCTCTCCGACGGCCCCCACTCGCTGCGTCTGCGTGTGTGGGACACCGCTCCCAACTCAGCCGAGCAGACCATCGATTTCTGGGTAACACACAAAATCGCCCCGCAGATCTACCGCGTGTACACCGACTGCAATCCAGCCTCGGAATATGCCAACTTTTATGTCAGTCACGACCGTCCCGACGCCGAAGTCACCGTCACCGTGGAGGTGTTCGACCTGATGGGGCGCCGACTCTGGGGCGCCACCAAGACAGGCCGCAGCGACATGTTTGAATCGCTCCCCATCAAATGGGACCTCACCGACTACGGCGGCCACCGCGTAGGTCGCGGCATATATCTCTACCGCGCCACCATCTCCGACAAAGTGTCGGGAGAACGCTGCACCACCGAATCTCAGAAACTCGCCGTGACGGCACAGTGATTCCCCCGAGAGGGCGGTTGCAGACCGCCCTCCCCCCCCCGCCTCATTCTCTTCATTCATCATCATCACCGGCGATGCTGACGATAAACGATTTGTTGACACGCATGAACCTGTCGGCCGGGCATCTGTATGTCGAGAAAAACAAGGTCGACGCGGTTGGTTGCAAGAAATTCCGCGCCGACTGTGCCGTCACCGTCACTTCGCCTAGCGTTACAAAACTCTCCGACTACTCCACCGAAATGTAGATATAATCCCCCGTTTCCGCGACCACCCCCCCCATTTGTCTCCCCCGCATCACAAAGAGGCGTATATACGGAAAAGCACCCGCTGTGCCTCCGAGGCGCAACGGGTGCCTGAATTATGTGTCACTGCATGTGCAGCGGATGATTACTTCTTTAGAAGCTGTTTATTACTTCTGGGGAAGCTGGGGACCGGCGGCAACGAGAGCCTTGCCGGCTGCGTTGTTTTCGTACTTCTTGAAGTTCTTGATGAAGCGGGCAGCCAGGTCTTCAGCCTTGGTGTACCAGGTAGCGGCGTCGGCGTAGGTGTCGCGGGGATCGAGGATCTTGGGATCCACGCCGGGAAGCTCGGTGGGGATGGTGAAGTCGAAGATGGGGAGCTGCTTGGTGGGAGCCTTCAGGATGTCGCCGTTGAGGATGTCGTCGATGATGCCACGGGTGTCGCGGATGGAGATACGCTTGCCTGTGCCGTTCCAGCCGGTGTTCACCAGATAAGCCTTGGCGCCGGAAGCGTCCATGCGCTTAACGAGTTCTTCGGCATATTTGGTGGGGTGGAGTTCCAGGAAGGCCTGGCCGAAGCATGCCGAGAAGGTGGGGGTAGGCTCGGTGATGCCGCGTTCTGTACCGGCGAGTTTGGCGGTGAAGCCGCTCAGGAAGTAGTATTTGGTCTGCTCGGGGGTGAGGATCGACACGGGGGGAAGAACACCGAAGGCGTCGGCCGACAGGAAGATCACGTTCTTGGCGGCGGGGCCGTGCGAGATGGGCTTCACGATGTTCTTGATGTGGTCGATAGGATAGGAAACGCGGGTGTTCTCGGTCACGCTCTTGTCGGCGAAATCGATTTTGCCGTTGTTGTCAACGGTAACGTTCTCGAGGAGAGCGTCACGGGTGATGGCGTTGTAGATGTCGGGTTCGCTGTCCTTGTCGAGGTTGATGACCTTGGCGTAGCAGCCGCCCTCGAAGTTGAACACGCCGTTGTCGTCCCAGCCGTGCTCGTCGTCACCGATAAGGAGACGTTTGGGGTCGGTCGAGAGGGTGGTCTTGCCGGTACCGGAGAGACCGAAGAAGATGGCGGTGTTCTCGCCGTTCATGTCGGTGTTGGCCGAGCAGTGCATCGATGCGATGCCCTTGAGGGGGAGGAAGTAGTTCATCATGGAGAACATACCCTTCTTCATTTCACCACCATACCAGGTGTTGATGATTACCTGTTCGCGCGAGGTGATGTTGAAGACCACAGCGGTCTCGGAGTTGAGGCCAAGTTCCTTGTAGTTGGTGAGTTTTGCCTTGGAGGCGTTGTAGACGATGAAGTCGGGGGTGAAGTCCTTCAGTTCGTCAGCGGTGGGGCGGATGAACATGTTGGTCACGAAGTGAGCCTGCCATGCCACTTCCATGATGAAGCGCACAGCCATGCGGGTGTCTTTGTTGGCGCCGCAGAAGCCGTCGACAACATAGAGTTTCTTGTTGGAAAGCTCTTTGACAGCCAGCTCCTTGCACTCTTTCCAAGCCTCCTGGGTAGCAGGCTTGTTATCGTTCTTGTACTCTTCAGTTGTCCACCACACGGTGTCTTTCGACTTGTCGTCGAGTACGATGAATTTGTCTTTGGGGGAACGGCCGGTGTAAACGCCGGTCATTACGTCGACAGCGCCGAGCTCGGTGACCACACCTTTCTCATAGCCTTCGAGGCTGGGGAGGGTCTCTTCTTTGAAAAGCTCCTCGTAAGTGGGGTTGTAGACCACTTCCTTGGCGTTTTCGATGCCGTACTTCTTGAGGTCGGCTTCAACGCCGGCCAGACGGGCTTTCTTTACTTCTTCTAATGTCATGATCGTAGAAAAAATATGTTGGGTAAATTGAATTGTCTGCTCTATATCGGGTGCAAAGGTACGCAAATTTTTCTTGAAAAGCTACACGTTTAAGGAAATTTTTCTTTAATCGCGTCATCGCCCCGCCCAAAGCATAGCTCCGGTATATGTACAACACCTTCAGGATGATTAAAGATGTTGCACCGGCAGTTAAATTTTGTTAAATCACATCCCCGCAACGGTCGTTTCACGCGAAAAATCCTAATTTTGCAGACGATACTGGATAAATAAAGTGTCACGACACTATCTATAAACTTTAATCGATTAAAATAAAATGGCTTACGTTATCACCGACAAGTGTGTCGCCTGCGGCACCTGTCTCCCCAACTGCCCCGTAGAGGCTATTTCCGAAGGTGAAATCTACCACATCGATCCCGACACCTGCATCGAATGCGGCACCTGCGCAGAAGTTTGCCCCTCTGAAGCAATCATCCCCGGCGAATAATCTCCGGAACCACAAACTTGTTTACGATTAAACAAGTCATACAATAACAAAACGGATGCGCCCCTGCGGCTCATCCGTTTTGTTATTGTATTATTTGGCAACTTTTGCGAGGGAAAATCAGCGGGTTGCCTGATTTGTCATAGCTTTCTTAGGACATGAGCGGACGCATTTGCCACACTCTATACATTTGTCGTGGTCTACAGTCGGGTAGCCGTCGCGCCCTTGGGCGATTGCTCCTACAGGGCACAGTTTTATGAGGGGACACACATGGTCATGCGGGCACAGATTTTTATTCAGAACTATCATATGATATCTTGTTAGGTTTGATTTTTACGACCTTGAGGGGACATGAGGCAACGCATTTGCCACATTTAATGCAATCGGGGTGAAGATAGCCGGCATGGTTGCCGCGGCTTTCATAGGGAGCAATCTGCATGGGGCACGCTCTGGCGCAGTTCTTACACTTTGTAGTGCAGGAGGAAGCTACATTCACGCTTGTGAAAGCCGCCGGGAAAGGAGCTTTGCGGGGTGTGACCCACGATGACAGTGTACCCATAGGACAGAACGAGCACCAGGTGCGCGGAGCGTAAATAAACGACAGAGTGACGCCGACAATGGTGGTGATCAATATGATGTTCCAGAACACACGCCCCATGGCATTCCAGTCGCCCCATGCAAAATACATCTGAACACCAAACATCGTAAAGATGAACAGTACCATAAACAGCCTGAATCCGAAGGTCCTTACAAAAGCCGGTATGGGACGGTGAGGTGAATATTTCGCAAGGAGCCGGTCATACATATTTCCCCGGGGGCATGCGTTGCCGCACCACCACCGTCCGCGGCTGACGGCAAAGGCAACCGGCGCGATCATGCACACAAGAGCCAGCAATCCGATGACAGGAAAGAAGAAACCTATGGCAAGATAAACCAGCAGAATCCAATATAGCGGCAGGCTCTTCGTGGGGTAATATCTGTGAAATCTTTTCTGTGACATTTAACAAGTGACTGTTCAATTTTTTTATCCGATCTATTTGATTTTCCTGCTGCAAAATTACCTATAGGATAATAGACAGACAACAGAATTTAATTATCTTTGCATCGAATTTATTTATCATGACACTACAGCAGTTAAGATACATTGTAGCAATCGACCGCTACCGCAATTTTGCACGGGCTGCCGCCGAGCTCGACGTCACGCAGCCCACTCTCAGCGCATTACTTGTAAAGCTTGAAGATGAGCTTGGCGTAAGGCTTTTTGAACGGAACAACAAAAGCGTACGCCCAACGGCAATCGGCGAGACCGTCATTCGGCAGGCCGAAGCCGTTCTGAACAGTGCCGCCAGGATTGAAGAGACGGTTGCCGAGCAAAAGGGAGAGGTAAGCGGCCCGCTTTCAATAGGGGTTGGCCCCACAATAGCGCCATATCTTATGCCCCGCTTCATAAAGGGATACACAGGCAGCTATCCCCACGTCAAGCTTACAGTAAACGAAATGAAAGGCGAAGCTATCGTTGAAGCCCTGAGACTCGGCAAGATAGACCTCGGCATTGCCGTCAGCGGGCTGGCCGCTCCGGAGATAGAGGAAAAGCACTTCTACAGCGAACCGTTTCATGTGTATATGGCCAAGGACTGCCTTATTAAAATAAAAGCCTTCAATCCGGCCGACCTGGTGCATGAAAAAATGTGGATAATGAAAGAATCGCAGTGTATGCGGGAGAGCGCATTCAGCTTCTGCAAATCAAGAAGCATCGGACGCCATATCTATGAAGCCGGCAGCATCGACACCCTGATAAGGATTGTCGACATCAACGGAGGTTTCACCATCATACCCGAAATGCATCTCCAGTTTCTCACCCCCGAACAGCGGGAAAACGTTCGACCCATCGAGGGCGACTTCGTCTCAAAACGCAGCGTCTCGATCTACACACGCAAAGATTTCATCCGGCACCGCACATTAGAGACTGTGCTTCAAACCCTCCGATCCTTTATCCCCCGCAAAATGATAGTCATTTGAGTTTTACCAAAAGCTCTCTTTGAACAAGATTATAGGCTGTATCTGCATTGAAATCCAACTCGGGGCGAAGCAGCATTGCGGTATCACCAAGAAACTCGCTGTCGGTCATCTTCTCTTCCATATTGAGCAGAAACTGCTTTTTTGTAGGAGGTTGAGCCACACTGAATCCGATATAGCGGTTGTAGCAACGTATTATCTCATCGGTGTCTATATTCGCCTTGGTCAATGCCACATATAGGTCGAATAAATCTCGACCTTTCCTTCGCTGATACAAGGCTCTTAACTTAGTGCCGAGTAATTCGTTGAGTTTATAAGTCGTGATTTCACACTTCCCGGAGAACCATGAGTTGTCGACCTCAAACGGGACTTTGACCAAACCGAGTTCATTGAAGTGCTCAAAGCAGTTTATTTCAATCTTCAGGCGGACAGGCACAACCGGAGGAATCTCTGATTCCAGCCGAAAGAGCATGGTATTATTATAGCGTTTCTGCTTGGTAACACGGTTGGGCAAGAATTCCAGAACTTCTCCGAGGCGATACATTATAGGTTTAATCGGTCCCGCGGTGATTTGTACGAGATCAATATCCTCGCTGTACCTGGGCTGTGGACTGAGATATAGCTTATGCAGGGCCGTTCCGCCGCGAAAAGCAAGTTGCGAAGCGAGGAAGTCATCACTGAAAATCGCCACAAGAGCACGTGAGATAATCAAGTCCTGCTCCACCATAGCCTTGTCTTGCCATGGAAGGAATTCATTCCATTCCAAAATTGATTCTCTTGGTATCATATATCATCAGGTTCTATTTCGACGTTTACATATACTCGCCATCGCTTGTTGGCAAATTCCTTATCGCGCTTATGACTATTGCTTAGAAAACAATATTGAATCTTGTTTCTATATTTAGTCATTTCACGATAGATAACATCTGCCTGCACCTTATCTTCAAGTATAATATCCACAATATATCCAAGCCGCTGAATGGTGGGGAGCGTTGTGTAAGAAAATAGTTCATTTGAGGCTCCATTGAATTCCGTATTCTCCAGAAGCTCTGAAAGCACTGTCGCAGCTCGTGACAATCCACCGATATGTTGTTCAAACTGAACTAAATCCAAGGCTGTCAATTCTGCGTTGGAATATTTAACCGAAGATGTCTCAGTGTTTTTTTCAAGGAGAAATTTTTCCGGGATAGACTGCCTATAGAACCATAGCAATAAATTATTCCTGTTTTTAGACCGTTGGAATTTGGGAGGAACTGTCATTACCGAGAATTGTTGCGGCCTCTGATGCGCCGCACCCCAGAAGACTGCGGCGCTCAACAATCCGACATAGTAAGGTTTTCCGCAATATGTCATTAACTGATTTACATAATAGGATGGAGGCAGCACTCCATGGAGCGCGTACTGCGATGGTATCACGCAATAAAACCCCTTTGCCGGCAGTGCCAATAATTTTCGACTTACCAGACGACTGAGGGAATTGGCAATAGTCTTATCAGATGACATGGGAAATGCTTCTCTTACTTCAGCGAAAGAGAAGCATGGTTTACCGGTCATATCACGATGACGTACCCAATCAGCAATGGTCATATTCCTAATTTTGATGCAAAGATAATCATTTTATTGGGAACTTTGCAACTTTTTAAGTTCTTTTCTACCACATATCGCGGTCCTTCTTCGACACCCTCCTCTTTTTGATTTAGACGCGCAGCATTGGGAAAGGTTTGGCGGTTAGGGAGATTTTGTTTAACTTTGCGGGCAGATTACGGAGGTGTCTGCCGCGCCGCGAAAGAGACGGCGCAAGGGAACGGGGTGAGAATCCCCGACAGACGCGCTGCTGTGTTGCTCCGACGCAATGCTGTCATCCATATCAGGCGGTAATTCACCGCTGAAATCCGACAGCATTGCCGAGAACCGGCACCAGATATGCCACTGGCCTAAGATGGCCGGGAAGGCGGGTGCAGGAAATGGAGCTGAGTCAGAAGACCTGCATCTCCGCACATATCTTCATCGAAGCTACGCGACAACGCTCAGGAAGACTTCCCCGCCGTCAAAACCATTGCTTTTGCGGAGGTGCAGCCCGCATAGGACTCTCTGCGTGCGCCGCCCTGGTTTCATGAAGTTTAATTGTTGGAATTTTCAACCAATCAATAAAAACTTTATGAAGCTAAAACATCTACTCACACTCGCACTGACGGTGCTGACGGCAACGGTTGTCCGTGCCGACGTCACAGTCACCGTCACCGCTCCCTCCGATGCCGTCTGCTCTGTAACGCAGAAACCCGGCAATAAACATTACGCGCCATTCATCGTCTACTCCGAGGTGTCGCAGGAGACAGCCGACGGCATGACAAAGCACACTTTCACCGTGCCCTCCACGGCCAAGGAACTGGCCTACCGCGTGTCGCGTCCCGGTTCGATGACCATCGCCGACTGGTTCAAACCCGCCCAAACACCCGACATCACCGTCGACGAAGCCACCTTGTCGGCCCACACCGAGCATTATTGCAGCCGCGACGGCAAGATACAATATTATGCCGACATCTACCTCAACATCAACCAGCGCGGGCAGCTCAACCTCAAGAGTGAAGGGGGCTACCACGACATCGTGAACCTACGCACATGGCAGCTCACCGCCTCAATCACCGGCAACAATTTCCTGGAGCCTGACTTCTACTATACAGTCTTAAACACTGATTTCCAGCCCGACAACTCCGTGGTGGAGGTTGACGCCGACGGACATCTCACCCCCAAGGCGCCCGGCACTGCCATAGTGCAGGTGCGCTACAACGCCCTTGGCTTCCATGGAAAAAACTGGAGTGAAATCTGGGCGGAAAACACCGGCACATTCGTTGTGACCGTCGACGCCGACACCGACGCCATGCCCGCCGACAACATCCACCTTGCCTATAAACCCACCAACCCGATGGATGCCGAACACGACATCCTCTATTACCTCTCTGACCAGCCCGGCTACAGCCTCACATTCACCCCTCAGGCCGGTTGCACCGTCACCGTGGCCAACCCCGTGGTCGACACCGCAGGCAATACCGTCAGCTATCCCGACGCTTTCTCAGCGAAGAATGTCACCGCCAACGCCGACGGCTCCGTGACCGTGCTGCTCACCTTCGGGCGCAATATCATCCGCACAGCCGACAACGCTGGCAACGCCTCCTATCAGGTGCTCAGCGCCAAACCCATGACCAGCGAAATCTGCTACCCCCGTGATGATAAGTTTATCCTCCCCGGTGATCACGTGAAGCTTCAGTTCTCAGGTCTCTACCACGTGGCCGGGAAACTGGCCGGCATCTACAACAACAACTGTCACGTGGTCTACAACGACGAGATTATGGACGAATCCTAAAGTATCGGTCGACGGCACCTGCCAGCTCGAATGGGACATCAAGCCGGGCGACAACCAGGCAGCACCCGCACAATTCACCTCCAGCGACGAGAGCATCGCAACTGTCGATGCCGACGGCAAGGTGACCGGTGTTTCGGAAGGCAAGGCCACCATCACAGCCACAAGCTATAAACTTTTATTACTGTCCGCTAAACTTTTTTAGAATCTAAAAAATTAGGGCTGGCACC
>Michael_p1__coassemble_1520_pt1 | contig 13929 bp, 13 predicted proteins | sample Michael_p1__metabat2_high_PE_014 | metagenome-assembled genome bin Michael_p1
TAAAGTTACTAATTTTCAGGGACTTTTACAAGTAATAACTAATTAAAAATCAATCGTATAACTGACAAAAATTAATTTTTGTCATCTACTAAAATTATCAGAACAAATTTATAACGATATGAGTCCAGAAGAAAAGGCAAGACAAATAATAGACAAGCAGCTTGAAGATGCTGGATGGGTAATTCAAGACCGCAAGGAGTTAAATCCTATAGCTTCTCTTGGAGTTGCTGTTCGTGAATATCCCACAAGTGATAATGAAGAAGTGGATTATGCACTTTTCATTGAAGGTAAGCCTGTAGGTCTCATCGAAGCAAAAGCTGATGAACATGGTGTGGAACTTGTTACTGCTGCGCATGAGCAAAATAAACGTTATGTCAATTCTGGACTCAAATGGGCGAATTCTTCAAAAACTGATATGCGCTTCATTTATGAAGCTACAGGTATTCTTACGCATTTCACAGATTTGCTCGACCCCAAACCAAGGGTCCGTAAAATTTTCTCTTTCCATCAACCAGAGCAATTACTGTATTGGATAAAGGATTATAAGTTCAATGGAAAGAAAACCTTGCGTGGAAGATTACAAGAGTTCCCTGAGTTGCCTAAAGAAGGATTTCGTGATTGTCAGATAAAAGCAATACTGAACCTTGAAAAATCTTTTGGTGACAATAAGCCTCGTTCATTGGTGCAGATGGCTACAGGTGCAGGAAAAACCTATACGGCCATTACCAATACATATCGTTTGCTGAAATTTGCCAAGGCAAAGAGAATTCTGTTTCTCGTTGATACGAAGAATCTTGGTATGCAAGCAGAAATGGAATATAAGAACTATCAGCCCTACGATAGTACTGAAAAACTGAATTCGCTTTATAACATTCAGCGTATTCAGACATCTAACATTCCATCAAGTACGCAGATTTGTATAAGCACTATTCAACGTATTTATTCAATGTTGACAGGAAGTCTCTCTACCATGCCAGACGATGTGGATGACGAGCCTGGCACAACAACAGGTGCAGAACGTGAGGTGAAGTATAATGTAGAATATCCGCCAGAATTCTTTGACTTTATCATTATCGATGAGTGTCACCGTTCCATTTATAATCAATGGCGACAGGTTCTGGAGTATTTTGATGCCTTTCTCATAGGATTGACAGCGACACCCAATCAGCACACGTACGCGTTCTTTGACGAAAATGTAGTAAGCGAATATACCCACGAAGAAGCAGTTTCTGATGGAGTCAACGTTGGTGCATTAGGAACTTTCTGTATCGAAACAGAAAAGACTACTCAGGGTGGTGTCGTTGCAAAGATAAACCAGCAGATAGAGATTCGCGACAAACGCACGAGGAAACAACGCTGGGAATCTAGAGACGAAGAAATATCATACGATGGTAAAGACTTGGATAACTCTGTGGTAAACAAATCACAAATTAGAGTGATACTACAGACGTTTAAGTACAACTGGAAGAAATGGGAGTACTATAAAGACAGAAAAGAACTCCCGAAAACTCTCATCTTTGCCAAGAACGACAGTCATGCTGATGATATTGTCGCTTTGGTAAAAGAGGTTTTCAATGAAGGCAACGACTTCTGTAAGAAGATAACTTTCAAATCTGAAGAAAACGAGACAACCCTCCTGTATGCTTTCCGCAATGAATTCAATCCCCGTGTGGCAGTTACCGTAAACAAGATAGCAACAGGCACGGATGTGAAAGCCATTGAGATTCTATTATTCATGCGTGACATTCGTAGTGAAAACTACTATGAGCAAATGTTAGGTAGAGCAAGAAGAACAATGGATATTGAAGGCTTGAAACAAGCTTCTCCTTCTGCCACGACTCCAAAGCTGGGGTATGTGATAGTTGATGCTGTAGGCGTGACAAAATCAGACAAATGCGCAGCAAAGAAAAAGTGCGGTGGTGACGTAAAGCCTACAGTTTCATTCAAGTCTTTGCTTAATTCTGTAGTAACAGGTGATACTTCAGAAGAAACCTTCAGTACACTTGGTACTCGTCTGGAACATATAGACAAGGTTCTGACGGATAAAGAACGAGAAGAATTCAAGAAAGTATCTGGAGGAATCTCACTAAGACAACTGTCAACCAATATCAAGAATGTACATGATGTTGACAAGATAGAAGAGACAATAAAGACAGAATGTCCGAACTATAAAACTCTTCCACCCAAGGAACAGGAAGAAGTAGATAAGGACATTATCAGAAAACGTTGTCTCGAAGCTGCAAAAGCAATCTATGAGCCGAAAGTGCGTGATTTCTTGATGAACGTTCGCAATTCTAATGATCAGACAATTGACCCTGCATTGGATCATTTGACCTACGCTGGATTTGAAACCGATGTGTCAGAAACTAAGGCAAAGGTTCGTGAGACGTTGAAAGAGTTTATCGAGGCAAACAAGGATGAGCTCACGGCTTTAAATATCATCTATCATCAAGATTATCGCAACCGTCATATCACCGAAGCCATGATACATGAGCTTTACGATAGAATGAAGCGATACAACAGCATCCTTAATGAAAGCATGGTATTCTCTGCGTATTCTGAGATGACTCGCAAGTCAACAGTATTGAAAGAATTGGTTGACATTATCCAGATAATTAAGTACGAGTGGGGACAGATACCAGAGATATATCCTTTCGCAGACATGGTGAGGACACGTTATAAGGAATGGATATTTGATCGCAACGCTAACAAGGGAGGTGTACGTGGAGCAGGAAACGCTCCATTTACAGAGGAGCAAATGAAGTGGCTGGAAATGATACGCGACTATATTGCTATCAATGCCAGTTTTCAAGTTGATGCCTTAAAGAGCGGTGAGTTCAATAAACTTGGTGGTACAGCCAAATATTATAGTCTTTTCGGCAGTCAATGGAAAGACATTATCAATGAATTAAATCAAAAATTAGTAGCATAAGATACAATGGCAGATTCAACAATAAGCAACAAAGTATGGAACATTGCTGGCATCCTATTTGATGGCGGTGTATCAAATAGCGATTATCTGGAACAGATAACCTATCTCCTCTTCCTTAAAATGGTGGATGAGAACATGAAGATGCCTGAAGAACTCAGGTGGAACAATTGGCGTAATCTTGATTTGCCAGCTGATTGCGATTGGTCGCTGCTTATGTCTAAGTCTGGAGAGGAACTTAAAGAACATTACGCAAAGATTCTTACCATGCTCTCCAAGAAAACAGGCATGATTGGTGAGATATACCGAGGTGCTCAAAATAAGATACAGACTCCAGAACATTTGCGTAAGGTTATTCAGATGATTAACGATACGGAGTGGAACGGATTGAGTGAAGATGTAAAGGGTGACATCTACGAGAGCTTGTTGGAACGTATTGCCCAAGACACGAAATCAGGTGCTGGACAGTATTTCACGCCTCGTGCTCTCATCAAGACAATCGTAAAGTGCGTGAATCCCGAACTTGATAAGAAAATCGTTGACCCTTGTTGTGGTTCTGGCGGTTTCCTGCTTGCTGCCAAAGATTTCTTGCAGAATAAGTACCCAACAATGACGGGACAGCAGACAGAGAATCTAAAGCAGAACACTTTCTACGGTACAGAGATTGTCCCTAATACATACCGTCTTTGTTTGATGAATCTTCTGTTGCATGGAATTGGTGAATTTGGAGGTACACCTCCAATCAAATGTGCCGATTCTTTAGCTTCTGCTCCAGGTGACAATGACCTCTGCGAATATGTAATGACCAATCCTCCTTTCGGAAAGAAATCATCTACAACAATTGAGGTAAAGGAAGAAGATAAGGAAACTGGCGAGATTGTTACAAAAATCAAAAAAGCACAAGACAACTATGTGCGTACAGACTTTATTGCCACCACGTCCAACAAACAGTTGAATTTTGTGCAGCATATTAAGTCGTTGCTCAAAACGAATGGTACGGCTGCAGTTGTCTTGCCTGACAACGTGCTTTTTGAAAGTGGTGCAGGAGAGACCATTAGAAAGAATCTTCTGGACACGTGCGACCTGCATACTATTCTGCGCTTGCCTACAGGTTTGTTCTATGCTCAGAGTGTAAAAGCTAATGTTTTGTTCTTTGACAAGAAGCCTGCTTCTGCACAGAAACAGACTAAGGAGGTTTGGATATACGACTATCGTACAAACATCAAACATACTCTGAAACAGAATCCTCTTGAAGAGCATCACTTGCAAGAGTTTATCAATTGCTATCGTCCAGACGACAGGCATCATCGTACAGAAACGTACAATGCAGAGACAAATCCAGAGGGACGTTGGCGCAGATTTACTTATGACGAGATTATCGCTCGTGATAAGACAAGTTTGGATATAATGTGGATAAAGCAAGGTGATGAGACTGAAGACATGTCTTTGTCAGAGCTGCTTGCTACAATACAAGAAAAGAGAGATAAAATATCAGAAGCAGTAACCAAATTGACTGACTTGTTGGCAAACATCGAAGAGGATTAATTATGAATACCAAATTACTTAAACAGAAAATATTGGATCTCGCAATTCGAGGTAAACTTGTACCGCAAGACCCAAACGATGAGCCTGCTTCTGTTTTATTGGAACGCATAAAGGCAGAGAAAGAACGCTTAATTGCAGAGGGCAAGATTAAGCGTTCTAAAAAGTCTGCCCAAACTTCTGATAAGCCGCATTATGAGAATGTGCCATTTGATATTCCTGATAGTTGGGAGTGGATAAGATTGTCGGACATAGCTTCTTTCGGTGGAGGAAAGACTCCTTCAATGAATGTGAAGAGTTATTGGGACAATGGTCGTAACTTATGGGTGACTTCAAAAGATATGAAGCGTTATCGAATAGATGATTCCATAATGAAAATATCAGATGAAGCTTTAAGCATAATGAACCAATATGAACCTGGAACCATTTTAATTGTTACAAGAAGTGGTATTTTAAGGCATAGTTTGCCTGTAGCTATTCTTGATAAAAAGGCAACAGTTAATCAGGATTTAAAAACAATATCTCTCTTTCTAAAAGAGTTAAATCCATATATTTTCTTAACGATAAAAGCTAATGAATCTTTTATCTTAAAAGAATACCACAAAGATGGGACAACGGTTGACAGCATTAATTTTGAGAAGTTCTCAAATATACTATTACCACTTCCTCCCGTTAGAGAACAGCTGCATATATGCTCGGTTGTTGAAGGGTTGTTTAGACTGATAGATGACCTTGAAGCGAGTAAACAGAATTTGCAAGATGTTATCAAACAAACCAAGAGCAAAGTCCTTGATCTTGCCATCCATGGTAAGCTTGTTCCACAAGACCCTACGGATGAACCTGCAAGCGAATTACTGAAGCGCATCAATCCTGATGCCAAGCCTTGTGATACCTCGCATTATGAGAACTTGCCCAATGGATGGGCTGTTTGTCGGCTAGAAGATATTATTGACTATGAGCAACCTACCCAGTATATTGTTGAGTCAACAAATTATAGCGATGAGTATAAAACTCCTGTGCTAACAGCTGGAAAATCGTTCATTCTTGGCTATACAAATGAAACAACAGGGATATACAATAAACTCCCAACTATAATATTTGATGATTTTACAACGGATTCCAGATTTGTCGATTTTCCTTTCAAGGTAAAATCTTCTGCAATGAAGATACTACAAGTGAATGAACAAATCAACATTCATTATGTAGCATACTTTATGGGTATTACTCGGCTTGTAGGAGATACACATAAACGGTATTGGATCTCAGAATACTCCAAAAAACCAATACCACTTCCGCCTATAAATGAGCAAAATAGAATAGTACAGACTATTCACGAAATAGAGGAGCATCTACAAATAATCACCGCAGAGTTATAGTTCTGCGGTGATAGCGTTAAGCAGTTGTAAGATGTATTCAATTTTCTCTCTTATACGGATTTGTTCTTGATACGGCGGCAATACATACTTTTCATTTCTGATAATATCCCCACCTATTGCCTTAAAAGTTGTGCCAGTAGCTTGCTTGTCAAAATTTGCTTTATGAGTTTGAAGTGTATAGAAAGCGAACTTATAATCTACACCAACTGTTGGCTTTAATGCACATAGTCCACGTCCTATACAAACATTCCTCTCTGTTATATTAACTATTATTACTGTCCGCTAAACCATAAAAAGTCGAGTCCAACTTCTTGAATGGCAGAAGTTGGGCTTACTTTATGTATAAGATAAGCCCCCTCAGCAGTTTTCAGTATCGTCAGGCGGCGATTCAGATTCTTCAGCGAGCATTATTTTCAGGTCTGCATCGGGCTGGTTGAGGAACTTTTCGAGATTCAGATAGTACATCAGCACGATGCGCACTATTGTGGCCAGTCCTGAGAAGCTCCAACGCCTTTGTAGGGTGCTTTGTAAGACCGAGAGCAGTAGATTTGCTATGAGAGTTACCCATATCTGGATCTTTATGGCATTGGCGCTTTCGCCGTAGAAGTATCTCAGAGGGAAGTTCTGCTTGATCTGCTTGAAAAGAGACTCAATCTGCCACCGGCGGCGGTATATCGCCACGATTGTCTCCAGCGGCATGTCGAAATCATTGGTCAGAAGCGATATGAGTTTTGGCTTCTTTCCTTTCTTGATATCGACGTATGTTATTATTCTGGCTATGTGGTTGATGCCGTCTTTACGGAACACCACGACCTGCTCACGATATTCCATAAGCCCCTGGGGATTCTGATGCATACAGTCAACAAGCACTTCGTAATTGAGATTGCTCTTCATTTTGGTGACATATACGACGCCACGGTCTGTCAGTTCCTCGAATTTGGCATAGTTGATATATGCACGGTCAAGTGCCACAATCTCGTTGTGGCTGTAATGGCTCGGAGCGAGCATGAAAGAGTCATTGGTCGCCGCCGAAGTGAACCGTACGTCGCAGGGAACGCCTTCGTTGGCGTGTATTACAGAGTGTACCTTTATGCCGCCTTTCTTCTTCCCGGTCTTGGGATGCCGTCCGACTCCCTTGAAAATGGCATTGGAGAACAGCGTAATGGTCGTGGAATCAATGATTCTAAGCCGTCTTATCCACTCTTCGGTGCCATTGCGTCGGCTGTCCGAGGAAAGAATGTCCTTATTGGCAGCATATAGGTCGCGATATACTTCTTCGAAGAACTTCTCTGACCGTCTGGCATTTGCATCCGACAGGGTGCTACGTCTGGGCACACTGTTTATACCTACATGGTGCAGTTTGCGAACCTCCGCTGTCATAGATGTCTCTATCTCACGCAGCGAGTCGAATCGCTGGATCACGGCGTAGAGCATCGTAAGCAGATGGGTATAGCCGTCAAAGCTCTTTACATACTTCTCTCCGCCATGTTTGCGGCTGAATTCAACAATTTTTTCACGATTGAGTGATTTTATCAGCTGACCATATATCGGCTGTCCGAAGAAATTGCTACTTTTACTCATGGTTATTCATGGATTGTTTGGCGACACCAAAAATAACCATTTAGGGCTGACTCCTGCAATAGGTAATCGACTTTAGTCGCTTGCTTTGCAAGAATCAGCCCTAATTTTTCAATTGCTCAAAAAGTTTAGTGGACAGTAATAATTAAAAATCAATCATATAACTGACAAAAATTAATTTTTGTCATCTACTAAAAAGAATTTGTTTAGAGATTTCAAAAGTCTGTCGCGGTTATTATGTTGCTGCGTCCAAGCGCACCGAAGCTGAATTTACCGGCGAGGGCAGCGGCAAGATCGGCAGCGCTGACCGGACGGGATGACGGTCGCAGCCCCGTAATATACGCTATGTGACCTATGATTTCCTCCGGCGTATAGGTAGCGCGGAGCGAAGCCATGCTCAGCGAGGCGTCGCGTTTCGACAGCCTTACTCCCTGCCCGTTGACTATCAACGGTATGTGTGCGAATACGGGAACAGGAAAGCCGAGAAGTCTATACAGATAGATCTGCTGAGCCGCCGACAGCAGAAGGTCGTTGCCGCGGGTGACTTCGGTAACGCCCATGAGGGCATCGTCGGTGACCACGGCGAGCTGATAGGCCCAGGCGCCGTCGCCGCGACGCAGCACAAAGTCGCCGCACTCCTTGGCAAGATTCACCCGCCGGGGTCCGCAAACAAGGTCTGTGAATTCGATCGTTTCGTTAGGAACAAAGATACGTGTGGCCGGCGGTCGGTCTGATGGTGCGGGTATATCGGGAGCCGTGCCTCCGAGTCGGCGCGGGCGACAGGTGCCTGCATAGACCACACGGCCATCCGATTCGTGGGGAGCCTGGGTCGACATAATGTCGGCACGTGTGCACCGGCAAGGATAGGTCAGCCCCATCTCCTCCAGACGATGCAGTTGCCGGCTGTAAAATTCACCGCGAAGGCTCTGACTGTAAGGTCCGTTAGGTCCGGTGCCGTCGGTTCCGCCCTCGTCCCAGTCAATTCCGAGCCAACGCAGGTCATCCTCGATCTGAAGAGCATACTCCCGTCGCGAACGCTGCGGATCGAGATCCTCTATGCGGAGAATCCAGCGCCCGCCGCGGCTGCGCACCGACAGCCAGCTCAGCAGCGCGGCTGTAATATTGCCTAAATGCATCCGGCCGGTGGGCGACGGCGCGAACCGTCCCACCGGCACAGGCCGGGTGTTGTTTTCATTCTCCACATTCATCGGCTACAGCATCAGCCGGTAGATCGAGGCGGTGTCTACCTCATGCAGCGGATAATAAGGCCCGAAAGGCAAGCCCTTGTCTTCGTGAAACTTGCGGGTGAGGGTGGCGATGTCGGGATTGGCGATGCCAAGTTCCCCTAATGTCAGCGGCAATCCGATCGACCTGAAGAAGTCTCGCAGACAGTCGACGGTGCGGAGCGCCACGCTGCGGTCATCATCGCGGTCGGTCGAGGCATACATGTTTCTGCCAAGGCCGAATATCCGCCGACCTAATTGCGCTATCTTTTCGGGGCGGTGCGACGCCATGAATGTCATCCAGCCGGGAAAAACCACCGCAAGACCGGCTCCATGCGTGACGCCATAGAGCGCCGACAGTTCATGCTCAAGTCCGTGCGAGGTCCAGTCCTCGCGACGTCCGCACCCACACACGCCATTATGGGCGAGCGTGCCGGCCCACATGATATTGGCCCGCGCCTGATAGTCGTCGGGGCGCGCCATCACTTTCGGAGCCTCCTCCATAATGGCCATGAGCAATCCCTCGGCTATGCGGTCGGTGGTTTCCACGTCGGCTGTGGGGGTGAAATACCGTTCGAGTATATGTGCCATCATATCGGCTATTCCGGCAGCGGTCTGTTCGGGCGGGAGAGTGAATGTCAGCTCGGGATTGAGCAGTGCGAACTTGGGGCGCAGCGCCGAATCGGTGCGGAGCGAGATTTTGTGCATCCCGTCGATTTTCGTTATCACCGAATTGCCGCTCCCTTCGCTTCCGGCGGCGGGAATCGTGAGCACCACACCCACCGGCAGAGCATTCTCCACCACTGCTTTTCCTGCCCAGAAATCCCAGAAATCGCCCTGATATGGCACTCCCGCGGCCACGGCCTTGGCGGTGTCGATCACCGATCCGCCGCCTACGGCTATCAGCGCGTCGACACCCTCGCGCCGACACAGTTCGATACCCTCATACACCCTGTCGTCGGTGGGGTTGGGTTTCACACCTGAGAGTTCCACATGACCGATGCCTGCCGCGTCGAGCGAGTCGGCAACACGTCCGAGCAACCCCGAACGACGCGCACTGCTGCCGCCGCTCACGATCATCACTTTGGTAAACCCGTATTGACGGGCCATGGCGCCTGTCTGCTCTTCGGCACCCTTGCCGAATATATAGCGCGTGGGGGCGCAATAGGTGAAATTTTCCATAAGAGCTTGTTTGAGAATCAATATCGGGGATGAAGCGGACCTTCGCGCAGAAGCTCCGGGGATGTGGGGTCGGTGATATTTATCATGGCGGATGGGATGGCACTCCCCTCTCCTCCGTCTACCATAATGTCGACGCTGCCTTCGTAATGCAGCCCCAGGGATTCGGGCTGACATAGGTCCTCGGGGTCGGCTGCATTCCAGCCCACCGAGGTCGACATCACCGGATTGCCGAGAGCCGCGGCGATGGCGCGGGCGATGGCGTTGTCGGGCACTCTCACGCCGGCCTCATGGCGTCCTTTGAATGCCTTGGAGAGCCTGGTCGATGCCGGAAGGATGAATGTGAAAGGTCCGGGAAGATTACTCCGGAGTATACGGTAGGCCTCATTGTCGATGCGGGCGAATTCACTCGCCTGCGATATGTCGGCGCACACCATCGACAGCTGCTGCTTGGCGGGATTGATTCCCTTGATCTGACACACGCGCTCCACGGCGCGGTTGTTCAGCGCGTCACAGCCGATGGCATAGAGCGTGTCGGTGGGATAGATTATCACCTGACCGCGCCTGAGGGCGTCGGCGATTTCCTCGATGTAGCGCTCGTTGACGCTTGTCGCATACATTCGGTAGTTTTTCATGGCGTTGCCTGTATTGTTTTACGGTCAGATTATGCGGCTTTTCATCCCCATGGCCGTCAGCGCCTGCTGCACAGCCTCGCGTTTGTCGCCCTGGATGAGGATTTCTCCGCCGCGCGACGAGCCCCCTGTGCCCAATTTCTGCCTGAGTTGCCGGGCGATGTCGGCCACGGATTCATCGTCGACGGTGAATCCGGCTACGATAGTGGCCGCTTTCCCTTTGCGCCCTTTCTTGTCAAGGATGATGTCGAGCCGTGCTTTCTCGGTCACCGCCACAGATTCGGTCGCGGGGATTTCGGGCTGAGGCGCATCCCCCTCGGGGAGTATGTCGCGCAACGCGCCGAGCGATGATTTCCAGTCGGCTGTCATTCTGTTATCTCGGTTTGCACCGACTCTTCCGATGCCTGCGGGAGCATCAGTGCCGAGTCGGCAGGCGCATATTCATCGGTCAGGTCGGGCCGGCGGGTCAGAAACGATCCCAGGCGGGTCACTGTCACGAAATGAGGCAGATCTTCAGGCGCGAGCCGGCTCATGAACCCTTTCATCGAATCGGACGAAAGTTTCATAGCCTCGATATAGCACTTTGTGGCCTCGGCGGTATTCTCCTCGGGATTCTCTGTCTCCGACAGCTTCATGAACAGCACCGCCAGACTGCCATATTGCGTTTCGGTCAGTTCGGGCTGCTTGTTCTCAAGGATGTCGTTGCAAAGCCTTTCGCAGCTCGCGTAGTCGCCGTCGGCATATGAGTCGCGGGCATCCTGCACCATCTGGTCGACTGTCACCTCATTGCCGCAGGACGGAAGAAGCACAGCGACAATCAGGCCGCAGATTGCGTATATTTTGTTTAGAAATCGCATATATTATAAATGTAAGTAAAACGTTATTCGGGACGCCGGTGGTAGTCGTAGCTCAGGCCGCCGTGATCAACCGTCATTGTAGACTCATTGAAGCTCTTGATGCGGAGCACGATATGCTCGGCCACATGCCCCACCATCGCGGGGTCGCCCTCCTCGATGGTGATACTCGACGGATCGTTGTCAACAACCAGCGAATCGGGATAGCCGTGCCATCGCCCCTTCACCGAATAGGTGATTTCGCCGGGACGGCTCGCGCGGAGCACCGAAGTTCGGTCCTTGTTAAGCTCTATCACCGGATTGGTATCCGAGATGGCCGTGTTGTAGTACTTTCCGACCATCGTCTTCTCATATGAGTCGAGGCCGTCGCACGAGGCAAGCGACATCAGCAGCGGCAGCATCGCAATCGGCACTGCCTTATACAGCTTGCGGCAGACATCCTTGAAGCCACCGCTTTTGGGGTCAGCATATATATCCATTGGGACAAGAAGGACCTGAGTTCCTTTTTCTGACAGCAAAATTACAATCTCTCGACTGCATTTCCAAAGATTTCGGCCGAAATCTTACCTCACGCGTCAATCAGCCACCACGCGGAGCACCGCCAGCGACTGCGGCTCTCCGGCCGAAGGATAATGACTATGATAATACAACAGCACGCGGTCAACCACCATATTGCGCTCGAAACGTGTAAGCCGCAGCCGACCGCCGTTGCGGAATGTCAGCCGGCTCAAAACGCGGGCCATGGCCGATTCGTCGGCCGGGAGGAACCGGCGGTGGGCCGGCGGGAACTTCCTGAAAATTCCGTCATCATAATCCAGATACGTCCCCGGAGCATACGTGCTCCAGTCCGGTTCGATGCCGAGAAACTTCGCGAGCCTCACCAGAAACACTATGTGGAAATTTTTCAGCTGCGCCATCGTGGCGCCCCTCTCGCTCAGCACACCGAGCGCCTGTCGAAGAAACCCGAACAGATGGGCATCAGCCATCTGCTCCCGCAGCAGCGACGAAAGCACATCAGCGATAAACAGCGCCAGCGTAGAACGCAGTGGATCGCCTACGGGCGGGAACGTGAGCGGACGCACATCACCGATCGTGTGCACATCCCTCCCCGGCCGCAGATCCGCCACACATTCGAAATGCCCCAGCGGCATCAGCAGCGCTCGCATCCTGGCGGCTCCCCTACCCCTCCCGGCAGGAACCAGCAGCGACATGCGGCCACACTCGCGGCTGTAGACCGTGAGTATCGAACTGCGGTCGGAATATTTCACCGTCCGTAACGCTATACATTCGATTGTCCTATACAATTCGCGGGGGCTTTTACCACAAAATTACACAAAAAATCTCTGAGCGCAACTTTTTTATGGAAAAATTTGGCCACTTAAGAAAAAACACTTAACTTTGCAGTCGCAAAATGCCCCTAACCATCCGGCTCGGAGCAGTTGACACAGGCCGGCCCATTCGTCTATCGGTTCAGGACGCAAGATTTTCATTCTTGAAAGAGCGGTTCGATTCCGCTATGGGCTACAATTAACAACGAATTTTAGAAGAAAGCATAACTAACAAAATGGCAAACCATAAATCTGCTTTAAAACGTATTCGCCAGATCGAGAGCCGTCGACTCCGTAACCGTTACTACGCCAAAACCGCCCGTAACGCCGTTCGTCGCCTCCGCGCAATGACCGATGTCGACGCCGCCAAGGAAACATACGTAAAAGTTGAGGCAATGCTCGACCGCCTTGCTGCTAAGAACACCATCTCGAAGAACAAGGCTTCCAACCTCAAGAGCAAACTCGCCCTCCACATCAACAAACTCGGCAAATAATATTGCCGGTACGCCCGCTTCCGTTCAAAACGGGAAAGAGGCTACAATCCCACGATATTCTCGTAATAAACATGTCATAGATTCACCAGCTTGCGAAAGCCGGTGAATTCTCCGGGGCCCATTCGTCTATCGGTTCAGGACGCAAGATTTTCATTCTTGAAAGAGCGGTTCGATTCCGCTATGGGCTACACACTTCCGGCGCTGTGTCAAAATTCTTGACACAGCGCTTTTCTTATACCCGGATGGAAGGTGTCATGCCCTAATTGTTACGCCCCTGCGGCATCCGCTCTTCCGACAGAACCACCGCCAGCCTCCCGTCGCAGCTCGCGCCCCAGCACAAGAAACGACAGCCATCGGCTCCGCTCCATCAGTCGGATTTAATGTACACACAAATACCGATAGGCACCCAAAACGCCAAGGCAGGAAGAAGCAACTGACGCCCCTTCTTTAACAGGAAATCTACAAAATCAAGCTTCATCGCACTCCCCGAGAAAAAACCGCACACTGTCATGAACAAAGGCATTCTAAAAGAGTAAAAAGCGATAAAGATAGGATTATCCAGCCCCTCCCCTTCCTGAAGATATGCCACGGAATGCCCCCACAACATCATGAAGGCAGTGAAAAGTTTCACCGCATCGAAAACTATATTTCTTTGTTTTGCCATAACGAAAGAAAAAAGGATCAAGTCGGGAAAATGTCGACTTAAAAACTCTAACTATTCAATTCTAAAGTCTTAATTAACAAAGACGCCCGAGGTCGATATGACCTCGGGCGTCGGTTGATAGGGGGCGGTT
>Michael_p1__coassemble_2787_pt1 | contig 6912 bp, 4 predicted proteins | sample Michael_p1__metabat2_high_PE_014 | metagenome-assembled genome bin Michael_p1
ATAGAATAATATAACTAATTCTTATGCTGACAGGCGGCTGGAAAGCCGCCTTTCCACATTGCCTGCCCACACTGCTCGTAGACAACAACTATTATCTAAAACCTCAACCTTAAACTTTAAACCCTCAACCCTAATCTAAACCCTCAACCCTAAACTTTAAACCCTTCAACCCTAAACCCTCAACTTTAAACCCAAAAGGGCCGGTATAAAAAAAGAGAATGCAGCCGAAAAATTCGGTTGCATTCTCTTTTTTATATCTTACAGCAAGTCAGCTTGTCTAACAGGGCAATCAGCGGCCGCCGCCGAGAGCCTGATAGAGGCTGATGATGGTCTGGTCGCGGTCGAGATCGGTGGCCAGCGCGTTGAGCTGTGCGCTCAACAGCGACTGCTGCGCGGTGAGCACCTCCAGATAGGTGGTGCGGCCGTCGTGGGTGAGCAGAAGGTTGGTCATGTCGACAGCCTCCTCCAGATTCTTTGTCTGGAGTTTCAGCAGCTCGGCCTTGCGGTTATAGTTCTCGTAGGCAACGAGATAGTCGTTGACCTCCGTAGCGGCATTCAACAACGAATATTTGAAATTGTTGAGAGCCTGCTGCTGCTGCGCCTTGGCGCCCTTGAGGCGCGAGATGTTGGCGCCGCGCGAGAAGAGCGGAGCGGTAAGCTGACCGGCAAGCTGAATAAACCATTTGCCGGGGTTGGAGATCATCGAGCCGAGGAGGTTGGTGAAACCGCCGTTCGACGAGATGGTGATGCCGGGATAGAACGCGGCGCGGGCCGAATTGGTGGAGTAGTAGGCGGCGGCCAGACGCTGCTCGGCGATGCGCACGTCGGGACGCATGGCCAGTTCGCGCATCGGCACACCGTCGCGGAGCACCTGCGGGTTGCCCAGACGGGCGTCGGGGCTGATGCTCCAGGTCTGGGGCTGCACATTCAGCAGCAGCGACATGGCGTTGTTGGCGCGGTCGAGAGCCGTCTCCAGATCGGTGATCGAGGCAAGGATCTGATAATACTGCGCCTCGCTCTGCACCACGGCGGCCTGGGTGACGCGGCCCGCCTCCTTCATATCCTTCATGGTCTGAACCGACTGCTTCCACAGTTCGGCTGTCTCACGCGAGAGATTGAGCTGCGACTGCAGCACGGCTATGGTGTAGTAGCAGCTTGCCACGCCGCCGATAATCTGCGAGCGGGTGGCCTGCAGCACATCCTCCTGCAGATAGAGGGCAGCCTGCGCGGCGCGTTTGCTGTTGAGAATCTTGCCGAACACATCGATCTCCCAGCTGATCGACATGGGGATCTGATAGGTCCATGTCATCTCCGAGCCGGGCACTTTGTATTTCGAGCCGGCGCCGTTGGGCGTCAGCGCCACCGCGGGGAGATAGCTGAGCTTGGCGCCCAGAAGGTTGGCCTTGGCCACCTCCACATTCAGGCGGGCGTTCTCCAGATCGTTGTTGGCGTCGAGGGCGCGCTGTATCAGGTCGGCGAGCACCGGATCGGTAAACACCTGCTGCCAGCGCAGATTGCCGAAGGCGGCGCTGTCGGGGGTCTGCTCGGCGGCGCGGGCATATTCGCTGGTGACGGGATCATCCTTGGGCATCTCGAACTTCTTGTAGATGTGGCACGAGGGGAGCGCCGCCAGCATTGAAGCGGCCAGAGCCGCCACAATCATATTTCTGAGTTTCATTGCTTTGTCAGTAATAAGAGCTTGCTTGGTGATAAAGAGCTTGCTTTATGATAAATATTTAGCGGGCGTACTGCTCGATTTCGCTTTCCACACCCTCGTTGTCGGTGTCTTTCCACTTGATGGGGGTAATCTTCTCCTGGATCAACTGGAAGATCACAAACAGAGCGGGCACGAAGAAAATCTGGAGTATCATGCCGATGAGCATACCGCCGATCGAACCCACGCCGAGGGCGCGGTTGCCGTTGGCGCCTACGCCGTGGGCAAACATCATGGGCAGCAGACCGATGATCAGCGCCAGCGACGTCATCAGAATCGGGCGCAGACGGGCGGCGGCACCCGCGATGGCGGCGTTGATCACCGACATGCCCGTGCGGCGGCGTTCGAGCGCGAATTCCACGATAAGGATGGCGTTCTTGGCCAGCAGACCGATAAGCATGATCAGCGAAATCTGCAGATAGATGTTGTTGGTGATGCCGAAGATCTTGGCGAAGATAAACGAGCCCATCAGACCGAACGGAATCGAGAGGATAACCGAGAACGGCAGGATGTAGCTCTCATACTGGGCCGACAGCAGCAGGTAGACAAAGAGCAGACACAGACCGAAGATCACGGCCGTGGCGTTGCCCGAGTTGCTGCCACCCTCCTCGCGGGTCATACCCGAGTATTCGTAGCCGAAGCCCTGGGGCAGAGTCTCGGCGGCGACGCGCTCGATGGCGGCCAGCGCCTGACCCGACGAATACCCCTCGGCGGGGTTACCGGTCACGGAAATCGAGGTGAACAGGTTGAAGCGGTTCAGCAGGTCGGGGCCGTAGACCTTCGTCAGGGTCACGAAATTCTCAAGCGAAGCCATGGTGCCCGAGGCGGTGCGCACCTTGATATTTTTGAGCGACTCCATCGACACGCGCGCCTGCGGGGGAGCCTGCATCATCACGCGGTAGATCTTGCCGAAGCGGTTGAAGTTCGACACATACATCGAGCCGAAATAGCCCTGCATGGTCGACAGGATAGTCGAGGTGCTCAGACCGGCCTGCTGCGCCTTGGCGGCGTCGATGTCGATCTTATACTGGGGGAAAGTGGGGTTGAACGTGGTGTAGGCCATGGCGATTTCGGGCTGCTGGTTGAGGGCGGCAAGGAAGCCCTGCACCACGGCGAAGAACTGGTTGATGTCACCGCCGGTCTTGTCCTGCATCTTAAGCTCGAAACCGTTGGTCACGGAGTAACCCGTGATCATAGGGGGCGCGAATGCGATCACACGGCCGTCGGTCACCACCTTGTTGGCCATGCCCATCACCTGCCCGAGGATGGCGTCGACATTCTCCGTCTTGCTGTCGCGATACTTCCAGTCCTTCAGCTTCACGATGAAAGTGCCGTAGGTGGGGCCCGCGCCGGCGATAAACGAGTAGCCGTCGATCATCTGGCGGTAGTTGATGGCGGGAATATCCTTCATGAGGTTGTCGACCTGGTTGAGCACCTCGAGCGTGCGTTCCTGCGATGTGCCCGGGGGCATGTCGACCATCACGAAGAACATGCCGGTGTCCTCGTTGGGCACCAGGGCCGACGGGGTGGTGCTCATCAGCCACACAAGCAGCGCCACGGCGGCGCCGACCACGCCGAACGACGTGATCTTGTGGCCCACAAAGAATTTCACCACCTTGCGGTAGCCTGTCAGCGTGCTCTCGTAGACACGTTCGAACGCCTGCTTGAACGCCTGGGTGAACAGGCCCCACACGGTGCCGACTGCGCAGACAACGGCTATGATGCCCTTGAGCACATTCTCGAAGTCGAACCATCCGAGCACCATCATGGTGATCGTGGCCACCAGCAGCGCCACGGTGATCAGCGGCAGCCACATGGTCTCCCAGTTCCCTTTCACTCTGGCGGCCATGGCCTCGCCGGCGGCGGCGTAGCTCTCGGCCAGACGCTCCTTGAGCGAGGCGGTGGTGCCGTCTTCGCGTTTGTGAGGCTTGAGGAACACGGCGCAGAGCGCCGGCGACAGCGTCAGCGCGTTAAGCGCCGAGAATCCGATGGCTATCGCCATGGTCAGACCGAACTGCTGGTAGAAGATACCTGCGGTGCCCGGCATGAACGACACGGGGATGAACACCAGCATCATCACAAGGGTGATTGAGATGATGGCCGTGCCGATTTCGTTCATCGCGTCGATTGCGGCCTTGCGCGAGCTTTGATAGCCCGCGTCGAGCTTGGCATGCACCGCCTCGACCACCACAATGGCGTCGTCGACCACAATCGCGATCGCAAGTACCAGCGCCGACAGCGTGATCAGGTTCACCGAGAATCCGATCAGCTTCATCGCGAAGAAGGTGCCCACAAGGGCCACAGGGATGGCGATGGCGGGAATCAGCGTGGAGCGAAGGTCGCTCAGGAACACATACACCACGAAGAACACCAGGATAAACGCCTCGATGAGCGTGTGGATTACCTTCGAGATGGATGCGTAGAGGAAGTCGTTGTTGTTCATCGGCACTGCGAAGTGCAGCCCCTCGGGAAGATCCTTGCTGAGCTGATCCACCTGCGCCAGACAGTCGTTGATGATCTGCGTGGCGTTCGAGCCGGCCGTCTGGAACACGATGGCCATGGTCGAGGGCTTGCCGTTGAGCGAGTTGGAGTAGTCGTAGGTCACGGCGCCAAGCTCCACGTCGGCCACATCCTTCAGGCGCAGCACGGTGCCGTCGGCGTTGGCGCGGATCACGATGTTCTCAAACTCCTCGGGCTGCTCGTAGCGGCCGCGGTATTTCAGCGTATACTGGAACGACTGGTTGCCCTGGGCGCCGAACGAGCCGGGAGCGGCCTCCACGTTCTGGTCGCGCAGCGCGGCGGCCACGTCGGCGGGGGTCAGCCCATACTGGGCCATCACCTCGGGCTTGATCCATATACGCATCGAGTAATCGCCGCCAAACGACATCACGTCGCCCACACCCTGCACACGCTGCAGCACGGGGATCACATTGATCTTCATGTAGTTGTCGAGGAATTCGCCGTCGTAGTCGGGCGAATCGGAGTAGAGCGACACGCCCACCAGCATCGACGACTGGCGTTTCTGGGTGAGCACACCCACCTGCGTCACCTCCGAGGGGAGCAGGTTGAGCGCCTTCGACACGCGGTTCTGCACATCCACGGCAGCCATGTCGGGGTCGAAACCCTGCTCGAAGTGCACGTTGATGGTGGCCGAGCCGGTGTTGGTGGCCGTGGATTCGATGTAGGTCATGCCCTCGGCGCCGTTGATCGACTCCTCGAGGGGGGCGATCACGGAGTTGAGCACGGCCTGGGCGTTGGCGCCGTTGTATGATGTGGTAACCGAAATGGTCGGCGGCGCAATGTCGGGGTACTGCGTGACAGGCAGCGACGACAGGCCGATCAGACCCAACAGCACGATGAAGATGGAGATCACCGTGGAGAGCACAGGTCGGTTAATAAATGTATCGAGCTTCATTGCTTCTTTAAAGGTAATTGAATAAATTGGCTATTGGCTATCATAGCTGTTGCAGCTATTTTAGCTATTTTAGCTGGGCCGGCTGTTATTTCACGGCCTTCTGGGCTTCGGCGGCGGCGCGCTGAGCCTCCATGGCGGCCTGCTGCGCCTGCTTCTCGGCATAGTCCACGGGCTTGATCACCATGTCGGGGCGCACTTTCGAGCCTACACCCTCCACAACCACGCGGTCGCCGGCGTTCAGACCCGAGGTGACCACATAGCTCTGGCCGTCGTCGAGAGGCGACACGGTGATGGCCACAGGCACGGTCTTGTTGGAGTCGTTGAGCACATACACGAAGCGACGGTCCTGCACCTCGTAGGTGGCGCGCTGGGGTATCATCAGCGCATCCTTCTCGATGTGGGGTATCAGTATCTGGCCGGTGCTGCCCGAGCGGAGCACACCGTCGGGGTTGGCGAAACGCGCGCGCACCGAAGCGGCGCCGGTGGTGCGGTCGATCAAGCCCGACACCGTGGCCACCTTACCCTTGAGCGGATAGATCGAGCCGTCGCTCAGACGCAGCTCCACGGGGGGCATGTCGGCGATCGCCTGGGCCAGCGAGCGGCCCTGTCCGGTCAGGGCGAGGATATCCTTCTCGGTGAGCGAGAAATAGGCGTAGACCTCGGCATTGTCGCTGATGGTGGTCAGCGGCTGCGCCATCTGGGGCGAGGCCAGTGTGCCCTCGCGGTTGGGGATGGTGCCGATATAGCCCGACACGGGTGCCGTCACCTGCGTGTAGCTCAGATTCTTCTTCGCCGAGGTGAGGGCGGCCTGGGCCGAAGCCAGCTGGCTCTGCGCGGCGGCTAAGTTGTCGAGCGCGAGCTGATATTCATAGTTCGAGATAATGTTCTTTTCAAAAAGGAACTTCTTGTTGTCGGCGGTGAGCTTCATCGAGTTCACATTGGTCTGCGCCGAGTTCACGGCGGCCTGGGCCTGCGACACGGCGGCCTGGAAAGTCACCTGGTCGAGCACGAAGAGCGTCTGGCCCTTCTTCACATACTGCCCCTCGTCACACATCACGCGGGTGATAAAACCGCTCACGAGCGGACGCACATCCACATCGACCTGCCCCTTGATAGTGGCGGCATAGGCATTGGAGAGATCGGAAGTGCCGCGCTCCAGCGTGAGCACGGCAAGCTCGGGAGCCTGATTCTGCATGGCGGCCATCTGCGCGGCCTGATCGTTCTTGCCGGAGCACGACGACAGACCCACAATAGCTGCGGTAAAGCCGGTCAGAGCAGCGACACGGCACAATTTGATGGTCAAAATTTTCATCGCTATGTTTATGATGTTTTCTCTAATATTCAGTGATTCAATCGAAATATACCTATATCCCTTTCGGGCAATGTGATGCAATTCTATTTTACCGGATGCAAAGTTACCGCATATTTGCCACACCATCTATGATAAATATCATATTTCCCTCAAAATTAACATTATTTAGTGCACCCACCCCATGGACCGGCGGCTATGGACCGGCGGCTTTCCTGCCGCCGTGCATATTTGCGGAATGGCGGCTTTCCTGCCGCCTGTGTTTTTTGGTTGAAGGTTGAGGGTTGAAAGTTTAGATAATACCATCGCCTAATTAACGGCGGCAGGAAAGCCGCCGCCCCATACACGCCTATATACAAATTTTCAGGGGCTATTCCGAACTTTTCGGCGGTTTCACTCCGAACTTTTCGGAAATGAGCCTAAAACACCTGCACAAGGTTTCGCTGGAGGCTTGTGTGGAAAGGCGGCTTTCCT